>Ga0265780_10003379_pt1 | contig 21016 bp, 16 predicted proteins | sample P1T30metagenome_FD_192432 | JGI IMG/M metagenome (GOLD analysis project Ga0265780, IMG submission 192432) | Plant litter microbial communities from East Loma Ridge, Irvine, California - P1 T30 | ecosystem: Environmental > Terrestrial > Plant litter > Unclassified | place: USA: California...
TTATTCGCCTCAGAAACGGTGATCTGCTGCTGCACTCGCCGACGCCTTTCTCCCCCGAGATAGCCAAGGCGGTCGAAGGGCTTGGCACGGTCCGGCACTTGATCGCTCCCAACATCGCCCACTGGACCTTTCTTGCCGACTGGCAGCGTGCCTATCCCGACGCGACCACCTGGGCCGCGCCGGGACTGCGGGACCGAGCACAGGTTCGCGCATCGTCAGTGCGGTTCGATGCCGAACTTGGTGAGACACCCTCTACTGAGTGGGCCGATACGCTGGATCAGGGCATCGTGTCAGGTGGTGCGGGCTTCAAGGAAGTTTGGTTCTTCCATCGGCACACCCGGACGCTTGTCCTGGTCGACCTAATCGAAAATCTCGACCCTGATAAACTGTCGCCTATGTCTCGCGTGTTGATGCAGGCTTCCGCCGCCACGGATGGCACGACGGCGCGCTACCTGCGCCTTCCCGTACGACTGGGCGGCGCGGACGCCAAAGCGGCGGTACGATCGATTGTGGCGCTCGAGCCAGAGCGGGTGATCTTCGCACATGGCCGCCCGTTCCAGAGCGATGGCGCGTCACGATTGAAGCAGGCTTTCAAATGGCTGGTCTAGATGAGTACAGCATACCCCCAACCTGCTCGCTTGTGTGACCCACAGACGACATTCAGCCGTCGTTTCGCGCTCCCCAACTTCGGACATCCATTCATATTCGCCCGACGCCTCGACTAGCGATGGCGGAAATGACGAGAAGTGGGACTTGCCGCCGTTCGTACCCGACATGCTGAACGGCAGCTCTGGTCAAAGGCCGACTTTCAGCGGTCGCCGGCCGCTAATCGAACGACCGCTATTAGTTCGGCACAGTGCCTTCTCCGCCTCTGCCCTCCCGTGGATAGGCCATCAGGCTTCGGGCCGATTTGCTTCTGGGCTGCCGTGAGACAAATCATCATAGCCTCCCAGAAGATAGGCAGCGAGAAGCTGCCTAGCAGCTTCGGGCGCGCGGCCCTCACGATATCCGCTAGCCATGTGCTGATGCATTTCCTTCGCCAGAAGACCTGAGGATCGGAATATCTTATCATAGCTACAAGTGGAAGAATTTAGGGCATATTTATGATTGATGGATGGATTGCGAGAGGCCGACCACAGCGGCTGCATCAAATTATCCAGAGATGAAGGAAGATAAATGTCATTTCTGTAATCAAGATTACCGGACAAATATGCAAGATATGATTCTGCTTCTTTTATACTTACGGCACGCGATATTCTGTCAAAGCTTTCCATAACTGTGCCTGGAAGGCAACGAAGGGAAGATAATTTGTCGTCATGATCTTCGCAATAGGCGAAAGTCCATTTCTTGTTTATCAGGGTTTCTGCAAGCGTCGGCCAGATAGCCTGATGGAACATGGCTTTCGGAAAGGCAAAATTTTTACTGATCTGCTCAGCTAGTAGGCTAGTGTTCGCGGCCAGTAGCAGTTCGTGTGCATTCAACCCAACTTTTCTCTGTTCGACAGCAAATAAGATGACAGCGTGGCCCAACATCCAGTCTTTCATCTCTCGCCATTGCTGGATGCTAGGCAAAGTCCAAGCTTGGCGGGGCGTACGCCCGAAGCGGTCGGCGCGTGAAACCCAGATTTTGCCGGCGCGCGCCGCAGCGTCAAGAATGATGTCCATTGAGGCTGCGGCCCTGAATTTGCGCTGTGCAGAGGCGATTCCTTCCAAAGTAGTCTGATCAAACGGATTCAGCCCGGTCTCACGATCATGCAGGCGGGCAGCATGAGTATCTTTCAACTTAGTATGCACCCAATTGACATGGCGGTCGCGTTCGGCGGTAGTAAGGCGATCCAATATTGCGCTAGGATCGACGAGATGCTGCACCATCTGAATCACGGGTGGTGCCGTCGTTGCGCCGGACGTGGCGCAAGCTTGGACGTTCGCCTCGACCCGGTCGCGTTCAAAGGCAATTTGAACAGAACGGTCCGCCTTGCTGCAAGCGAATTCTGCGTGACACGACGTTTCGCGTGCAGGACCAACAAGCACTTCCTTCTGGCGTGTGCACGGGCAGAACAGCGCCGCGCCGGATCTCAGCGCGGCAGTTCGAAAGTCATTACGAGGGAGGCCATGTTTTCCACCGGCACTGACCAAGACGGCGCGGGGGCGAAGCCATTGCCAGACTTCATCGTACGCTTCAATCTTAGACCCGACGTGCGACCGTGATCCATGATGCGGCGCCTTGACCAGCTCCAAGCCGAGCCCGGTCGGGTGATTAGCCATCAAATAGGTGAAGTTCTGAAGGTCGCCGGTAAAAAGCATCCGCTTTGGAATGCCACCTAGATCCGCCTCGATGAGTATCACCAGCGAAGTATCATTCAATACGGCGTTTCCGAAAAACTCCGGCTCAATGCCAAAATCTTGCTCCGCCTCCGCTGCGAGATCGGACGCTACTGCCATTGGGAGGGAGGCGGGGAGTGTCGATGGAACCCGTGCCGGATCGATCTCTCCGGTCGCGATGGCGGCACGCAAATCCGCAAATCCATCTTCCGAGCCAGCATCTTCTGCCGGATCCAATAGCCAGCCGATCGGCATCGGCTCCTCCAGGAACAAGGCCGTGGCATCCTGACCGACGAGAAGCCGTTCGATGATGCGGCCGGCTGGTGACAAGACGCGCAGGCGCAGACCGCCATCATGCGACTGCCAAGATGCGTTCTCAACCGGCCAGGAGATGGTAGTGTTCTGTGCCAGTTCCTTTTCAAGCCGGGCGCCGACGTCGAGGCCCCTTGTGATAGAAGGCGGAAAAAGCCAGCGGTGGCGCTGGAAGGCAGGCAGACAAGGGCCCCAATAGCGCGTGATTGGCAAACGCGTGGGTAATTGTGCATACTCCAGAAGCCCATCGACATGGTCAGAATCCGTATGGCTCAGCACCATCAGATCGACCTGTTTAGCGCCGAACGACCGCAAGGCGACAGCTAGCTTCTTACCGCTCCCGATGGGGCCGCCATCGATTACAACGACGCTGGCTTCACCCTCGGCAGGTTCCCAGTGCAGGATAAAGCAATCGCCATGCCCGACACCGACCATCTCAACCCGCAGTTTTCCAGCCATATACTTGATCCCCTGAGTTCAATTTCGGACCGCGCTTGGTCCATACGGTTGAAAAATGATGATGAGGATAGACATTACCGCGCAGTGCGAAATGGCAGGTGCTGGCGCAAGTAGGCGATCGTAAAACCGCATCGGAACGGCGTGATCTGGTCGACTTCTGCCATAGCCGCGGTAGCGGCCAGACCCAATAGACGACGTTCGGACGCCTCCTTGTTCTCCCCAACCTTGCCCAGTCGTTCAGGCGCCTCAGAGGCGGACCACTGCGTGCCAAGCCAGCGAGATTGACGCTCGGCCAGGGATTCGCCAGCGAATGGTTAAGAAAAAAGTCGCGTTAAGTCATAAGAAACAGGGTGTGATGTAGAAGCCTCATGAGCTTGCGCTGAACGGCAGCGTAAGGCATATTGAAGGCTCGCAACATTGCCAGACCCAACAACGGAACAGGTGCGCCTGTTTCTGAAGCACGGCGACAAGACCGGCGCTCGCACGGCATCCGTGCTGGGCTCGCCGGCAGTTAAACGTGTTTCGATCGCGCTACTATCCGTGATCGGCTTGATCACGCTAGCAATCGTAGCGCCCGATCTTTTAGCGAGGCTCATGCCGATCATCGCGAGGCTTTGACGAGACCAACAATTGGCCGTTCAAGGCGCTCATCGGGCTACCTAACTTCCGCCATTCATTCATGTCGATAATTGAAGGCCGCCCGCAACCGGAAGGTTTGTAGTGGTAGCTGCCTCATGGCCGTGCTGGAGTGCGGTAGGCGCAGGTAGGTAAACCCCGCGTCCATCGGACCGGCAGCAGCTCAGCCGATCGACGCACAGGAAGGTTCGTCACATGCACCCTGGCCTGCTGGCCATGGCCGTCCTTATCCCGGTCGCGTGCGCAGCGGCCGAGGTGCCTGCACTCACGCCAGGCACGATCGCCGTCGTGGCGGATGACGCCGCGGCCGATCCGGTCGTGCAGACGTTCGTCGGCGCTGTCCGCCATGCCGTCCTGCAGACCGCCTTCGTCCCGCTGCCCGATCCGGATCCCAGCCGATACATCGCCAGGGTGGCGGTATCGCAGACCTCGCACGGCGTTGTCACGTTCACCGGGGATGGATCGGCATCGGCACGGAGCCGATCTATCAGGGTGGCGGCGTGTCGTTGAGCCTGCCGTCCGGGAAGGACCAGTTGCGGGGGCTGGTGCCTACCACCGGCATCGAGGCGAGTGCGAGATCGGCGGGCTGATGGTCGCCACCCAGGCGCGGGGAAGGGTCTGGGCGCCATGATAATGTTCCTTTGCCCTGGCTCATGCAATCCTCAAGGAAGGCCTCCTGGCCGATCCTGAGGTGCGAATCATCGCGCATGTTCTACGTTCAAACGACATGCCGACAGCCATCATTGAGCGTAAGCTGATGTTCCGTCATGCGCGAAGCGTGTGCATACCAGGCGCCGCCCTAGCAGGACTAGGTACCGAAGACGACGGCAATGTCCACGGCGCCGAGTACGAGCTCACGATATCCGAGAGCCTCGTCGCGCTCGCCGAATGGGCGCGGTCATGGACCGGCCAGCTTCCGAACGACCAGATGGCCGACATCGAACTCCGTGCCGGCGTCTCTATGGAGGACTGGCGCGATGCCCTAGACGAGATGGCGTCGCCCCCTGCCAGACTGGACGGTGACCTAGTGGTCCGCGCCCGCCGCCTCAAGCATCGGGCAGGAGCACGCCCCGCCACCGGTCAGCCACGCGTCCGTGGGATGTGCCGGGACCTCACGTTCTGAGCGGCGACTGGTGCCTGATCTCGGATCCAGCCGATCGCTCTGGCTCGGCGTGAACCGCGATATCGCGAAGGTCAGGCGGATCAGCACCGTCGCCGACTTAATTGCCGAGAAGTTGGCCAGCCGACGAGGCCAACTTGCAGGTCGTGGAACTCCCGAAACCATGGCGTAGGCATGACGGAGGACGATTCCGCCGACGTCATGGGTGTAAGGTGCCCGCGCTCATTGCGTCCGCGACCGCATACGCGCTAATCGGATGGGAACGATGGCCAAGAGCAGCAAGCGTCGGAGGGGTGGATCCGGAAGGGCGGAGACCGCCCCGGGAAAGGACGCGCCGGACGACGGTGGTGGCCACGACTGGGGCTGGCCTTCGCCCAGCATCGTGCTCGGCACGACCGGCCTGCTCGAACGCTTCGCGCAAGGAGGCTTCACCGGATGCGGCTATGGCCTCCTCTCGCATGACGGATCGCCGTTCCTCGCGCTCATGGGGGAACGGATGGAGGGCATGCTCTCGGGACTGGCGCTGCTGCGCGAATGGGTGGACGCGGCCGGACCGAACGCGCTCAGGATAGAGATACTCTACGACGATCCCGGATACCTGATCTCGATAAGTCCGCAGCGGGACCTGCTCGCCTGGCGGATGCGCGGGCTCGACAGCGTGGCGGACGGGCTCATGATGTCGGTGAGCATCGTGAAGAGGTTCGACACGCGGCATCCCAACCTCGATCAGCTGGCCGAATACGCGCGCCATCCGGTCGCCCCCGTCCTCCTGACCGTCGCCAGGATCCCGAGTGCGTCGGCGGGGCGGTCCGGATGGTCGGGGACCGCCGCGATCGACACGTTCGCCCGGAACGGTATCCTGCTGCCCGGCATCGACGTCTACATGCGTCCTGAGGATCGGCCGCCGGACTCCATGATCCGGCTGACGTCCGAGATCCCCACGGGCGAGCGACGGCCGTTCCCGCCGCAGCCGGACGTCGATCCCGCAGCCATCGCGTCGCGCCGGGACAAGCGCCTGCTGGCGGCGATGCCCAAGACCATGCACGTGCTGCGACACGTCGGAGTGGGCCGCTCGCTCGTATCACGCTGCGCGGAAGCCGGGATCGCCGGCTGGCAGGTAGAGCAGGCCGCGTGCAACATCCGCCTGCCCCAGCACCTCGCCTACCAGCCCCGCGGACGCTCGAAGAGGGCCGCGATGCTGGAGGAGGTGCGGCGCGTGCTGGTCGAGCCGGCATCCGTTCCCGTCGATCTGGACGTCCTGACGCCCGAGGCGATACTCGAACAGGTCTCGCTCGATGCGGCCTTCCTGCTCCGCCGTCTCGAACCCGAACAGGCCATCCCGGATGGGCCGGAGGCGCGCTCCGCGCGGCTGCGGGAGCTCGGTCTTGCCTGAGCCCGTCATCCGTGCCGGGGTGCCGGACAGGCTTCGCGTCTTCATCAGCTCCACCATCGGCGAGTGCGCCGCCGAGCGCCAGGCCGCGCGGAAGGCGGTGGTCGGCCTGAACTTCGAGCCCGTGCTCTTCGAACGCGAGGGCGCGCGCGCCGAGGCCCCCCGCGACTTCTATCTGCGGAAGCTGCACGACTCCCATGTCGTCGTCGGCATCTACCGCGACTCGTACGGGTGGATCGACGAGGCCAAGGGGATGACGGTGTCGGGACTCGAGGACGAGTTCCGCGAGGCGCAGCGCCTCGGGAAGGATCTGCTCGCCTACGTCCTCAGGCAGGACGGCGCGCGGCACGAAAGGCTGCGCGCCATGGTGGAGGAGATGAAGGCGGGCCTCCACGTGCTCTACTTCTTCGACGACGGCGAGGACCTCGAGGAACGCATCCGCGACGACCTGACCGCGCTCGTGGCGGACCGGGTCAGCCAAGCGCAGAGCTTCGTCTCGACGACTAGGTCGGCGTCCACCGTGATCCGCGCAATATTCCACGGCAGTCCGCTCCGCGTGCGTCGTGCCGCCCTGCTGAACGCCCTGACCGACGCCGCCTCGCATGCAAGGATCACGTGGGTCGTCGGCGAGGCCGGCGCGGGCAAGACCGCGCTGGCGGCAGAGTGGGCGAACGAGCGCGACGCCGCATACGTCCCCGCCCGCGGTTCGGATCCCCGCCTGCTGCTGCTCGCGGCCGCGCGCGAATTGGGCGTCGCCGACGAGGTCGAGACCGCGACGCCGCTTTTCGAGGACGCGCGCGCTCTGCTGACCGCCCGCTGGTCCGAAGGCCGGCGATGGCCGCTGATCCTCGACGATCCCGACGATCTCGACGCGCTCTGGCCGGTGCTCTCCGAATGTCTGCGGAACAGCGGCACCGGCTCCGTCGTCGTGGTCACCCGCGAGCGGGGTGCCAGGCCAGGGGAGACGCTCCTCGTGCCCGGGTTCACCGGGCAGGAGCTCGATCTACTCCGCTCGATCGCGGGCGTGGGCGCCGTCGACGCCGCTCCCGGGGACCTGCCGCTTTCGCTGCGCCGCAGTTCTCCAGACGGCGGACGGACGTCCTTCGACGCGCTCGCACCCATGCAGCGCGAGGCGGTCGGCTACATCGCGCTCTCGCCCGCCGTGCTGACGCTCGACGACGTTCATGCTCTACTCGGCTCCTCCGCAGGCAACACCGTCGAATTGGCCGATGCCCTCGAATCGGTCGGCGGGCTCATCTCCGACACGGCGTCTGGCTACGAGTTCGTCCACGAGACTATCCGGTCCGGCATCGTGGCGGACGTTGAAGGGAGGCCCCAGCTCGGCGCCCTGTTGAAGGACAGGCTTTCCCGCCGCCTCGCGCGGACGGGACGCGCCTGGGCAGCGTTCGACCTGCGTCGCGGCGATCCGGAAGTCGCCGAGCGTCTCGCCAATAGGAGCCTGCGCGAAGCGGTCTTTACCGGATCGACGAGACGACTCGTCGACGCGCTCGAGTATCTCGTCGACCGCTACCGCGCGTCGGGCGAACGCGGTGCACTCCTGTCCGTCCTCCTCGGGCTCGCCGACACGCGGGCGTCGCAGGGCCGCTCGCCCGAGATACCGGCGCTGCTGGCGGAGGCCCATGCCCTCGCAGTCGAGCTCGACGACCGGACCGCCCGGCTTGACGTCGAGATGTTGCAGGCATCGCTGGAACTGCGCAGGTCCGCGTCCCAGTCCGCCCTCGACCGCGTGCGGGCGCTGGGAGTCGCGGCACATGCGGAGGGACGGACCCGCGATGCCGCCCGCATGCTCCTCGAGGAGGGCATCGCGTTCCTCGGCATCAACGAAGTCACGACGGCGATTCCGCCGTTCCGACGCGCCCGGGAGCTGTTCGAAGGACTGGAGGACCGGCACGGCGTGGAGATCGCCACCCGCAACCTCGTGGTCGCCCTGGCCACGCTCCCCGAAAGTCTCGCCGAGTCCGAGCGTCTGCGCGCGACCATCCGCGACGGCAGTATCGCCGGGCGCCGGGACCGAGCTTGGCTGAACAACCAGCTCGTGCCCCGACTGCGCAAGGAGGGACGATTCGAGGAGGCGGAAGCGATGGCGCGCGAGGCCGTCGCCATCGGTGAGGAGCTGGGGGACAGCTATCTCGTCGCGCTCAACCTTGTCGTGCTCGGAAACGTCCTGCGCGAAGCGGGACGACCCTCGGACGCCATCGAGGCGTATTCCGAGGGCGGACGGATAGCCCAGGCGGTCGGCCGCGTGGACATCGAAGGCCGCAGCTCACGCCTGCTCGCATTGACGGAGAACGGCCTGGCCGACGAGGCCGCCGGCCGCGAACGACGCGAGCACGCCGGCCGCGCCGAGCAGTACGCGACCCACGCCGCCGGCCTGCTCGCCGGGAGCTTCGCCTGGGGCGAGCGCGCCCTCGCGCTCGAGGAGCGGGCGGACGCGCGCTTCCACCTCAGGCGGGACAAGGACGCCTTGGCCGACTGCGCCGACGCGGTTGCCGACCATCTCGCTGCTGGGGACGGGGCCGAGGCCGAGCGGCTCCTGCCGTTCTTGGCGGCCCGTGCCGAGACCTCCGGCGTCGCGAACGCCATGATCGCGCGCGCGTTCGGCAGCGGGGCGGAGGGGGCGGAGGGAAGCGAGACCTGGATGCGGGCGGTCACCGCCGCCATGGACCGGTGCCCTCGAGCGGCAGCGCCGCGGGTGCTCGGCGTCCTCGTGCGCGGCTTCCTGCCGAGCGAAGCCGGTCCTTGGTGGCTGCACTGCCTGGTGCGATGCCTGATCCGGATCGAGCGCGACGGCACGTCGGCGTCGCCGCGGCCGCTGGGCGCGGTCCTGCTCCTGGCCATCCTCGGCTACGGTCCGCATCGGGCGTTCACGACGCAGGACCTGCTGACGCTCGGCGGCCTCTGTCTGGGCCGTTCCGCGCGTGTCACAATACGGCACCGGCCGGACGAGGAACTGGTCCTCATCGTCCGCAGCGGCATGGACGACGAGGTCCTCCTCACGGTGCGGAGCCAGACCCAACATCCCGAAGCGATGTTCACGGCATTCTTCATCGCCGCGTTCCTGGACGCCTTCGGGAACGATCTCGCCGCCATACTCTTCGCCGATGGCCTACCGGACGGAGCCGCGTTGGACGTCAACGTGCACTCTCGGGCCGAGGCGACGGAGAGCGTGGCGGCGTTCATGGCGGAGGCGGTAGAGGAGCGACCGGTCGCCACCGCGAGGATCGTCCCCGATGAGGGCGAGGAGGTGCCGATTGTGATCTTCGTCCGCGAGGACGCCATGTTGGCCCTGACGGCGGAGCGGAACAGGGGCGGCGAACTCGAGATCATGCTCGCGCGCTTCGTTGAGGAGATCCTCCATGCCACGACGGGCGCGAGCGTCGACGACGAGATCTTCAGGGCGAAGGTCCGTGATCTACTGCTGGCGGTCCTGCGCTGACGGGACGCCAAGCGCCTGCGGCATGCGGAGGGAGCGACATCCTAGACGCACGAGCCTGTCTCAGTCGCAATCCTCTCTGCAACATTTGAAATTTTAGCGCGACATCGCTGGAGGCACCGATGCCGAGGTCGTAGTCATCCTCTGACCGGCGAGGGTGCGGCGTGTCTCATAGCACCCTCGTCCAATACCTATTTTGCCGGCAGTCCCCGCCGCTTGGGCGTGCCGACAGTCTGCGACCCCTGCTCAAGGACGGCAGCGGAATCGATCGATCGCGGTGCAAAGCTCAGCACTGGTAAAGGCCGCATCATAAGTCCGGCCTGCCCAGTCAGCACGGCGACGAGGCTGCAGAAATAAGGATACGTTGCGACCTTGCCGACCCGTTCAATAAAAAGTTCGCACGCGCCTTCGTCGCAGGCGCCATGGATGCGATAACTTGCAAGATAGGTCGCTCCGATCGACAGCACGCGCTTGCGACCATAGCGGCACACGACCTTGAAGCTGAAAACGCCATAAAGCGATCCATTTTCATTTTCGAGGAAGCTGTCGAGTACGCCCGCCACGACATTGTTGCGCCATGCGTCAGGATCAAGATCCAGCGCCTCGGGCTTCATATCGAATTCGCTGGTCGTCATACGGATGCTGCGCAAGTGTGCGCGTGCAACCAGGCTATTGTAGACGCTGGGGTCCATGCTTGCGGCATCTTGAGCCAAAATCTGGATCCTAACCCGCAACCGCAAGCCGGCGGGGGCGCCGGGTATCGGCTTCTTCGGCTCGCGCCCAACGATCCACCAATCGGCCGCGATCTGGCAACGCCGCGGCGGTCTCATCGTGCGTGACGACGATGTTCGAACCAATCTGAATATCGTTGATGAGACCTGACACGGTCCAGTGCTGGTCACTGTCTGCCGCATCACCTCTCGCAAGCGCAACCATACTTTCTAGCTGGCATTGTGTAGTGAGGACGGGATTTTGCCCCAAATGGTAGAAAATCTTAGCGATGGTTCGTATGGTTAGATTTTTGGCTTGGTCACCAAACATCTGACTAACCCGTGCCTCCGAGACATTTAATCGCTTGGACAGGTCGCGAGCGCGTAAGCCTTTCCCGTTCATAACCCGCTGTATTTCTGATTGAACCGCTATAATGAATTCCGCCTCTGCGAGCTCGACGGCAAGCGTGTCAGCATCGCACGTCACCGCACTGCCTATCATTACCCCCGCTGCTACTTCGGTCATCGCTCACGCTCCTTCTGTACAACTATATTCAGAGGCAACATTGCCTGCAGCGCCGCGGCCGGTTGGAGAACCGGATCCACAGCGCGCGCGATACGTACCTCTGTCACAAAAAATGTCTGACGTGCCTCGTCAGTGCCACGACGGCCGATCACTTGGACGTCGCTTGAGATAAACTCCTCGAGGCGACCATGCTGATCATCCGCCACGCGGCGAAACGCCTGTTCAGGAAGATGATCACAGCCGTTACAAAAACGACGAAACAGCCCCATCAGTCGCGCGAACACCGTCACAGGGATCGCATTGTGCAACCTCTTCCAGTCGTTAGCACGCATAGCAATACGGCGTCGCGGCCCTTCGACCCGCACCTCGGCATGCTCGGCTGCTGATCGCTCGGCTGAGCCCATTCGCACCTCATCACTTAAGGTACGTGTTAAGCTGGCGCACGTCCACTGTCATTCTTACCACCGTTTAATGCCTTGAAAACTTATATGATGCTTAACATATAGCTAAAGCTGGCGCGGCCATTCGGGGACGTGTTCGTGTCAGGGTTCAGGTAGGAAGGACACAACACAATGACGGCTGCCATCACGTTTTACCCGGTCTGCAATGGCGACATGACGCTGCTGCAGTTCGACAATGACCAGACGCTGCTGATCGACATCCACATCCGTAAGGGTGCCGACGACCCGGACGATGACACGCCCGATGTCATGAGCCTGCTGCGCGAGCGGCTGAAGCGCGACGAAAAGGGTCGTCTCTTCGTGGATGGCTTCCTCAACACTCATCCCGACAAGGATCATATCTGTGGCCTGTCCAAGCACTTCCACCTTGGACCGCCGAACGATTGGGTTAAGGCAGACGACAAAATCCTGATCCGCGAAATGTGGTCGTCGCCGATCGTGTTCCGGCGGGCATCGAAGAACCACACGCTGTGTGACGATGCCAAAGCTTGGGCAACGGAAGCGCGGCGCCGGGTCGCCCTTTATCGTGCGTCCAAGACGGTCGGGATCGAAGGCAACCGCATCCAAATCATGGCCGAGGACATCGACGGTAAGACGGATGATATCCTGGGAATCGTCGTTAAGACCGAAGATGTCGTGAACAGCCTCAATCGTGTCACCTCTGGCGCTTTCGAAGCCCGTCTCTTGGCTCCGATGCCGCAGGGGGACGACGAAGAACTCGTCGAACTGCTAGCGAAAAACCGTTCTTCGGTCATCCTGCGCTTCTCGATCCGCGGCGCTGGATATGCTGACAAATGCCGCTTCCTGGCCGGTGGGGACGCGGAAGTCGCGATCTGGGAACGGCTGTGGGCCAAGCATGGGGCGGCTCACGCAGATTGGCTGAGTTACGATATCTTGCAGGCACCGCATCACTGCTCTTGGCATAGCCTGAGCTACGACAGCTATTCCACTTGGGGTGAGGATGCCGAGGTATGTGACAGTGCCCGCACGGCGTTGGCGCAAATTCGTAAGGGCGCCGTCATCGTCGCCAGCTGCGAACATATCGATCCCGAGGATGCCGATCCGCCAAGTGATCGCGCCAAGCGCGAGTACATTTCGATCGTCGACGGCAAGAGTGATCGCTTCCGGTGCGTCACCGATATCTGGGACGATGAGAAGCAGCCGCTGCGCTACGAGATCGGCGCCAGCGGCATCGTCAAAGCGGTTAAGAACGCCGGCAAGGCGGCAGCAACGGCGTTGGGGATCGGCGCAACAGCGGCACAGGCACGGCCGCACGGCCGCTCCTAATGGCTTCCCCGAAACCGCCATCGCCCGCCGGTGACATCCTCCGGGTGGCGGCAAGCCACCCGGAATTTATTGGCGGTGAAGTCATCGGTGATGATGAAGTTCGCATCGATCTTAAGGTCGAAATGCCCCTCCACTTTCAGGCGGATGGCATTAGCGACACCGGCGTACGCACCGTCGAGCCCGTCACGCTGCGCATCCCGTCCGAATTTCCCTGGCGTTCCCCACAGGTGAGGCTTCGCGCCGACTTTCCGCGAAACTTCCCCCATCTTCATCCGGGCGGTACTGACACGCCGCCCAGGCCATGCCTTGTCGATGGCGATCAAGACGAGTTTTTTCTTCAATTCGGCTTGGTCGAGTATGGCATGTTCCATCTCCTTGAGCAGGTGGCCGTCTGGCTGCGGAAGGCCGCGATCAATCATCTGATCGACTCTGTGCAAGGTTGGGAGCCGGCAATGCGGCGTGGCTTGAGCGATACGATAGCGTTCGACGCGGAGACCATGCGGGCTACCCGCCTGAGGGCCGGCGGCTATATCGCCTGGCGTGGCCGCTTCGGTCGAACGGGTGCCGTCGACGCAACTCTGCTCGAAGGTGCTTCGGCCTGGATCAATAGCGATAGCGTAAAAACGCCACTCAGTGGGACCGACAGGTCGCTATTCAGCGTTTCGCCATTGCCAAAAGGCGGCACGCTGGGGGAAACCGTCATCGGGATTGTCTGGCCGGACAAACCTCCCTCTGGTGGTACCTACGTCAGCGACCGCTACACTCCCGATGACGTCACGACGATCGATCAGCTTCGTGCACGTGCTGATACGCTCGGCTGCCGTCGCGGTCTCGATCTATTCCTCAGCAATCTGGAACGGTCGTGGCAGGGCTCTTACCTCAATCAGCCGATACCGATTGGCATTGTTTTGTGCGTCGAGCGGCCGATCCATCTGATCGGATCACATTCCCCGATCGAATTACTGCCGTACGTGATGGAAATACGTCCCTATAACCAGCGGAAGATCTCAATCGTCGGTGGAGGCGATGAGCCGGTCGCACCTGCTCTGCATCATCAGACATTGAATGCGCCATTGTTGCGGACGCTGGCAGGGGTACCCGAACGGCCGGCGCTGGCGCTGCTCGGTTGCGGCAGTGTCGGCTCGAAACTCGCGCTACATGCCGCGCGCTCAGGGCAGCCGATCGTTGCAATAAGCGACGCGGGTTGGCTTCGGCCGCACAATATGGCGCGACACGCCCTCTCCCCAGCCGCGGTAGGCCAGCCCAAGACAGCGGCGCTTGCTGGTGAGCTGGCCGGGTTTCGCTTGTCGCCAACAATCTACCAGGATGACATCGCTCGAGCCCTGCGGGACGAGGCAAACCGGATTGAAGTTATTCCCGTAGGCACAGGCATCGTCGTCAACGCCACGGCGTCGCTTGCGGTGCGTGAAGCTTTATCAATCGCGATCCGCCCAAATGATCGTGCCCGCTATATCGAGGCGGCGTTGTTTGGTCGCGGCCGAATGGCTTACCTGCTAGTTGATGGAGCCTTACATAACCCAAATCACAACGATCTGATGGCTGAGATGTACGCCACATTGGCCGATGGTGAGGCCGTGGCGCTTCTTGCCGATCCTAAGACCGGACTTGCCGAAATTCAGATAGGTCAGGGCTGCGGATCGCTGACCATGGCCATCGACGACGCGCAGCTCTCGATGATGACAGCCGGCCTTGCCAAAGAGATTGACCACGCGGCTGACCATCCGAACGTCGACGGCCTGATCGTCACTGGCGTCTGTGGCACTGATACCCCCGCCACGCGCTGGACGCGCCAAACTGTACCCTCCTTCGAAACCGTGGGTATCCAGGGTACCGATGGCTGGGAGCTGCGGATCAGTCAGCGCGTTGCATTAAAAATCAGGGCGGCTGCTGCGGCCTCGCCGCATGCAGAAACCGGCGGTCTTCTTGTCGGCCTCAGCAGTGCTCGAATGAAGACGGTCACTGTGGTCGATTTACTGGACGCCCCGACTGACAGCACGTTTTCCGCGAGTTTGTTCGTTCTCGGCACCACCGGCCTTCAGGATGCGATTGAGCATCGCCATCAGGCCAGCGGACGGACCCTCTTCGATGTTGGCACCTGGCACAGCCATCTTGCCGACGAGGGGCCATCAGCGCTCGACTGGCGGACGGCGACCCAGTTGGCGGCGGGGCGCACCCCACCATCGGTGTTGCTGATCGTGACGCCATTTCGATTTCACGCCCTCATCGCTAAGGATACGACCGGTGGCTGAGACGAAATCGCTCAAAGAGCAAAACGCCTGGCTCATCCGTGCCGCCATGATTGCCCACGCAACGGCTTTCCTGGTGGTCGCGATGGAACCAGCCAAGCTCTTCAAAGCTCGTTCGGTACATTTGGTCGGAAAGCTGGAAGCGATGGCAGTGCCGGGATCGGCATCGCTTGGGCTGATTGTCATCGCCTCATTGATCCTGCTCGGTTTAATTCCACCAAATTGGCGCGATCGGCTCATCCATCTGCGATGGCACCACCCCCTGCCCGGATCACGGGCCTTTACAGTCATCGGCCCCACCTCGTCGCACGTCGACATGACGGCACTTGAAAGCAAGCTAGGCCCCCTCCCGACCGATCCTGCGACGCAGAACCGGCTTTTCTACCGGATTTACAAACCGATCCGGGACGACATCAGTGTCTGCGACCCGCATCGTCGATACCTCGCCGCGCGGGATATCGGCACGATCACGGCGCTCCTGATTGTCCCGTTGCCGATCTTGGCAATACTCATTAACGGTAGCGTAAATCGCTCCGCGATGTACGCTGCTTGTCTCCTCGTGGCCTATGTTCTGTGTGCGGTGTCCGCCAAAAATTACGGCTGGCGGATGGTGCAACATGTTCTCGCCCTGACCGCAGCGGGTGAACCAAATCTGCTAGCCGCAGCACCGCAACCGTGACGAGCCGCTTGGGTCCCGTCGGCATGGGACGCTGCCGCCAGTTAAACCCGGTCGAGGGGACATGACTTAGTTTCCTATGCGGCTTATGCCCGTAGAGAGACATGCCCGCCCCGACGAAGGACCGATCACCGCCTGATGAATGAAATTGAAATAGGCGGCGTTCTTCGTGATCTTCGTCATCTTGAAAGCTTCGTTGTCACTGTTGCGGGCAAGGGCCGTGATGCGGGCAGTCTGCGCGTGCAAATCAGTCTCGGACTTCATACGATATCGAAAGGATGTGGACGCGGGCACCACAATCTCGAGGACGAGAATGGCAAACCACGCCTATTTTGCGAAGATCGATATGCCTTCTCGCTAGGACTACCCGAGTTGGCTCGGCGGATGGTCGAACAAAATTATTTTTGCTGGGAGTCGATCGATCGCAATCGCGCGATGAACTATGCTGTCATCGACGTTGCACCAGGACGTGTTCGTGAACTTACAGATGGCGAGCATCAGGTCGTGTTTTTCTATCTGTATCCCTGCAAGGAGGATTTGGCGGACGTCAATCTGATGATCACGAGTTGTCATTCGCGTGAGGTCATCTTCAGCCGCATCAAGCGGCGTTACAACATGCATACGATCTTAAGAACCTGCCTCTTCCAACAGAAGCGGGTACCATAACGGGAAAGGGCCCCCGCTTTAAGCGGGAGCCCTTTATGGTGCGGGTGTGCCTTACCGTGGTGTACCGGCCATATAGGCGCACATGCTGCGGCGACCATGTTACTGGAAGCCCCGCTATCCGTAGCTGATGTTCCAATGCCATGCGGCGGTAAAAGTTTCAATAAAAAGTTGAATTAGATCCTACCACACCCCTACGAGGAGAACGTCATGCGAGAAGCTTGAAACAAAGGATGATACGCGCTCTACCGCGCTGATTTCAAGCTCAACGTTACAATTGGCTCCTCCAAAGGGTGAGGGCTATGTAGCCGGCCAGCTCGCGAGATTCGATGTCCCGGGGAAATCGGCTTAACCCGAGAATGCCATACGACAACGACCTTGTTAATCGGTCAACGGGTTGGCTTTGACTATCATGCGGATCAGCACGCTCGATCCTCGGCCGTTTCGATGCCTAAGCAATGAAAGCAGCCTTATAACTCCTGCCCCGCCGCATGAACGAACGTGCGGTTGCAGCCGTCGCCGCCCGAAAGCGGACAGGCCGCAATCCACCATAAACATCCCTACACCCGGAGTCACAGAACCAGCCTGGTACCAGTCATATGCCGGAACGCTCGCTCACGACAGGTCAGTAAAATAACCTGCATGTGCTGAGCCGCCTCTGTCAAAATTTCGGTCATCAGGTCCAGCCGCGTATCATCGGCATAGACAAGCGGATCGTCGAGGATGAGGGACACCGGCCGCCCCTCTTCGCGCAGCAAATCGGCGATGGCGAGCCGGGTTAAAACGGCAAGCTGTTCCTGCGTGCCTCTCGAGAGGCTGATGCAATCCTCGGGCGATCCGCCGCGACTGATCGCCGCCAGACCGAGGTCGTCGGCAAAGAGGAGTTCCGAACCAGGCAGCAGGCGCTCAATGTGTCGCTTCGCCCGGGTCGTGACCGGACCGACATACGTCCGGGAGGTCTCGGCGCGAACTTCCTCCAGGGTGTCACGCAGCAGCTTGAGCGTTTGCGCTTCCTCTATGGTTCGCCCGAGTGCCTGCTCCGCAGCCACGGCCTCTTCCGCTGCCACGGCAGCGCGTTCGGCTAGCCCCTTGCCACCTTCGCTTTCGATCGTGCCTTCCAGTCGGGCAATGTCGGTTTCCAGCCGTCGCCGCGCCTCGTTTGCAGCGACCTGACGCGCATCGATGTTGGCGATCCCGCGCTCGATCGAATGTACGTCATGGGCGCCAGCGTTGCGTTCGGCTTCGTTCAGAAGAGTTGCCGCTTTCGCCGCCCGCTCCCCTGCCCCGATGAGATCCTCCGCAAGGGTCGCAAATCCCTGTCCGTGTTCGATCTGTCCAAGCTGGCTCACCGCGTTCTGAAGGTCACTGGCCGCGCCTGCTTCAGCCGCGGCCAAAGGCCGATCCTGTTCCTCGATCATTCCAAGCGCCGTCGCAGCACTATCCTGCGCGCCTTCAGCACGGGCAAGGGCGGTTTCGGCAAGATCGACGGCGTCAGTGAAGGCACGAACCGGTGGAAGTTCTTCGTCGTCGCCCTCACCTTCAGGCTTCGATGGCAATCCCGCTAAAAGCAGCTTGAGGGCGTCTACGCCGGCCGCCAGTCCGAGTTCGGGATCAGCGGGTGCACTCGCATCCAGTTGGGCCGAAAGGGCCTTCACCTCGCCAGCCGCGTCTCGAGCCGTGTCATTGCGTTGCCTCGCGACAGCAATGCTGGCCACGTTTAACTCTGTCAGCGCTTCGTCGTGGCGAGCGATGGCTTCGGCCAAGCCCAGTTCAGCGCTCCCGGCGGATGCTGGTGGACGGATGATGAGCTCTGCGCCGTTGCCCAGGCTAACCCGCGTCTCGCGCGTCACGACACGGCGGTCGGCCGTGACGGGGTCACCGTCAATCGTGACGTCCGTTGCAGAGCCCACAAGCTCGATGGTGGTCGCACCGGCAGCAAGCCTGGCGCGCGCTTCAGCGATGCTTCGCTCACCCTTCTCAAGGCGGCTGATCGCTTCTGGGGCAATCATGGTCGCAGCCGTAGCTCTGGCGGCGGACAGGCGCTCCTCCAACCCAACGACGGTGTCGTGCCGGATGCGGGCGGACTTGATGGCTTGCTGACGTCGCAGGGTAGCTGCGTGCTGTTCAGCCTCGGCTAGTGCCGCCTTGGCCTGCTGCCGGTTTGTCCGCGCTTCGACAAGCGACGTGCGTGCCGCATCGGCCTTGTGCCTTGCCGCCGTCAGCTCGTCCGACCGTTCTTCCCTGCTCGCTTTGGCGACATTCAAGGCGATCTGTGCGTTGTCTCGAACGTGCACAGCATTGGCATGGCGCAATGCAACCTCATCCAGCGTCTTAATCCGGATGCTCGTAATCTCATATTCGGCTTTCCGCTGTGCCAGGATCTGCGCCGCGGCTCGTGCGATTTCGAGCGAGCGAATGAGATCGGCGCGCCTGTTGATGTCGGTGGTGTCGGTCATCTCCCTTTGCAGCAGTTTGAGGCGTGAGCGCGTCGCTTCCAGTTCCGTAAAGCTCTTCTCCAGGAGCTCGACCTTGCTGGCGGCTTCACGCGCGATCCCATTCGCCTGATCGAGCCGTTCTCTCGCAGACTTCTGCTCGCCACCGGGCGACCCTTTCGCAGTCCAGAAGACGGCGCACTGCTGGTCAACCCGTTCGCGAACCCGTTCATAGGCCGCACCGCCGAGGATCGTGCCGACCTCTGCCTCAAGTGTCGCCTGGATCGTGTCACGGACGATCCGGCCCGGTGCCGAAACAGCAAGCGCTTCGGCCTGTCCGACCCAGAGCAATCCGAGCGCGCCGTAGGCGGTGACATCGCCATTTCGGCTCGTATCTTTCTCGAACCCGAGCAGTGCCTGAAGTTGCTCTTCGGCAGCATCACCCTGGCTTCTGCCACCCGGGCCTCGCACCTCCATCGAGTGTGACTTGAGGAAGCGTTTGGTGACCGTCCACGGTGCCCCCGCAACGTCAAAGCTGACTTCGACCTCCGGCGCGACATTCTCGCCGAACGGCTGGTACGAGCGAGTCAGCTGATTGCCCGATCGGTGCGGCACGAAGAAGGCTGCGCGGATTGCCTCGAGCAGGGTCGACTTGCCCGTCTCATTGGGCTCAATCACGATGTTAAGGCCATCGGTGAGCCCGTCGATCGTAACTGGCGTGCGGAACTTACGGAAGTTGTTGGCGGTGATACGCCGCAGCTTCAGGCTCACGCAGTGGCACCCCTCGTATGTTCGACGAACAGGCGTTCGAGCGCGCGCTTGGCCAGCGCCGCATCCCCCTCCCCTGCCCTCACTTTCGCGTAAAGCTTGGCGGCCGCAGCGCCGAGCATCCCCTCCCCTGCCAGCGACGCGAGATCGTCGTCGCTTGGCCTGGCGACCAGATCGTCGGCGCGGAGATCGAGATGGCGGAGCCGGTGCCGCAGATCATGTTCGATCCTGCCAAGGATGGCGACGCGATCCGTCATGCTGGTGATCCCCACCAGCGAAAGCTGGAGCAGCGTCGCGGCGGGATCAATCTCGCCCATCAAGCGCGCCAGCTCCGCATCGAAACTGGCGGTGTCATTGACCCGCCATTCTCGGATCAGCCACTGGTAGCGGCCGGTTCGGATTGGGGTGACCTGGGGTCCCTCCCCGCCCCTGAAATCCACGAGCAAGACGTGCCCGGGAACGTCGCTCTGGAAGCGGTCGGTCTCGGGCGTTCCAGCATACCAGGTACGGCTACCAATCTCGAGGACGCCATGCCAATCCCCCAGCGCGAGATAGCTTAAATCGGAACGTTCGGCGCGGTCGGGTGGGATCTGATTGTTGGCCTCGCCCCGCGATCCAAAATCCCTGATCGAGCCGTGCGCGAGACCGATGCGAAGCCGCGCGTCTGGCGTTACCATCGTATCAAAATCGGCAGTCGGATCGTCGAGATTGTGGCGATGCGTAAGCGGCGCCGGCAGCAGCCAGACGCCGTCCTCCATCTCCTGTGGATCTGCTTCGGTCAGGATCGTGACGTTAGCCGTTTGACGCGCTCTTACCCGGTCCCACAGACCGCCGTTGCGCGCATAATCATGATTGCCTGGCAGCAGCCACCAGCGGCAGGGATAGCGCCCCATTCGGGACAGCGCCTGGACGATGGTTCGGTCTTCCGGGCCTTCGGTATCAAATACGTCGCCAGCTACCAGCACATGGCCGGCATCATGGGTGCGGGCAGCCTGGCCAATCGCGTCGATCGCATCAAAGCGGGCTTCGATTAGCGCCGCCCGGACGTCGGGTTCGAAGCGACCAAACGCCTTGCCGAGCTGCCAGTCGGCACTGTGCAGAACGCGCACTATTCACTCCCTTGCCGGCGTCTCGCCCGCTTCAGTTTCCTTGGAACGTCTAGCGAACAGTCGGGGTGCGAGAAAGCCATTTGACGGCTGTCTGTAACGCATTGGAGTTTGGCCCCTCTTGATGGCTATTTGCTCCCCAAATCGGATCAGACAGGGAACGCAAGGCTTTGTTGTCCGAAGGTCGTCGGCACTTAAGCGCGCTGTCCCGCGCGCCTAAGTGCCCGTCGGAAAACGATAAACAGGCCCTCTTTGATGATTAGGAAGGTACCCCAAACAAAGCGGATTTCATGCGGAATTGACAGCACACCCTACGCTAGCTTCGCTTGCAAATTCCCTGTAAAAACAGTGTGTTAGAAGCAACTTAATGTGTCGGACAATGCCTCCCAATCTGCCTCCCAGTGTCTTACAACCAAAAAACCGCCGCT
>Ga0265780_10003380_pt1 | contig 21014 bp, 13 predicted proteins | sample P1T30metagenome_FD_192432 | JGI IMG/M metagenome (GOLD analysis project Ga0265780, IMG submission 192432) | Plant litter microbial communities from East Loma Ridge, Irvine, California - P1 T30 | ecosystem: Environmental > Terrestrial > Plant litter > Unclassified | place: USA: California...
AAAATATAGACAAGATCGTTGCTTACTGCGACGGACTTATGGTTGCCCGTGGCGACCTTGGTGTAGAGGTTCCTGCTCAGGAAGTACCACTTATCCAGAAAAAACTAATAAACCGTGCTAAAACTGCACGTATACCTGTAATTGTTGCTACCCAGATGATGGAAACAATGATTACAAGCCTTACCCCTACCCGTGCCGAAGTTAACGACGTTGCCAACTCTGTAATGGATGGTGCTGATGCCGTGATGCTTTCGGGTGAAACATCGGTAGGTATGTACCCTGTTGAGGTTATCGAGAAAATGACGCAGATCATTGAAGCTGTTGAAGATTCTCCGCTAATCACTGTGCCTCAAAACACACCACAGGTGCGTACAAAACGTTTTGTAACTAAATCTATTTGCTACCACGCTGCACAAATGGCTAACACCATTAAAGCTAAAGCAATTGTTACATTAACAAACAGCGGTTACACAGCATTCCAAATCTCTGCATGGAGGCCAATGTCTCAAATCTTAGTGTTTACTGATAACAAAAGGATATTGACACAAATGAGCCTTTTATGGGGTGTTAATGCTTTTTATTATGATAAATCGCTTAGTACCGACGAAACAGTAACAGAGGTTAACGAAATAGCTAAAGAAAAAGGCTACGCCGAAAAAGGAGATATCCTTATTAACCTTGCTGCTATGCCCGTTGCAGAACGCGGTATGGTAAATACCCTTAGGGTATCTGAAATTGAATAGTTTTATTCTTAATTCGTTTTATATAGTGGAAAAGCTGCCTTAGGGCAGCTTTTTTTATGGTTGCTAAAGAGGTAATATCTTGTGCAACTAATAAAGTAAATGTCATGCTGAGCTTGTCGAAGCACGACATTTTATATTTAGAACATCCAAAAAGATAGTGCCGCGCTTCGACAAGCTCAGCATGACACTATTTGTAACTGCAACTACAAACTATTTAATCTCCTCTAAAAATGGAATCTCCGCATTCAATATTTCATTGATGAGCAATACGAGTTGCGATTTAAACTCCTCCAGCACGGCAGTATCCACAACCTCTAAAACAGGAGCGCTTTTATCATAACCATCTTTAAAGTTAAAACCCATAAAGCCGCTTTTCATATTTTTAAAGGATATGATACCGGCCTCTATTTCTTTACCTCCTGCGTGTTGCTCGTACATAAAAACATAGCACAACAGCTGTATTATCTTATCATTTTTAATATCGGTTGTAAGTCCTTCCCACGTTTTAAGTACAACATTAGCTTTATCAACCTTCCCTGTTTTATAATCAGTAATACGGATGCGGCCATTGCGCTCCTCAATACGGTCGATATTACCCGATATTATTACCGGATACGGTAGTCGTTCATCTACTAACGCACGTGCAAACTGCTGCTCTAAAGCAAGTATCTTTACAGAAGCGCCATCTGCCAGCCCTTGCTTTTCCTGCCTTAAAAAGTTGTGTACATTACGTTTGGCTACCTCAAAAGCAAGCAGGTTTCGCCCTTTACGAATTTCACCCTCCTTGTAAACAGTAACAAACTGTTTCATAACTTCATCATCGGCAAGTGCAGCCATAGAAGCAATAGCACTTTCCGACAGGAATGTACCCACATACGGCTTATACAACTCCTCTAACGCACCGTGAATAATGGTACCCAATGTATTAAGCGCAATGCTTTCCTCTACCTCATCAGTCTCGCGTATGCGGAGGATGCGCTGGTAGTAAAACTGTATGGGATTGCGCAAATACCCCGTTAATGCCGATGGCGAGAACCCCTTGCCTGTAGCAATTTCATTGAGGCGTTCGGTTACGGCAGCAGTTTTAGGAACCGTCATGGGTTCGTAAGCCTTTTCGGGAAGGTGGGCGTTGTAAATAACGCTTGTTAAATTATGTGCGGGCTTTTTCTCGATTTCGAGCTGGGTTAAAAAACGGCTACGCTCTCCGGCATCAAGGCCTTCGCTTTCGGTATTATAAAGCAGGTAAATATTTTTAGCGCGCAACAGCAGGTGGTAAAAGTGGTAGCTGTAAATAGCGTCTTTTTCTTTGTAGGTCGGTAAGCCCAATTCGCGCTTAACATCATACGGAATAAACGAGTTTTGACTCTTCCCAGCGGGGAATTTACCCTCGTTCATACTAGTAATAATAACATTCTCAAAATCGAGAACACGGCTCTCAAGCACCCCCATAATCTGGAGGCCTGATAGCGGTTCGCCCTCAAACGAAACCTCAGCCAGATCTATTACCTGTTTGTAAATGGCGTGCAGCACCGTAAGGTTGTTTATTTGCGGATGCGCCTCATGATAATTGATCAGCTTATTGATTACTTTAAATATTGAGTATAGAAATGCCTTGGCTATTTTGTCTTCCTCATCATCGGTGCTCAGGAACGATTTTAAGCCCAGCATGATGTTAGAAAGACGCGTGAGTACTTCGCCTACATTATCGTCCCATCGTTCAAACAGGAGCTTAAAAAACGGCGTAGCGTTACCCTGTATCTCAAATAGTTTATTAAGCGAAAAGAAGGTTATATTGTTTTTGTTGATGATGTCTACCAGATAGGATGCATTAGCATAAGGCTCCACCAAGGGATGGGTTAAAATATCCAGCACTTCGCGGTAGTAGAGCGTATAGCTTTTTTCGCTGCGGTTAATGGCATTGGTGTGCATTTTAAACAGCTTTTGCACCAGTATTTGCGCCGGGTTATTACGGCTGCTGTAACCCATTGTAATGTTAAGGCTGCCCACATTGGCAGGAAGGCTGTACAACAACGGTATCAGAAGGCTTTCTTCACCAAGTACTAAAGCTGTTTTATCTAAACTGTAACCAGCACTTTGAAGTTGTTCGGTTATTTCACCTGCAATCTTAGCCTGTCCTACTGTTTTAGGCGTACCGATGATGTGTATGTTCTTTTCCTGGCTAAACTCATTGGTTATCCACTCAAACGGGTTGGCGCTGTATTGTTTCCAGTCTTTTTGAAAGCGGCGCACAAACAGCCCGGCATCATGGTATGGGTCGCTTAAAAAAGCGTGATCAATATCCCAGTACACTTTTGCCTGCCCGCCCGACATTAGGTGCTGAATGATCTTTTCCTCGGCAGCGTTAAGTGCATTAAAGCCCGCAAATACGTGTTGCCCCTTAGTGTAGCTATTGCTAAAATGGGTAATGTTACGCACGGCCTCGCGATAAATAAGACCCTGATAGCCCACGCCCTTATCTAAAAGATGGGCGTAAAGGGTATTGTAATAGGATGGAAGGAGTTTCCAGAATTCAAGATACGCCTCTATCATGGTAGTGCGCTTATCTACATCTACCGCCCAGTGCTCTATCTCCTGAATATTTTCAAGGTACGATAGTACGTGCGCCGGGTTAAGCAGGTAACGGTCTATCTCGTTAAAATCCTGTAGTAAGGTTTTACCCCAATTGGCAAAGGTTTCAAAGGTTTGCTGTTTGTCTTTTGGTGTAAGCCCAAGGTATACATTGTAAAATTCGAATAACAGCTCAATAGAATCTATAGCGCGAATACCGGCTACATCCTGCACAAAATCTTCTATGCTGGTTATGTTTGGGGCGAAAATAGTGCCGCTTAGCTGCTTTTTTAAAGCCTCAAGCAAAAAAATACGGGCACGTTTGTTAGGGAGCACTATAGTAACATCGGGTAGAGTGTTACCATAGATCTTTATTATTTCTGCACTTAGCTTATCTAAAAATGTGGGGTTTGCCATGGCATAAAAATAAAAAAACGCCCCCGATAAATCGGGGGCGTTCCTTATAAATATTTAGCTTTTAAAAACTATTAGTTAGTTTTTATCAGTTTAACTTCAACCCTACGGTTTTGAGCTTTACCTTTTGCATTTTTGTTAGATGCAATTGGTTTAGTTTCACCAAATCCTGTAGATGTTAACCTGTCAGCCTGGATACCGTTCTCTACTAAGAAGTTTTTAACTGCTGCAGCGCGGTTTTCAGATAGTGTTTGGTTAAGCGCGTTGCTACCATCGCTATCAGTGTGGCCTTCGATGCTAAACTGTGCTTGTGGATATTCTTTGAATATTGAAAGCATAGAAGCTAATACAGGAAGAGTTTCTTCTTTGAAAGTTGCTTTACCGCTGTTGAACAGGATAGTTTTAGCATACTCGTTAAGACGTTTCATTACTTCTTCAGTAACTTCAGGACAACCTCTGTTTGCAGAAGTACCTTTAACTGAAGGGCAAAGATCATCTTTGTCTAATACACCGTCGCCATCAGTATCTGGCCATGGGCATCCGCCGTTTTCTTTAGGACCTGCAACTTCAGGACATTTGTCATCTTTATCAGCTATACCATCAGCATCACCGTCAGGACAACCGTTAAGTTCTTTAGGACCGGCTACTGTAGGACAAGCATCATCTTTATCAGCTATACCGTCACCGTCTGTATCAGGACATCCCTGGAATTCTGGTTTACCAGCTTCTGTAGGACATGCATCATCTTTATCAGGAATACCATCGGCATCTGTATCAGGACAGCCTTGGAATTCTTTTAAACCAGGTACTTCAGGACAAGCATCATCCTTGTCATAGATACCATCTTTATCAGTGTCTTTTCCACCAAATTTAAATGTAAGACCTGCAAAGTGCTGTATGTGCCTTGGCACGTTAGCTTCTGCCTGATCTTCAAATGTATGTTTGTAAGTAGACTGAACAGTAAGGCCAACATTTTCTGTAAACCAGAAGTTGATACCAATACCACCGTTTACTGTACCGTTTCCTTGCTCATCTAACCAAGTATAACCTCCACCAACGTGAACGTATGGGTTAAACCAGCTTTTAGTTAAGAAACCATATTTAATGATACCATCTACACCGTAGTAAGTAACATCACCCGGGTCAGTAACTAAATAGTCTTGAGTACCAGGAGTACGTGAAACTACTTTGTCTACTTTGTTAACAGATCCTGTAACACCAAAAGAGAAGTTGTCTCCAATGTGCCTTGACACATTTAGGTAAGATACAGAAGGTAATACATTCCAATACTCGTCAGTTTTAAAGAAACCGCCAAATTGGTCTTCAAATTTAGAAGCAGCGCCAAAACGGTTGCTCACTGCATTGACACCGAAGGAGATTGCCCAAGGGTTGTCTTCGTCCTGCGCCTGTACATTTAGTCCAACGACTAATAGTGCAGCTACGAATAGTTTGTTAAGATGTTTCATACTTTTTTGTTTTAATTACAACATAGGTTATATAGGACAAAATTACAGTGTTAAAATATAACCACAAAACGTTTTAATACAAATTATCCTACTAATCCCCCTAAATTATAGTTAAATTACACTTAACATTTTGCCAACTTGGGAAAATGAAGCAATTGCTTTATCTAAATGTTCTTTAGAATGTGCCGCCGAAAGCTGTACTCTTATTCTTGCTTTTCCTTTGGGCACTACAGGAAAGAAAAATCCTATAACGTAAATGCCAAGCTTTAAAAGTTCGTCGGCCATTTGCTGCGAAAGCTTTGCATCATAAAGCATTACAGGCACAATAGCGCTATCGCCATCTACAATATCAAAGCCTGCAGCCTTAATGCCTTCTTTAAAATAGTTCGTGTTCCACTCCAGCTTATCACGTAGTGTTGTATCCTTCTCTAAAAGCTCAAAAACCTTTAAAGATGCCCCAACTATAGATGGTGCCAGTGAGTTAGAGAATAAATATGGCCTTGAACGCTGCCTAAGCAGTTCTATAATTTCTTTTTTACCGGTTGTGTAGCCACCCATAGCGCCGCCAAGTGCCTTACCAAAAGTACCGGTTACAATATCTACACGGCCCATTACGCCTTTAGCCTCAAGCGTACCTTTGCCGGTTGCACCTATAAAGCCTGCGGCGTGGCATTCGTCTACCATTACTAATGCATCATATTTATCGGCCAGGTCGCATATTCTATCAAGCGGTGCAACAACGCCATCCATAGAAAAGACACCATCGGTTACAATTATCTTGAACCTGCGGCCTTCTTCATTAGCTTTTATTAGCTGCTGCTCCAGCTCTTCCATATTGCTGTTTTCATAACGGTAGCGTGCTGCTTTACACAAACGCACACCATCTATAATAGATGCATGGTTAAGACTGTCGGATATTATAGCATCTTCTTCGCCTAACAACGGTTCGAACACCCCACCGTTGGCATCAAAGGCAGCTGCATATAATATAGTATCTTCAGTACCGTAAAAATTAGCAACCGCTTTTTCAAGGTTTTTATGGATATCCTGCGTTCCGCATATAAAACGTACTGACGACATACCGAAGCCGTGCGTATCTAAGGCGTCTTTAGCTGCCTGTATAACTTCCGGATGCGATGATAGCCCTAAATAGTTGTTAGCACAAAAGTTTAATACTTTTTGACCGCTGTCTAAAGTTATCTCTGCCCCTTGTGGCGATGCTATTATCCTTTCTTTTTTAAACAGTCCGTTATCTTTAATCGATTCTAATTCGGCTGTAAGGTGTTCTTTGATTTTTCCGTACATTATTCTGTAGTTTATGGTTTATAGTTTGTTGTTTGTTGTTAGTTGTACCACAGAGACACGCTAAGCGGGCTCAGAGATACACAAAGTTTTTAAATTTAGTCGACCTCTTTTAGAGGGAGACCACAAAGCAGGTCTAAATCCTGCCGAAGGTGGGATAACTCTGAGCTCTTGTTTAAGAGTTAATCATTACGGATGAACTCTGAGAATCTCTGGGCTCACTTTGAGAACCTCTGTGTAATAACTCCTTTTACACATAATGCTATGCAAATGTACACAAAGCTATTTTCTTTGCGAATTTTTGAACCTTTTTTGTTGTTCTTTGCGAAATAATCTAATCAAGATTAATTACTTCGATATCCTCTCCTATATATACAAGTGTTTTTTTAGCTACTTGTAAACCCATAGCCTGCAATGCGTTTTGGTATCCCTGCAATTGCCGTGCATATTTATCCATATGTGCCCCGGTTTTGTAATCCAGCAAGTAGGCCTTACCATCGCGCACGGCTACCCTGTCGGGTTTTATGTTGGCAGTTTGCGGTGCAATAATGCTTTGCTCATTAAAAATGGTATTGCCTTCTGCAAAAAAGATATTCAGATCAGGGTGAAAAATAACAGCCTTAAGCGTTTTTTCTACCTCATCTTTTTGCGAATGGACAATAAGCCCATTCTCTATGGCTTTCATTATTGCAATAGGAATATCGTTCTCTGTCTTGATGAACGATAAAATTTCGTGGGTTACATTACCAAACTCTATAGCCTGCAACTGGGTACTGCCCCACATAAGCGACTCCCGCTGGGCAATTTTAACCGATCTTGGATTAAAATGCTCTTTTACCACCTTAATTGTATGCTGCCCACCCACATGCGCTTCGGGTTTAGAAAGGCGTGTGGCGTTGCCAAATTCATACTCGGTAGTGGTATTGTTAAACAACTGCTTTTGCTGAAGGAACTTTATAAAGTAACTCGACATATTATTTGTCAGTTCTCCCCTCGATGTAAAATTGCGGTTGGATATTATATAGAGTTGCTCTTCGGCACGGGTTAGGGCCACATAAAGTATATTAATGTTATCCAGTAGTTCTTCCTGCGACTTAGTTTTGTAAAGTTCGGCAGCCTTTTCGCCGTATTCGGCCACAGCCTTACTGCTGTCTATCAGGGCTTTTTGAAACTCAAAGGTTTCATCGTCCAGTTCCAGCCATAGCTTATCGCGGCGGGAGCGGGCGTAATCTTCCTCGGCAAACGGAAAGATAACCACTGGAAACTCAAGTCCTTTACTTTTATGTATGGTCATTATCCTTACTGCATCGTTACCTTCCGGCGATGGTATGCTAAATTTCGACCCGTTATTATCCCAATACTCTAAAAAGTCGGATATGCCGCTTTGCGTACGGATGTCGCGTTCTAAAACCAGGTCTAAAAAATACTGCACATAACTCTGATTACTCTTAGCTTTTATAAAAGCATCTATAATAGTTTCAACCGCCTCGTAAAGCGATTTTTTACGGCAGTTTTTAAACGATATGTGTATATTGTAGTTGCTCAGCCATTTTTCGAGTGCCTCTTCATCGGGCTGTTTCATGCCCTGGGCAATAAAATCGTGTATGCCGGCTTCGGTTTGAGTATTAGCAGCAAAATATAAAAAGTGTGCCTTAGCCTCTACATTTTCGTTACTTTTTAAGTAGCGCAGCAGGTTGATGATAAGTTTAACCTCGGTAGCATTTTCTATCAATAAGGTTTCCGACGATAAAATAGGCACAGCATTCTCTGTAAGGTAATTGGCGAGCAATATGCCCGGCTGCCTTTTTCGCGTTAGCAATACAATATCTTTATACTGAAAGCCCTGCGCCTGCGCTTTACGAATGGCGGCAAGCGTAGCAGCAAGGTACAGGTCATTCTTATCGGTTTCCTCGTCCAGCTCCTGCTGAATTTCGGGCAGGAACGATATGTTTACGTAGCCACCCAACTTAGGATTAATTTCCTGAATACTGGCAGCATACATTGCGCTGTAATCTACATTTTCAAATTGACCGGATAAAAATGAAAAGAAGTCGTTGTTGAAACCTATGACCTCGCTGTAACTTCTGTAATTGGTACCTAATGGTATCGTTTCCCTGCTTGGATTGCTAAACGGGTTGTAGCCTTTGCCCAGTTCTATAAACTGTTCGGCCTTACCCCCCCGCCATCGGTAAATAGATTGTTTAGGGTCACCCACTATCATAAGCGATCCCGGACCTGCCAGTGGGTCTTCGCCCGCAAGGGCATTATCGATGAGCGGAATAAGGTTGTGCCACTGCATTTGCGAGGTGTCTTGAAACTCATCTATAAAAAAGTGGCGGTAGCGTTCGCCCAACCGTTCATATATAAAGGGAGCGGGCTGGTTTTGTATCTCGCGGTGAATAATCGCATTAAACTCTGATATACTAAGCACGTTCTGCTCCTTTTGGATGCGCTCCAGTTCCTGTCCTATTGAATTTAACAGCGATAGTGGCGTAATATTTTTTAAGAAGGCGGTGTAAAAATTCTTTTTCTCGTAATTTTTGTACACCTTTTTAAGAAGCACCAACAGCGGGTCGAGCAGGCCTTCTATAACCAGCCTGTCCTTCGCCGTTTTATTGATCTTGATATCCTCAGGCTCATGGTATTTTTTGTGCGATGCTGTTAGCCTGCCATCACGTATGTAACCAATGTGATTGGGGAAATGCCCTGCCGAGAACGATTTTGGGTCTACGCCGCTGCCATTAAGCAGCGCGTCCATTTCTTCGGCAAGTGCCATGCATTCGGCCTCCAAAGCCGCAACCGACTCTTTTAATCTTTCTTTGATTAAGAGAAACTCTTCAATGCTTTTACCCTTAAACTGCACCAGTTCGTTACGGTTGTTTTCGTCTACTAACAGCCGCCCGGTGTCAAAAAGTTCGCGGGTAACATCCCAGCTCTTGTCGTTATCCAGTTTATCCAGTGAAAAATCTACCAGTAATGATGTAAGCACCTCATCATCTCCCGCTTTGGCTATTATGGCATCTACAGCTTCCTGCAGTAAAATATCGGTCTCCAGTGATACATCAAACGAAACCGATAAATTAAGGTCGTGAGCAAACGCACGGATTACCTTATGGGTAAAACGGTCGATAGTGCTAATATCAAACGAAGCGTAATTGTGTATAATATTCTTTATAATGGCGCGGCTCTTGTCTTTTATAGTTGCCATTGACAACCCCGTTTCCTCACGAAGTACTTTCATTAAAGATTCTGCCCTTTCGCCCGGTTCGTCTTTGCTAAAATCGGAAAGGTTGAGTATGATACGGCTCTTCATTTCCTCTACTGCTTTGTTGGTAAAGGTTATGGCAAGTATGCGGCGGTAGGCATCATCGGTTGGTGCTTCAAGCAGGATGCGCAGGTATTGTTTAACCAGGGTATATGTTTTACCCGAGCCCGCCGATGCATTGTATATAGAAAAAGCAGTTCTACTCACTTAAAATGTGCGTTTTATAGTTTGGCGTTACAAATTATAACAATTTCTTATTTTTTGTAATGCTTAAAATCTGTAAATTTGGATTAAAATTAATACTAATCTTTTAAAAATAAGATATTATGGCTTTTGAATTACCAAAACTACCTTACGCATACGACGCCCTTGAACCACATATTGATGCTAAGACGATGGAAATACATCATACTAAGCACCATAATGCCTATACTACAAACTTAAACGCTGCAATTGCAGGCACCGACCTTGAGGGCAAAACTATAGAGAATATCTTATTGAACCTTGACCTTAACAATACTGCTGTTCGTAACAACGGTGGTGGCTATTACAACCACAACCTGTTCTGGACCATACTTTCGCCTAAAGGCGGTGGTGAGCCAACGGGCGAGCTTGAAGAGGCCATAGATAAATCTTTTGGTTCTTTTGAGGAGTTTAAAGCCAAGTTTAACAAGGCTGCTACAACACGCTTTGGATCTGGATGGGCATGGTTATGCATACAGGAAGACGGCAGGCTTGAAGTTTGCTCTACAGGCAACCAGGACAACCCGTTAATGCCGGAAGTAGGCTGCAACGGTACGCCAATTCTTGGACTTGACGTTTGGGAACACGCTTATTACCTTAACTACCAAAACAGGAGGCCTGATTATATTGAGGCATTTTGGAGTGTTGTAAACTGGGCAGAAGTTGCAAGGCGTTACGCCAGCGAAAAATAGTATTTAGTACTTATAGATAAGAAAACGGGCACCAAATGGTGCCCGTTTTTATTTTACTGTGCTACCCGCAATGAGATATGAAAAATAGCATCGCCTTGGTAAACAATAGGCGCATCGTTACTGTTGATGATATAACCACTGTTAGGTGCTTTTACTTTCTGTTCAAACTTACCAAAAGGATCAGTAATACAGGCAATAATATCGCCTTTCTCTACAAATTTACCGGCGTATACCTTATTTTGAAACAGGCCGGAATGGCGTGCCCTAATCCACGTTGAGGCTTCTATATATATTGGCGGTGCATCAGGATTTCTGGCATTTTTTCGGATACTAAGCATCCCTAAGTGCTCTAAAATCCTTTTGGCGCCATGCACCCCCTCTTGTGTTACACCATCATTAATATCAAGAGATTTTCCACCTTCAAACAACAATATTTTAACTCCCAGTTTCATACATGCGTTCCTAAAAGATCCTGCTATGTTTTTAGAGTAAAGCGTAAACGGTGCATTGAAAACATCGGATAGTGCTTTAAGCTCGGGATTGTTGGGTACTACGCGTATTTGCGGCGCGTTAAAACGAGCGGCGCCACCGGCATGAAAGTCAACGCAATAATCAATATTTGGAATGATCTCTTTTACAAGATGATAGGCAAAACGGCTTGCTAAAGATCCGCTTTTACTTCCGGGGAAAACGCGGTTAAGGTCGCGCCCATCAGGAAACTCACGTGTACGGTTTACAAACCCAAAAATATTAACCACCGGTATACAAATAATCGTTCCGCGCTTGGGTTTGTTTATTTTTCGCACGATAATTTGCCTCACGATTTCCGTTCCGTTAATCTCATCGCCGTGCAAACCTGCCGAAAACAGTACCACGGGGCCGTCTATTTTAGAGCGCTCTACAATTATGGGTATTTTAAGCTTGGTCATGGTATGCAGGCGGGCAATTTCCATTTTAATGGTTTTGCTCTCGCCGGGCAATATGCTTTCTCCAAGTATAGTAATTTCTTTATGGGGCATAGGCAGTTGTTAAAGCATAAAAATAGTAATTTGCAGTAACATTAGCGTAACAAATTGGGGTATTTAAACGTTTATAGTTACCCATTTGTTTTTTAACTTTGTTAAAAGTGTATTCGGATTTATTGGTAGCTATTTAATATGTCGACCTGAAATATAAAGCAATAAAAAAACAACTCTAATACACATCTTTCTTTATGGAAATATTTAATGTTTTTGGACAAAAGAAAAGCACTACCACAATATATAAATTTAAGGAGGCAGAAAAAACTGCCTGCATTGTTTGTAGCCATGTTTTAAAAAAAGAGCGACCCATACTTTACGCTTCTCATGATGCGGAAGGCGATTGGCAATTTCTGTGCGGTGATGATGGTCATACAGAGGAAGATGCTAAAATAATTTCATTAAAAGAGATTACGCAAATTGACCCGTCTGTAAATGATTTATTTGAGATGCCTATAGCTGTAGGTGCTGAACGCAAAACAGTTGAAAATAAATGGAAGCCTTTTAAACTTTAATGTTGTTAAACTCACTATACTATTATTTCCATAAGTCTACTTATGAATAATGTTTTTTAACTTTGTTACATGCAAACTCCGCTGGAATTACAAATACAAACATTGCCGGACAGCCCGGGCGTTTACCAATATTTCGATAAAGATGAAAAGCTTCTTTACGTAGGTAAGGCCAAGAATTTAAAAAAACGGGTAATGTCTTACTTCAACAAGGTGCACGAGGTAGGCCGCACCCGTGTTATGGTACGCAAAATTGTTGCTATAAAACACATTGTTGTACCTACCGAAAGCGAGGCCTTACTACTGGAAAACAACCTTATAAAAAAATTGCAGCCACGCTACAACGTGATGCTTAAGGACGATAAAACCTACCCGTGGATATGCATTAAAAAAGAACCTTTTGCACGCATATTTTCTACGCGTACGGTAATTAAAGATGGTAGCGAGTACTTTGGTCCTTATACCAGTTTCAGGACGGTACACACACTTTTAGACCTTATAAAAGAGCTATATCCCCTACGCACCTGCAATTACGATCTTAGCCCAGCCAACATACAAAGCGGCAAATATAAAGTGTGCCTGGAGTACCATTTAGGCAACTGCAAAGGGCCCTGCGAAGGCCACGAGCCTTATGATGTGTACCAGCATCATGTAGATGCTATTCGCGAAATTTTAAAGGGCAATTTTAAGGAAAGCCTTAAAGATTTCAGGAAGCTGATGATGGAACTGGCCACCGAGATGCGTTTTGAGGAAGCACAACGCATCAAACAAAAAATAGAGGTACTGGAAAATTACCAGGCCCGCTCTACCGTGTTTAACCCGCGAATTAGCAATGTAGACGTGTTTACCATTATAAGCGATGAAACCATGGCTTACGTAAACTTTATACAGGTTTCACACGGGGCTATCATCCGCTCGCATACCATGGAGATCAAGAAAAAGCTTGACGAGCCCGATGAAGAATTGCTGGAACTTGCGGTGGTTGAATTACGCGAGCGCTTTAACCTTATGAGCAAAGAGGTTTTAGTGAATCATCCTATAGACCTTGGCGAAAAAGTGAACGTTAACGTACCTAAACTGGGCGATAAAAAACTGATACTGGACCTTAGCGAGCGTAATGCACGCTTTTACAGGATGGATCAGCTTAAGCAGGAAAAAATAGTGGACCCTGACAGGCATACCAACCGCATCATGGCACAGATGAAAAAAGACCTGCGCCTGCCCGAAGAACCCCGCCATATAGAATGTTTTGATAACTCTAACATTCAGGGTACTAATCCGGTATCGGCATGTGTAGTGTTTAAAGATGGTAAGCCAAGCAAAAAAGATTACCGTCACTTTAACATCAAAACGGTTGAAGGCCCTAACGACTTTGCCAGTATGGAGGAGGTGGTACACCGCCGCTATAAACGCCTATTGGAAGAAAACCAGCCACTGCCGCAGCTTATTATTATAGATGGTGGCAAGGGGCAGCTGTCTTCGGCCTTAAAAAGTTTAGAAGAACTCGGGCTTCGCGGAAAAATTACCATTATAGGTATCGCAAAAAGGCTGGAAGAGTTGTTTTATCCAGGCGATTCGGTACCTTTATATCTCGACAAAAAAAGTGAAACGCTAAAGATCATTCAGCACCTGCGTAACGAGGCGCACCGCTTTGGTATAACCCACCATCGCGATAAGCGCAGCAAAGGGGCGTTGCAAACATCGGTAGAAACCATACCCGGCATAGGCGAAAAAACAATGGTTACGCTCATAAAGCACTTTAAGTCGGTTAAGCGTTTAGCAGCCGCACCCGAAGAAGAAATAGCTAAAGTGATAGGCCCATCCAAAGCAAAAAAAATTACTGAGTTTTACCAGACCAAGAATCAATAAATGAAAAACCTGTTACTCCTGTTTGTGTGCATTTTACTTTTCGGAACCATGTCCGGACAGGAGAAACAAGCTGCTAAAAAGCCTAAAATAGGCGTTGTACTTAGTGGTGGTGGCGCAAAGGGCCTTGCGCATATCGGCGTGCTAAAAGTGCTCGAGGAAGCCGGCATAGAGATTTCTTATATAGGTGGCACCAGTATGGGCGCTATTGTGGGTGGTTTGTATGCTGCCGGGTATTCGGCAAAAGAGCTCGACTCAATCTTTCGCTCGTTAGACCCCGATGCGCTGTTGCGCGACTTCACCCCTCGCGGCACCAAGAATTTTTTTGAAAAACGTAATGATGAGCGGTATGCACTTACCCTGCCTTTTAAGGGTTTTAAAATAGGCTTCCCTACCGCTTTTTCTAAAGGTTTATACAACTACACAACCGTTAACCGGTTAACGGAGCACGTGCGCCATGTACGCGACTTTAATAACCTGCCGATTCCTTTTGTTTGTATTGCTACCGATATTGAAACCGGCAAGGAAGTAGTGCTGCGGAATGGCGTATTGCCCGACGCTATACTGGCGAGCGGGGCGTTCCCATCCTTATACAGCCCGGTGGAAATTGATGGCCGCCTGCTTATAGATGGTGGTGTTACCAACAACTACCCTATTGAGGAGGTTAGGCGCATGGGCGCCGATATTATTATTGGGGTAGATGTACAGGACCCGCTTAAAACCCGCGACCAGATTCGGGGTGCAACGGGTGTACTGGTGCAAATTAACAACTACCAGATGATACAAAAAATGGAGGCCAAGAGCAAGCTGACCGACATTTACATCAAACCCGATATTTCCGGATTTTCGGTAATTTCTTTTGATGATGGCGAAGCAATTATCAATAAAGGAGAAGAGGCCGGGCGCAAGATATTAGATACCCTTAAAACTTTAGGCGTAGGCCATCCTATACTAAAAGAGAAAATACCGGTTCACGATTCGATATGTGTAGACCAGGTACGCATTAACGAGCTTAAAAATTATACACGGTCATACGTTATTGGTAAACTTGGCTTTAAGCCGGGATCGCGCATTAGTTACAATACGTTTAACGATGGTATAAGCAAGCTTAATGCCACGCAAAACTTTACATCCATTTCCTATTCTTTTAACGAAGCGCCCGATGGTGGCGAGGTGTTGAGCTTAAGGCTACAGGAAAACCCCATTAACCGTTTCCTTAAATTCGGGCTGCATTATGATGGCTTGTATAAGAGTGCGGTATTAGTTAACCTGACCCAGAAAAACCTCGTTAAGCGAAACGACGTGGCATCATTAGATGTAATACTGGGTGATAACTTTAGGTACAATCTTGACTATTACATAGACAATGGCTTTTACATAAGCTATGGGCTACACTCCCACTACTACCAGTTTAACCGTAATATATCGGCTATTACAGCAGGGCAGTTTGGTGAGAACCTGGCTAATAATTCTTTTAATGTAGATTTTTCCGACTTTACCAACCAGTTGTACATACAAACTATTTTTGCGCAACGGTTTTTACTGGGCGGTGGCGCAGAGTATAAACACCTTAAAATAAAATCGGAGACATTGCAGGGCATTGATCCGGTTTTTGATGACAGTGATTATGTTTCGGCATACGGCTACCTTACTTTTGATTCGTATGATGATAAGTTTTTCCCGAGTGAGGGTTATTACTTTTCGGGTGAAGCTAAGGCGTTCCTGTACTCGTCTAACTACACGAAAGTATTCGACAACTTTACTATTATAAAGGGAGAAATAGGTACTGCGCAAACGCTTACCAAAGCACTTACCATTAATGTAAGGGCCGAGACGGGATTCTCATTACGGGAAAACCCTGTACCTGCATTTGATTTTATATTAGGAGGATATGGTTACCAAATGTCGCACACCTTCAGGCATTTTTACGGGTATGATTTCCTCAGCCTTAGCGGCAATAGTTATATTAAAGGCACAGCCTCGCTGGATTACGAATTCCTTAAAAAAAACCACCTGAATTTTACCGCAAATTATGCTAACGTAGGCGACGATCTGTATGAGGGTGGCAAGCTATTCTCTTTACCACAATACAGCGGATATGCTTTGGGCTACGGTATGGAAACTATTATAGGACCGCTGGAAATTAAACATAGCTGGTCGCCCGAAACAGGAAAACACTACACCTGGTTTAGTGTTGGTTTTTGGTTTTAGAAAGTTTTTGGCTAAACCTTTTAAGGGGTACTTTAAAATGATCTGAAGTTCCCACTATTCCACTATCATTAGCCCGCAATGCTGTTCGTAGAGCTCTACAACTATTTCAAGGCCTTTAGCTTTAAAGTCTTCTTTGGTAAGGCTTTCTGTAAGGTTAGGACAGGCATCTTTAAACAATTCAGAAAGTGTGATTTTAAAATCTTTAAAATCGCGGTCGTTTAAACGGTGCCCAAAGGTGGTAACGTAAATATAAGTGCAAAAATCGTCGCCCGGTTTCTGAATGTAAAAAGCATAGCATGGCGTAGCGGCAACATCTACCGTGCCGCCTGTAGCCGGAACCATGTAGTAATACGAAAGGAGGCTTATTTTACCCTTTTTCACAATCTGCAGCCATGCTTTATCTTCAGAAGCTTTTTGACGCTCCATCCCGGCTGTTTTAAGAGCAACAAACTTTACGGTTTCGTTATCATCATCTAAAATAGTAAACTCACGTACCTCATCAATTGCGTACCGTTCAGTACCAGCATTAGGATTTTGCCTGAACTTAAGTTTAGAAGTGCGGTATTTGGGAAGCGTAATAAGTCCGCTCTTTAAAGAGCCGTCATTAAATGTTATGGTGCCATTATACATTTTAGCATATAGCGATAATGGCAAAAGGAGTAGGAAAAGAAGGACCTTGTTCATAGCAGGTGATACATTTATGAGCCGCTAAAAATAAAGATTTTTATTACACCTGCACACCCGGAAAAAATATTTTTTCTACTATAAAAGCATCACAAAATATAGGGCACACAAAGCCACCAGAAGCATACAAACCTCTATAAATAAAAAGCCGCCCCAGTTAAGGGCGGCTTAGTTATATTAGCGCTGCATGTTTTTAGCTTCGATGCTCATGGTTGCGTGCGGTACCAGTTTTAGCCTTTCCTTATTGATTAGCTTACCGGTTACTTTACAAATGCCGTAGGTTTTGTTCTCTATGCGAACAAGGGCATTTTTAAGGTCGCGGATAAACTTTTCCTGACGGATTGCCAATTGCGAGTTGGCTTCTTTGCTCATGGTTTCGCTGCCTTCTTCAAACGCTTTAAACGTAGGCGATGTATCATCGGTACCGTTGTTAAGGTCGTTCATGTAGGCGCTTCTTATAAGATCTAAATCGGCTTTAGCTTTCTCAATCTTTTTCGAAATTAATTCCTTGAACTCTGCTAGGTCTGCATCAGAGTATCGTATTTGCTCATCTACCATTGTCAATCTATTTTGAAATTAATATTAGGGTTTTTATATCGTCAAACTCAATTTCTGTTCCATCCTGTACTTCTGCACTGAAAATCAGCGCATCAGTAAGCGTTTCGCTCTTAATATACCCCTCGTTTGCCATAACGGCATCCTGTAAGGTATTATTTTCTTTAAGCGTAACGGTAATTCTGTCAGTTACTTCAAAGCCACTGTCTTTACGGATGTTTTGTATCCTATTAACCAGTTCACGGGCAATACCTTCTTTCCTTAGCTCATCGCTAATTGTAATATCCAGCGCTACTGTAATACCACCAGCATTGGCTACCAGCCATCCCGGTATATCCTGGCTTGTAATCTCTACATCATCAGCGGTTAAAGTAATACTTTTTCCGGAAACTGCAATATCAAGCGTACCTTTGCTGTCTATCTCGTTTATCTGTTCCTGGTTAAGATTTTTTATCTCGTTAGAAACCAGATTCATATCCTTGCCAAAACGTGGGCCAAGTGCTTTAAAGTTAGGTTTTACCTGCTTAACCAGCACACCGCTTGCATCATCTAAAAGCTCAATTTCCTTAACGTTCACTTCGGCTTTAATAAGCTCTGCAACGGCTTCAATTTCGGCTTTCTGATTGGCGTCGAGCACCGGTATCATTACCTTTTGCAACGGCTGGCGCACTTTAATCATCTCTTTCTTACGTAAAGATAGCACTAATGATGATATCGTCTGCGCCTTCTGCATACGGCTTTCGAGCGATTTATCAACAAAGTTATCAGCATACGCCGGAAATTCGGCCAAATGTACGCTGTCGTATTTTTCCGACTGTGAAGTCTGTGTTAAATCTTTGTACAGCCTGTCCATAAAGAACGGGGCAATCGGCGCACTAAGCTTAGCTACCGCAACAAGGCAGGTGTATAGCGTTTGGTAAGCGGCTATTTTATCCTGGGCATATTCGCCTTTCCAGAAACGGCGGCGGCACAGGCGAACGTACCAATTGCTCAGGTTTTCCTGAACAAAATCTGATATAGCCCTTGCAGCCCTGGTAGGCTCGTATTCGGCGTAAAAGGCATCTACATCTTTTATAAGCGTATTAAGTTCTGATAATATCCAGCGGTCTATTTCAGGTCGCTCGTTTAACGGAACTTCCGGCTCGGCATACGTAAAGTTGTCGATATTGGCATAAAGCGCAAAAAACGAATACGTATTATATAACGTACCGAAGAATTTACGGCGCACCTCGGCAACACCTTCAATATCAAATTTAAGATTGTCCCACGGGTTGGCATTGCTAATCATGTACCAGCGCGTAGCATCGGGGCCGTACTCAGCAAGGGTAGTGAACGGATCTACCGCATTGCCCAGCCTCTTGCTCATTTTCTGTCCGGCTTTGTCTAACACAAGTCCGTTACTTACCACATTTTTATAGGCCACCTTATCAAAAACAAGGGTAGCAATAGCGTGCAGTGTGTAGAACCAGCCACGGGTCTGGTCTACGCCCTCGGCAATAAAATCTGCCGGGAACGCCTCGCTGTTATCAATAAGTTCTTTATTCTCAAAAGGGTAATGCCATTGCGCATACGGCATGGCGCCACTGTCAAACCAAACATCAATTAGGTCGGTTTCGCGGGTCATGGGTTTGCCTGATGGCGAAAGCAGTACAATTTTATCTACCACATTTTTATGCAGGTCAACTAAGTTGTAGTTCTCCTCGCTCATGTTGCCCGGCACAAAGCCCGCAAACGGGTTAGCCTCCATTGTGCCTGCTGCAACCGATTTTTCGATAGCGTTGTAAAGTTCCTCTACACTGCCAATAAGCACCTCTTCGGTTTTATCCTCAGTTCTCCATATTGGTAGTGGAATGCCCCAGTACCGTGAGCGGCTAAGGTTCCAGTCGTTAGCATTTTTAAGCCAGTTACCAAAACGGCCCTCTCCTGTAGCTTTAGGCTTCCAGTTAATGGTATCGTTAAGATTAAACATGCGCTCTTTAACATCGGTTACTTTTATAAACCAGCTATCAAGCGGGTAATATAAAAGTGGTTCATCGGTCCTCCAGCTGTGTGGGTAACTGTGAACGTATTTCTCTACTTTAAAGGCTTTGTTATTCTCTTTTAAGTAGATGGATATCTCTACATCTGCCGATCGCTGCGGAGCCGCGCCGGCATCATAATACTCATTTTTAACATATTTACCCGCAAGCAATAAGGGTTCGCCGTTAGGATTGTTAAGGCTTTCTACATGGCTGGTAAATTTACCCTGAAGGTCTACCAGCGGTACAGGGTTGCCATTGTGGTCTAATACCAGCATTGGCGGCACCTCAGGTTTGGCCTCTTTGGCAACCTTGGCATCATCGGCACCAAAAGTTGGTGCGGTGTGTACAATACCGGTACCATCTTCAGTAGTAACAAAGTCGCCCGCAATTACCCTAAAGGCATCTTGTGCATTTTGGTACGGTAATACAAACGGCAACAACTGCTCGTAACGGATGCCTACAAGGTCTTTACCTTTGGCTTCGGCCAGTATTTTGTACGGTATGCTTTTGTCGCCCTCTTTAAAATTAGTAAAGCTACTATCTTCAATACTTTCAAAATAACCCTTGCCAAATTGCTTGCCTACAAGGTTTTTAGCCAGCACTACGTTTATAGGCTGAAATGTATATTGATTGAACGTTTGCACCAAAACATAATCTATGTTTGGCCCAACCGTTAATGCTGTATTTGATGGGAGTGTCCACGGAGTAGTGGTCCATGCCATAATATCAACTTCGCCATAGCCCTGTAAAAACTCAGGCAGGGTTTCTGGTATAGTTTTAAACTGCGCTACAATGGTAGTATCCGTCACATCGCGGTAAGCGCCGGGCTGGTTAACCTCATGGCTGCTTAACCCTGTACCCGCCTTTGGCGAATATGGCTGTATGGTATAACCCTTGTAAAGCAAACCTTTGTCGTATATTTGCTTAAGTAGCCACCAAACGGTTTCCATATATTTAGGCTTGTAGGTAATATACGGGTCTTCCATATCTACCCAATAGCCCATTTTTTCGGTAAGGTCATTCCACACATCGGTGTAGCGCATAACGGTGCGTTTACAGGCTTCGTTATACTCTTCTACCGTAATGGTTTTACCTATATCTTCTTTAGTGATGCCAAGTTCTTTTTCGGTACCAAGCTCTACAGGCAGGCCGTGGGTATCCCAGCCGGCTTTACGCTTAACCTGGTAGCCTTTTTGCGTTTGGTAACGGCAAAAAATATCTTTAATGGCACGGGCCATAACGTGGTGTATACCCGGAAGCCCATTTGCCGATGGCGGACCCTCGTAAAATACATATTGTGGCTTGCCCTCGCGGGTGGTTACGCTCTTTTCGAATATTGTCTCTTTCTTCCAGAAATCAAGGACTTCGCTTGCTACCGTTGGCAGGTCAAGCCCCTTGTATTCAGTAAACTTAGTGCTCATTTTTTATAGCTTGTAAAAATCAATTTGCGAAA
>Ga0265780_10003381_pt1 | contig 21014 bp, 15 predicted proteins | sample P1T30metagenome_FD_192432 | JGI IMG/M metagenome (GOLD analysis project Ga0265780, IMG submission 192432) | Plant litter microbial communities from East Loma Ridge, Irvine, California - P1 T30 | ecosystem: Environmental > Terrestrial > Plant litter > Unclassified | place: USA: California...
CGGCGCGCACCGGGCTGGGCCGCCGGATCGAGCGCATGCGGGGGAATCTCGAACAGGCGTTCGTGGCTGGGGTAGCGCAGCGGCGCCAGCGCGCCCCACAGCAGCGCCAGCAGCACGCAGGCGGCGAGCGCCCAGAGCGGCGCGTAGCGGCGGAATACGGGATGCATCGGTTCCTCATGGACAGCATGCCGGCGACATGCAGCGGTAGATTTTATACCGGGAATATTGATTCCTGTAAAATCCGGCGCGCTGGAAAAACCCTGCCGGCATGCCCTGCTGCCCCGCTTCCGTGCGCCCCGGCGCCCCCGACCTGCGTATGCTGGCGGCACCTACCAACCCCTCATTCACTCGTCCAGACGGACGCACGGCCAGCCACTACATGCAGCGTCCAGACCCCGACCAGCCCAGCCCCATCCCCCGCGCACCGGCGCGCCGGGGATGGGGGCCCCTGGTGCTGGCCGGGCTGGTGTTCGCGCTGTCGCTGCTGGTCACCTGGATTGCCTGGAGCGGCGCGCGGCGCGACACGGCAGCCGACCTGGCCGCCCAGTTCGACTACCGCGCGCATGATCTCGTCACCGCCACGGTGCGCCGCATGGCCGTCTATGAACAGGTGCTGCGCGGTGCGCGCGGCTTCATGCGCGGCAGCGCCGAGGTCGACCGGCAGGAGTTCGCCGATTACTTCCGCCTGCAAAATCTGCAGGAACATTTCCCCGGCATCGAAGCGCTCGGCATCGCCACCATCGTCCCACCGGCCAGGCTGGCGGCGCACGAGGCCGCCATGCGGGGCCAGGGCTTTCCCGGCTATGCCGTGCATCCGGATGGTCCGCGCCCAGTGCTGAGCTCGGTCACCCATATCGAACCCTTTACTGGACGCAACCTGCGCGCCTTCGGCTACGACATGTACAGCGAACCGGTGCGCCAGCGCGCCATGGCCGCGGCGCGCGACAGCGGCCTGGCGGCGCTGTCGGGCAAGGTGGTGCTGGTGCAGGAAGCGAGCAACCCGCAGGCCGGCGTGCTGATGTACCTGCCGGTCTACCGCGAAGGCATGCCCACCGCCACCGTGGAGGGGCGCCGTGCCGCCATCGTCGCCTGGGTGTATGCCCCCTTCCGCATGAACGACCTGATGCGCGGCGTCGGCGGCGCCCATGCGGCCGACCTGGAAGTGGCGATCCACGACGGTGCGCAGGCGGCGCCGGCGAATGTACTGTTCCGTACCCAGACCCAGGCCGCCTGGCGCGCCCCGCTGCTGCGGCGCACGCTGCAGGCGACGATCTCCGGCCGCCAGTGGACCATTGAAATTGCCTCATCGCCGAGCTTCGAAGCCCGGCTCGATACCCGCCGCCCGCACGTCATCGCCGTCACCGGCATCGGCCTGGCTTTCCTGCTGGGGCTAGTGGTCTGGCTGCTGGCCAGCTCGCGGCGGCGCGCGGTGCAGCTGGCGCGCGCCATGACGCTGGAACTGCGCCAGTCCTACGAGCGCATCGCGGCCGAACAGGCGCGCATGCACGTGATCCTGCAGAACGCCTACGATGCCTTTGTCGCGCTCGATGCCGACGGCCGCATCACCGACTGGAATGCCCAGGCCGCCGCCCTGTTCGGCTGGAGCGCGCAGGAAGCCATCGGCCAGGATGCCGGCGCCCTGCTGCTGCCGGCGCCGGCGCGCGTGCCCGGCACCCGGGGCTTCGCCCAGTTCCGCGCCGCCGACGGCGAACCCATCGTGCCCGGTCAGCCGGCCGAGCTGAACGCCTGCGCGCGTGACGGCACCTCTATTCCCGTGGAAATCGTGGTGGCCATGCTGCCGCTCGAGGTCGGCAAGGGCGCCAGTGCTTTTGTGCGCGACCTGCGTCCGCGCAAGGCGGCGCAAGAACGCGAACGGCTGCGCCAGCTACGTCTCGACGAAGCGCGCACGGCGCTGGCGCGTTCGCAGAAGCTGGAAGCGGTGGGCAAGCTGACCGGCGGCGTGGCCCACGACTTCAACAACATCCTGCACATCATCAGCGCCAACGTCCAGCTGATGCTGAAGACCGGCGACAACAGCGAGAAGCGCCTGCACGGCATCCTCGACGCAGTCGAGCGCGGCGCCAGGCTGGCGGCGCAATTACTCGCCTTTGCACGGCGCCAGCCGCTGCACCCGAGCCTGGTCCAGGTCGACCGCCTGCTCGACCGCATGGACAGCCTGCTGCAGCGCGCCGCCGGCGAGGCGGTGGCGATTGACCGCAACGGCAGCGCGGATGACGGCGACGGCGCAGGCGCCCTGTGGCCGACTTTGGTCGACCCGAACCAGCTGGAAAACGTGCTGCTGAACCTGGTCATCAATGCGCGCGATGCCATGGACGGCCGCGGCCGGGTAACGATCCGGCTCGAGAACACCCGCATCGACGGCGCCGGCCTCGACCCGGAAATCCTGCCCGGCGACTATGTGCTGGTGGCAGTGTCCGACACCGGCCAGGGCATGCCACCCGAGGTGATGGAACGCGCCTTCGAGCCCTTCTTCACGACTAAGCCCGAGGGCAAGGGCACCGGGCTCGGCCTGTCGATGGCGCACGGCTTCGTCAAGCAGAGCGGCGGACACATCCGGCTGGCGAGCGTGCCGGGTGCAGGCACGACGGTCAGCATCTATTTGCCGCGCTGCGCGGACGGGGCCGGCGCAGCTGCTTCTTTACAGCCGCTTCCTTAGCGCCACTTCATAGCCGCGGCGCGCCTGGCTGGCGCCCGCCCTGCAGCGGCTGCGGCTGCGGCTGCGGCTGCGGCGCGGGACGCACCAGGCTGCGCGCGATCGCCTCGACGTGGCGCTCGTCGGTGCCGCAGCAGCCGCCCACCACATTCATCTGCGGCAAGAGCGTGCGCAGTTCCAGGTATTCCTCGCCCAATTCCTCGGGGTCGCCGTCGTCGAGCGCCAACGCCTCATCGAGCTCGGCATGGCTGCGGCGCGAAGCGTTCGCACGCAGGCCATGGATGCGCGCGCGCCAGGGGCCCTCTTCCGCCAGCGCGGGTTCGACGTGGCTGGGGTGGGCGCAATTGATCATGTAATACAGGGGGTAGTTGCCGGTTTCGGCGTCGGTGCGCAGGATGGCGTCGGACAAGGCGTCGCCCGACGGCAGGCGGCCATCGGTCTCGAGGGTGAAGGAAATGGCGATCGGCATGTCGCAGGCCGCGGCGGCGTCGACCACGCCGATCGCTTCCTCGGGGTAGGTCATGGTGAAGGCGCCGAGCATGTCGGCCTCGGTGCCGGCGAAGGTGGCGACCTGGGCCAGGTGGTAGTCGCGCGCATCACCGGCGGGCATGCGGCGGTCGGCGCGGTAGCCGTCGCCGCGCGGGCCGATGTTGCCGCTGATGACGATCGGGGTGGATGGACTGTCCCAGCCTTCGCGCACCTCGGCCAGCAAGGCGACCGCGGCGCGGTTGGCCTCGGCCAGTTCGAGCGCGTTGTAGCCCAGGGTGCGCGCCCAGTCGCGGTTGGCGCGCCAGGTGGGCGTTTCCAGCACCGCGCCCAGGCCGTGCTCGTGGGCCATGCGCGCGAACAGCGTGAAGTAGTCGTGCAGGGCCTGGCGCCCGCGCGCCTCGCGCAGCAGCACGAAGGAGGCGAACGAAGGCAGCGTGAAACCTTGCTGGAAGCTCAGCATCGTTTCCAGCCCGGCATCGGACAGGAACAGCCGCCCGCCGAGCTGGGGCAGGCGCTTGCGGTAGCGGCTCATGGGGTCTCCTCGGGAAGAAGTGCTTCATGCTTGGAATCCGCGAGTGCTTGCGTGGTTCCCGCAACGGTGTGGAGCACGGCTGACATTGCGCAAGGTGGCTGATATGCGTAGGGTGGGCCGGGCCGCGAAAGGCACTTGTGCCCACGCGGTCTCACCATCCGCATAAACGCGCCATCGATTGAGGGCACCAATCGTCGCAAAGGGTTCGACGCGCAACAGTGCCATACCGCGTGGGCACGAGTGCCCACCCTACCTTGCACCGATCAATAGCGTATTCGGGCAGGCCATTAACCGTTTCGCCGTGGCATTTGCCGTGTCCACCGGCACACGGAAGCCCCGCGAAACCGTTGCGTTCACCCGTCAATCCCGGCCATAAGGGCGCTGGCGCACATTGCGCGCGCCTGGGCTCTGGCACACTCGGCGTCAAAGGAGAATGCCATGCACGAGCTCAGTCAGCCCGCCTTGCCGGTCCACCGCGCCATCCCCCAGGCAGAGGGCTTCGACAATTCCTTCGCCCTCCTGAGCGAAGGCTACCGTTTCATCGGCAACCGCTGCGACGCGCTGGGGTCCGACATCTTCAGCACCCGTTTGATGCTGAAACGCGTGGTCTGCGTGCGCGGCGAGCCTGCCGCGCGCATGTTCTACCAGCCCGGCCGCTTCACGCGCAAGGGGGCGATTCCGCCGACCGCGCTGGCGCTGCTGCAGGACAAGGGCGGTACCCAGGGGCTCGACGGCGAGGCGCACCGCGTGCGCAAGGCGCTGATGATGCGCCTGCAGTCGCCCGAACAGCGCGCGCGCCTGGTATCGATCATCGAAGCCGAATGGCGCGCCCAGTTCTGGCGCTGGGCGCGCACGCGCCAGGTGGTGCTGATCCAGGAAGCGCAGGCCGTGCTGTGCCGCGCCGCCTGCTCCTGGGCCGGCGTGCCTCTGCACAGCGCCGACGACATGGTGCTGCGCACCGCCGAGTTCTCGGCCATGATCGACGGCGCCGGCGCCGTGGGCCCGCGCAACTGGATGGGCCAGGCCCTGCGCCGCCATACCGAGCAATGGGCCTGCGAACACATCAAGGCGATCCGCCTGGGCGCGCCGATCGACCCCGACAGCCCGGTGGCGGCGATCGCCTTCCACCTTGACGCCGACGGCGAAGTCCTGTCCACCCAGCATGCGGCGGTCGAGCTGCTCAACATCCTGCGTCCGGTGGTGGCGGTGGCGCGCTACATCGTCTTCGGCGCCCTGGCCATGCACCAGTTCCCGGAGTGGCGCACGCGCCTGGCGAGCGGCGACGATGCGGCCCTGCACATGTTCGTGCAGGAAGTGCGGCGCTTCTACCCCTTCTTCCCGGCCATCGGCGGGCGCGTGCTGCAGCCCTTCGACTGGGAGGGCCTGCATTTTGCGAAGAACGACTGGGTGCTGCTCGACATCTACGGCACCAACCGCCACCCGAGCAGCTGGAGCGACGGCGAGGTCTTCCGTCCGGAACGTTTCGACAGCGGCGCGGAGAATGGCTACAACCTGGTGGCCCAGGGCGGCGGCGATTACGCGAGCGGCCACCGCTGCCCGGGCGAAATGGCAACGGTAGAGATCACGAAGGCGACGCTGCGCCTGCTGGCAGGCGAGATCGCCTACGAGGTGCCGCCGCAAGACCTGGGCATCGACCTGGCGCGCATGCCGACCCTGCCGGCCAGCGGCTTCGTGATGGAAGCGCTGCGGCCGGCGCGCTGACGCCGTACTCCCTGGCCAGGCCCGCGCATCACGCCGCGGAGCGCACGGCAACGCAGGCGCGGCCCTGCAGCTTGGCGTCGTACATCGCCCCGTCGGCGCTGCGCATCAGCTCTTCCGCACTGGCGCCGCTGTCCGGATACACCGCCACGCCGATGCTGCCGGAAATTTCCAGCCTCAGGCCGTCGTTGAAGAAGGGGCGGTTCAGCTGCGCGAGGATGTCCTCGGCCACGCCGCGCGCATCCGGCGCCGCGCCGATGCGCGGCAGCAGCACCACGAATTCATCGCCGCCGATGCGCGCCAGGGTATCGGACGCGCGCAGCGCCGAACGCACCCGGGTTGCCACCTGTTGCAGCAGCAAGTCGCCGACCGCATGCCCGTGGGTATCGTTCACCGGCTTGAACTTGTCGAGGTCGAAGAAGAGGACGGCCAGCTTGCCGCCCTCGCGCTCGGCGCCGAGCAGGGCCTGGCGCAGGCGGTCGTTGAACAGCAGGCGGTTCGGCAGGCCGGTCAGCATGTCGTGGTGGGCCTGGTGGCGGATCTCGTCTTCCTGCAGCTTGCGGGCGTCGATGTCGGCCACGGTGCCGACGATGCGCAGCGGACGCCCACCCGGCGCGCGCTCGGCCACGCGCCCGCGCACCAGGATCCAGCGCCAGTTGCCGTTGCCGAGCCGGGTGCGGTACTGGCCGGCGTAGTGCGGCGTGGCGCCCTGCAGATGCTCGTCGAGCCCGCGTAGCACGCCCGCGGTATCGTCGGGATGGGCCATGCGCCGGAAGGCGGAGCGGTCGAACGGCAGCAGCACGCCGGGCGCGTCGACGATGCCCTGGGCGCTGGGCGAGAGCGTGACCATGCCGCTGGCAAAGCTGAAATCCCAGACACCCTCCCCGGCCGCGTTCAGCGCCAGCTGCCAGCGCGCCTCGGCCGCGGCCAGGGCCGCCACGGCGCGGCGCCGGCTGTCGGAGGCCGTCAGCGCGATCCAGCCGCCCAGCACCAGCAGCAGCGACACCGCGACGCCAACCCGCAGCAGCAGCCTGCGCTGGCCGGCGTAGCGCGCCTGGGCATCCTTCACCGCCTGGCCGACCGTGACCACCAGCCCGTATTCGGACAGCGTGCGCCAGCCGTAGTAGCGCTCGATGCCGTCCAGCCTGCTGACGCGGTGGAAGCTGCCGTAGGGGCCGCTGCCCGGCGCGTACGGCGTGCCCGTCAGCACGCGGCCGCTGTCCTGGGCATGCTGGTTGCGCGTGGTGCGCGCGACCACGATACCGTCCTTGCGCACCAGCGAGATCGAGGCATCGGTGCCGAGGTCGATGCTGTCGTAGAAGCGCGAAAAATAGCTCGGCGCCACACCGGCGACGATGACCCCGGCCAGGCTGCCGTCGGCACGCACGATGGGCCGCGAGAACTGCACCGACCACAGGCCAGAGATGCGGCCCTTGCGCGGCTGGCCGATGGCCAGCTGGTCGCGCCCGCCGCTGTCGAGGGCAGCGCGCACGTAGTCGCGGTCGCTCAGGTCGACCGGCGTGGTGAGCTTGCCGGCGCTCGAGAACACGGCCATGCCGCGCGCGTCGGTAACGATCACGTTGACCAGCAACTGGCCCTGCAAGTGGGTATTCAGCTCGGCGACGATGGCGCCGAACTGGGCCGGATTGCGCAGCCAGCTCAGGCGCAGCTGGCTGAGCGAGAGGTCGATCGAGGTCACGGTCGAGCGTACTTCCTCGGCAAAGGCGTGCGACAAATTCTGGACGTTGCGGCTGCTTTCCTCGTGCGCGGTCTCGCGCAGTTCGACATGGGCGCGGTGGATCGCCAGCCAGGCCAGCGGCAGCGCGAGCGCCAGGAATACGGCGAGACGCAGCAGCACGCGGCCATGGAAATAGGCACGCGCGGCGCGGACAAAACGCAGCGAGGTGTCGAACTGGTGGGACATGGCCGGGGAAAACCCGGCGATGGAGGCCGGCTTGACGACTGTTGACGAAAAATTACATAGAAATTTTATAGCTGAAGTATCTGTGCGGCAAGTAAAACCCGCGGTTTCGTTGTTTCACCACCAGAAATTATGGTGATTGGGTGAAATATTCTTTCAAACTGCCGCATTTGACGAAATATTATTTCATCGCTATCCGGTCATGCATAATGCGTCCATACCTTCTACGACCTTATGAAACTGCTCTTCAATATCCTCGGCGTGCTGGCCCTGCTGCTCGGCATCCTGGGCCTGTTCCTGCCGCTGCTGCCGACCACGCCCTTCCTGCTGCTGGCCTCGGCCTGCTTTGCGCGCGGCTCGGACCGCCTGCACGGCTGGCTGCTGAACCACCGCGTGTTCGGCGTCTACCTGCGCAACTTCGAGGCCGGCCACGGCATCCCGCTGCGCGCCAAGATCGTGGCCTCGGTGATGATGTGGAGCTCGCTGCTGGTGGCCATCCTGCGCTTCGAGCACCTGGGCCTGCGCGTGGCGCTGGTCTTGATCGGCGCCAGCGTCAGCCTGTATTTGTGGCGCTATTTGCCGACGCTGCGCACCAGCCGCTGAATCACATGCCGGCGTCGTTGTCGGCAATCGACTGCGCCACGCCTTCTTCCACATCCCTCAGGAAAGCCGCGCCGGCGCTCGACAAGGCCAGGCTGGGCGCGGCCAGTTCCAGCAAACACGCCAGCATCGGCCGGAACCAGGCCGTATCGCTGCCCAGCTCCGGATGGGCATGCGTATCGTTCAGGTAGAGCACGGCGCGCGTGACCATGTTCGGGTCGCGCCCGAGCTGCTGCACGTAGTCGGCGTGGCGCGCTGCATCCTGCTGCAGGCGGGTGGTGACGGTATCGAGGATGTCGTGCGATACGCTGTTGTGGCGCGCCAGCAGGATGCGCGCCAGCGCCAGGCAGGCCTCGTCGAGTTCGTTATTCCGTAAGTGCATGATTCCTTTCGCTATGATGAAAACAGGCGTGCAAGGCCGTGCCGCCCGTTTTGTCCGATAATCCTAAGCGATATCCACGAACAGCGAGCAGCAATGGAATTCCAGTTTCTCGGCACCTCGGCCGGCACCCCGACGCGGGCCCGCAACGTCACCGGCCTGGCCCTGCGCGCCGGCGCCAAATCCTGGGTCCTGGTCGATTGCGGCGAGGGCACCCAGCACCGCATCCTGCGTACCGGCTACTCGCTGATGAGCCTGACGGCGATCTTCATCACCCACATCCACGGCGACCACTGCTACGGCCTGCCCGGCCTGCTGGCCAGCGCCGGCCTGCTGAACCGCACCGCGCCGCTGCTGGTCGTCGGCCCGCCCTCGGTGCGGCGCTTCGTGAACGCAGTGCGCGAGACCACCGAGCTGACCCTGCCGTATACCATCGACTTCATCGACGTCGAGGAAGCGATGGACATAGACGCCCTGCCCGACCTGGCGGTGCGCACCACCGAGCTGGCGCACCGGGTGCCGACCTTTGCCTACAGCTTCACCGAAAAGCAGGTCGAACGCCGCCTCGACATCGACAAGCTGCGCCAGGACGGCATCCCTTCCGGCCCCGGCTGGGGCCAACTCCAGGCAGGCCAGGACATCGTGCTGCCGGATGGCAGGCCGGTGCGCAGCCTTGATTACATCCAGCAGCCGCGCAGGCCGCGCAAGCTCATCGTTGCCGGCGACAACGCCACGCCGTCGCTGTTGGCGGACGCGGCAGCCGGCGCCGATGTGCTGGTGCACGAGGCCACCTATACCGAGGCGGTGCTGGAGAAGGTTGGCCCGGCCCCGATGCACAGCTCGGCGAAAATGGTGGCCGACTTCGCCCGCGACGTACAACTGCCGAACCTGGTGCTGACCCACTTCAGCCCGCGTTACCACGAGCTGGGCGAGATCGAGCAGGAAGCGCGCGCGGCCTATGGCGGCCGGCTGTTCCTGGCGCGCGACCTGGAGCGTTATGCGCTCGACCGGCATGGCGAACTGACGCTCGTGCCGGCCAGCCCGGCACCCATCCCGCAAGCGCCGCCGCGTTAATTCCCCGCCAGCCGCAGCCGCGTCGACGGCCCGACAAAGGTACGCAAGTGCGCGCGGCTGCGCCTTTCCATGGCACTGCGCAGGCGCTCGGCGCTGACCGGCGGGCTGTAGAAAAAGCCCTGGAACTGGTCGCAGTCGTGCTCGCGCAGGAAGTTCAATTGTTCCTCGGTTTCCACGCCCTCGGCGATCACCTTCAACTGCATGGTATGCGCCAGCGCGATCACGGCGCAGACAATCGCCGCGTCGTCGGCATCGGTAGTCAGGTCGCGGACAAACGAACGGTCGATCTTCAGGGCGTGGATCGGGAAGCGCTTCAGGTAGCTCAGGCTGGAGTGGCCGGTGCCGAAGTCGTCGATCGACAGGCTGATGCCCATGTCGGCCAGTTCCTGCAGGGTGGCGGTGGCGCCGGCCGGGTCGGCCATGACCACGCTTTCGGTGATTTCCAGTTCCAGCTGGCCGGCGTCGCAGCCGGTTTCGGCCAGGATCTGGCCCACCAGCTGGACCAGGTTTTGCTGGTGAAACTGGCGTGCGGAGAGGTTCACGGCGACAGTCATCGGCGGCAAGCCCGCCTCGCGCCAGGCCACCAGTTGCTCGCAGGCGGCGCGCAGTACCCAGGCGCCGATCTCGACGATGAGCCCGGTCTCTTCGGCAATCGGAATGAAGTCGCTCGGCCCCACCGGCTCGCCGCCCGGCGGACACCAGCGCAGCAGCGCCTCGACGCCGACCTGCTCGCCCGTGGCCAGGTCGATCTGCGGCTGGTAATGCAGCACGAATTCATGGCGCTCGATCGCACGGCGCAGGCCGCTTTCCATGCGCAGGCGGTCCAGGGTGCGTGCATTCATCTCTTCGGTATAAAACTGGAAATTGCCCCGGCCCAGTTCCTTGGCGCGGTACATGGCGGCGTCGGCATTCTTCAGCAGCGCATTGCTGTCGACGCCATCGCGCGGATAGATGCTGATGCCGATACTGCCCACCGGCGAGAATTCGTGGCCGAGCACGTTCATCGGCAACAGCAAGGCTTCCAGCAACTTGGCCGACAACACGGCGGCGGCGCTGCTGTCCGCGATGTCCGGCATCAACACCACGAATTCGTCGCCGCCGAGGCGCGCCACCGTGTCGCCCTCGCGCACGATGCCGGCCAGGCGCCGCCCCGCTTCGACGATCACATGATCTCCCGCTTCGTGGCCGAGGCTGTCGTTAATCGTTTTAAAACGGTCGAGGTCGATGAACAGGATAGCCACCTGGTGCCGCGAGCGGTGCGCCAGCGCCAGCGCCTGGTCGAGGCGGTCCATCAGCAGGCTGCGGTTGGCCAGGCCGGTGAGCACGTCGTGGCTGGCCATGTGGCGCAGCTCGTGCTCGTACTGCTTGCGCCGGGAAATGTCCTCGACCACGATCATGAGGTTCACGTCGCCGCCGCTCGACACCATGCGCGACACCGCCACGTTCACCCACACCGGCTCGCCATCCTTGCGCACGTAGCGCTTCTCGATGGCATAGCTCGGAATCTCACCCGCCAGCAATAGCCGCAGCGAGGCTTCGCTGGCCAGCATTTCCCCCTCCAGCGACATGTCGCGGAAACTCATGGTTTTCAATTCTTCCTCGCTGTAGCCGACGATCTCCTGGAACTTGCGGTTGGCGCGCAGCCAGCGCCCGTCGCGCGCGGCCTGGGCCAGGCCGACGGCGGCGTGGTCGAAGGCGATGCGGAAGCGTTCCTCGCTGTCGCGCAGGGCAGTCTTGGCGCGCATCGGCACGGTCAAATCTTCGGCGATCAGGAGCAGCAGGTTCTCGCCGTCGAGCCAGGCGCGCGACAGGGCGCAGCGCAGGTAGCGCGGCTCGGCCCCGGACAGCTCCGCAGGCAGGGTGAGCATCAGCTCCTCGCTGTAATCGGGGGCGCGCAGGCCGACGTCGATGCGCTCGCACAGTTCGGGCAGGTGCAGGAAGTCGCCGACGTCGGTATCCCCGGCCGGCGCCGCCACGCCCAGCATCGCGCACATCGCCGGATTGATGGTGCGCACCTGGCGCGCGGTATCGATCACCATCACGCCGGACGGCAGGCTGGTGAGCACTTGTTCGGCGTAGTTCTTGAGGCCCGACAGTTCGAGGCGGCCGGCCTGCTCGTATTTTTTTCTGATCATCGGTGGGGCGTCGGCGGGACGCTGCTTGCATTCATTGAGCGAACGCAAGGATGACGCAGATAAACGAATCAGTTCTTGAGGCAGATCAAAATATTTCCGATAAGCATGGTGCGGTCTTTGAGGTTGTGAAAAATCGTCAGGGCAAGGGATACGGCCTACCGGCGCCGAGTCGAAGACAGTACGAGCGTACGGCGAGACGAGGCAACGCCGCCATGACGATTTTTCACAGCCTCTTTGGGTGGACGGCAGAGCCGCCCACCCAACCCTTCAAACCGAAATCCGCCACGGCGCCGTCGAATCATAGTCGCTCTTCTCCGCATTGAGCGAAATATGGACGTGCTTCGTGTGCGGATTCGAGCCGCCGTAGCTGCGCCAGACCCAGGGCGCGACGCTGCCTTGCGCATACGAACTCATGATGCGCCGGTTCCAGATCACGTATTTCACCCGCGGATCGCGTCCCGACTGCAGCGACTGCGCCAGCGTTTCGGCACTGCAGCCGCCGGCCGCATCGTGGGTGATGTCGACCGCCGACACCACGCCGGTATTGCCGTCCTCGATCCAGGGATTGTGGTCCGAGTCGCGCGAACGGTGCGCGGCGTCGCCGATGGTGCCGTCGCTCGCCTTGCTGCGGTTGGGCGCCTGGCGGTTCACCTCCTCGCGCAGGGCCGTGATCGCCCGCGCCAGGCGCCACGGACGGGCCGAGTCGACGTAGGAAGACGACAGCGGCGCCAATTCAACACCCGTCCCCGGCGCCATCTCGCCGGTGTCGTCGCCGATGTTCGGCGTGGGCGCCTCTTCGCGCAGCTCCGGCGCCACGCCCTCCTGCGGCATGCGCAGGGCCTTGCGCAGCGTCCCGCCGAACAGCCCGCTCACCGAGGCGAAGCCGGCGTCGGTCGGATGCAGCTCGTCGGCCCAGCGGCCACCGACGGTGCCGCGCACGTCCACGTGCCAGGCATTCCGGAACAGCCCGGTCGGATAGCTGGCCCCGCACAGGCGCTGCAAGACCAGGTTCAGGCGGTCGATCAGCTCGTGCACGATGGCGCGCTGCAGGCCCGGGTCGTCGATGCCGAGACCCTCGCGCATCGGCCGCCCCAGCCATTTATCGACCGCCGCCCAGCTCGGGTTGCGCGTCTCGCCCGGCGCGCCGCCCGGCAGCGCGTAATCGTAGCCGTGGCAGAGCACCGGCAGCGTGGGGAACTCGCGCGCCACGTTGTCGAGCACGCGGCGGTAGCAATCCTCGATGAAGCGCAGCTTCTGCTCCACCGCCGGCGTGTCGAGATACCAGCCGGCCGGCTGCCCGGCCTGGAAGCGCTTGAGGATCTGCGTGACCACCGACTTGCCGCGCCCATCCTCGCCGATGATGTCGTTGCCGCCGCCGGAGAACAGGAAGGCCTTCACGTTGCCGGCGTTGCGGCGCAGCGCCTGCATGTACTCGGCGGAATCGAAGACCATGTTCTGCAGCGTGTCGCCGGCGGCATCCACGCTCCACACGTTGTAGTCGCTGCCCAACCCGTCGATCACGTCGGACAACAGCACCGGGAACTGGAACCAGGAATCCCCTTCGGACACCAGCACCGGCTTGCGGTCGCCGGTGGCGATGCGCGCCTGGAAGGCAGCCTGGCGCCGCATGCGGCTCAGGCCATTCGCCCAGGACATGGCCATCGCGCCCTCGACGGTGTCGCGCGGCGGGGCGATATCGACCAGTTCCGGGTTCGGGATGATGCCCGGCGAAAAGGGTTTCGCCAGCTCGGGTGCGCCCTTGAAGTAGGGCCGCAGCTCGGCTTCATTGATGTTCGGATCGCGCATCATGTCGGTCAATTCCCGCATCGACACGCGCCCGCGCCCGCGCACCGCCGGCCTGGCGCCGGGCCGGGCCATGGTGCGTTCCTCGGGCCTGCCGATGTCGACTTGCGGCACGCCTTCGACGTCGACCGTGATGCGCAGATTGATCGGGATCTGCAGCGCGCCGCTCTCGCCCGCCGCCGGCTGGGTAAAGGACGCCGCCGGGTGCGCGGCCCCCTGCCCTTGCGGCGCTTCGAACGCCCGGCCTGCCGACTGCCGGCCATCGGCGACGATCCAGGCCGGCTGCCAGAGATCGGTCACGCCGATGCGGCCGTCGAACTGCACGCCGGCATCGAGCACGCGGGCGTCGCGCCCCAGCTCGTAGCTCGGCACCGCATAATTGGCCTTCAGGTATTCGCCGGCGAAATGGAGGCCGATCACGTGGCCGGTGGACACGTCGATCACGGACGAGCCCGAGCTGCCGCCCAGGGTCGAGCTGTCGTGCACCATCGCCTGCACCTCGTTCTCGAAACTGCGCACGCGGGTACGGCGCCGCACCTTGCCCGGCTGCAGGCGCTTGACGTTGTAGACGCCGCCGAAGATACGGTCCTGCAAGGCCAGGTCGTTGCGGTCGTCGCGCGCCGGATAGCCGACCGCCACCATGTCGCGATTGACCAGGTCTTCGGGCGCGCGCACCGACAGGGTCAAGGACTGGGCCGAAGGCGGCAAGCCGCTTACCTGCAGCAAGGCCATGTCCCAGTAGGGATGGATCATCAGCACGCGCTCGACCGTGATGTAGGTGGCCTGGGCCGGGTCGCTGTCGACCTGGCATTCGAAGTCGACCAGGGCGTCGCCCGGCCGGTAGGTCAATCCCTCGACGCCCAGGCCTTCGGCAAACAGGCGCGCCACGTGGCGGTTGGTCATCAACAGTTGCGGGCCGACCAGGAAACCGGTGCCGCCATACGGCACCGTATACATGTTCGGCAGTTCGATGCGGCCGACCGCGCCCAGCAGCGGGTCGATACGGTTGCGCATCTCCTTGGTGTCGAGCTCGCCCCAGACGCCGCCCAGCTGGTCATAGGTGCCGCCGCGTACGAACACGGCCGGCCGGTCGTGGGCCAGCACGATGGCCTCGACGCCGAACAATTCGGCGGGGCTGACCTGGTCGTCGCGCTGCTCCTTCAGCTTGCGCATGCCCTCGAGTGCGTCGTTGTAGCCGAACTGCGGCCCGGCGCCGGGGCGGTGGTCGCCACTGGCCTCGAACGGCCGCAGATCGCCGCTCCAGTCGGGCGGCGGGATGGGCAACGAGTCGAGATCGTCGCCGGGCGACAGCTGGCGCAGCATGGCGCGCACCCGGCTGACCCGTTCCGTGTGATTCAGCATGATTCCCTCCTACATGGTTGCTGGTGCAAACAAAAGAGGAGCCCGGGCCGGCAGGGACGTCACCGGTGTCAGGCCGTCGCGCGGTGCTGCGCCGAAGCGTGCACTCGTCGTTATGCGTTGCGCATATGGAGGGTGGAATTAGTCTAGCAAATGGGTGAGATGGAGCAAGGTCGTGCGTTGTTATTTAGGCTAGTTACGCGCGTTTCCTGGCGATGAGCGCGTATGCCCGGCGTGCGTGGCAATCGCGGCGGATTGTGCGGCGCCAAACCGGGCCGGCAGGGATGGCGTACCGTGACTGACGAACCGCAGGGATCACGCGCAAGCCATTGTTTCTTATAGGATTATTTTTTCCTAAAAGCGTGATCCGGCAAGACTTTTTTAACCTGGAGATCATCATGCGCATCCCGTATCGCATTTCCCTGCTCCTGCTATCCTTCACCCTGTCCGCGGCACATGCCGGCGCCGGCCATCCGGAGTACCGGGTCACGGTGCTGGGCCCGGCCAACAGCTACGCCAACGACATCAACGCGGCCGGCGTCGTGGTCGGCACCTACTACACCGGCATTCCCGGCCTGTCTCCCTCGCGCGCCTTCATCAACCGCGGCAACGGGCTGGTCAACCTGGGCACGCTGAGCGGCAACAACAGCGACGCCGTGGCCATCAACGACAAGGGGCAGGTGCTCGGCAACTGGACCACCCGCAATGGCCAGCGGCGCGGCTTCCTCTACTACCAGGGGCGGCAGCGCGACATCGGCGCCGTCCCCGGCAAGGTCACGACCTATACCGACATCAACAACACCGGCTACATCACCGCCATCGGCTCCGCTCCCAGCTTCTCTGACGGCGTACGCAGCTACCTGCGCGCGCCTGGCGGGCAGTTCCGCGACATCGGCAATCTGCCGTTCGACGAGCCGACGCTGACGAATGCGCTGGCGCTCAACAACCGCAAGCAGATCGCCGGCGAATCCGGGCCGCTCACCTTCCCCGACCAGCCGCTGCGGGCGTTCACCTGGACGGCCGGCGTCATGCGCGACCTGGGCGACTTCGGGTTTACGCCGAACGGCGGCCAGGCCATCAATGAGCGCGGGCAAATCACGGGGTACATGTCGGTGCCGCAAGGGTTTCGCGACCGGATCGCCTTCGTGTACAGCAATGGGCGGCTGATCAATATCGACGGGCGGGCGCCGGTGGACGGGCGCTACAGTGTCGGGGCCGGGATCAACAATCATGGGCATGTCGTCGGGTCCAGCGACCACTTGTCCGGCTTCATCTGGCGCGGGCGGCGCATGGAGAGTTTGAATGCGCTGGTCGACCGGCGCCTGGGGTGGGATATCTTCTCGCCGCAGGCGATCAACGATGCGGGGCAGATTGCGGCGAATGCGTATCGCAACGGCGTGCAGTATGCGGTGAGGCTGGACCTGATCAGGCCGAGCATGCTGGCGGCGCCGGAACTGGATGCCGCCACCGATGCGGGAGAGGAGGCAGAGGCTGAAACGGCAGCCGCGTCACAGGCGCACTGACTGACTGGCCGCGCCGGCCGGGCCTGGCCTGGCTGGGCCGGGCCGGGCCGGCAGTGAGCACAGCGGCGCGGGCGGCAGCTGGGGCAGCGCCTGCGCTTGCGACACCTCATTACAAAATTGTTACTTGTTTTGTGACAAAGCGTGAATTTTCGGGCAACTTTCTCAGGGTATATTGGCTCGGCTGCAAGCCAGTGCGTTCTTCCTGTCGAAATCATCATGAATACGCCGGCGATACGCGCGCGTTTCGTTAACAATGAAACGCCGGGAACCGAAGCCTAGCGGACCCGCCAGCGCGTAACCGAGAACGACTTGGCGGTGCGCACCGCGATTACCCATCATCGCGGCAGCGGCGGCACCTCGGTGAATATCAACGTGCCCAGTACGTGCAAGACTACGCGAACGAATTCACGCGCGTGGCCGGCCGCGGCGACCGGCGTTCGCTGCGCTGTTCCGACGAACTGGGCAATACCAAGGGCCTGCAATTCAATAAGCTGAACCTGAGATGACGACCATGAAGCTTTATCCAGCGCTGTTTGCCGTCATCAGCGTGCTACTGCCGGCTTGTGCCTGGGCCGACGCTGCGCCGCCGGCTCGCATCGAACTGCGGCCCGACGCGCCTGCATGCAAGACGCCCAAGGCGAAGCCTCCCAAGTTCGGCGTGGATGTGGCGAACGACATGCCGACCAAGATCAAGGCTGATTTCAATGGGGATGGCTGGTGCGACTATGCGTTGGCTGTGCCCTATCCACGCACTTCGCAGATGAATTCATATCGCCTGGACCAACTCATGGCACTGGGGAAGGCCGATGGATGGGAGCCGGTATTCAACGGAAAGAAAGGATGGGAACTGGATGCGAACGGATATGAGCACCAGACTTGGCCAACAGACCGTATTGACCTGACCGATATCAGGTTGCTCTTTCCAACGCAATCAGGGGCACCATTCGTGCTGGGGTTGTATACCGGGGACCCTGACGACGGGAAACGCAACATGGGGAAAAACTGCTATCAGTATCAATCCGTGCATCGCTGGGACGATAAGATTGGTACTTTCAGGAAGACCGATAATGCAACACGTGATGCGGTACTGAATTATTTTTATTCGACGATCGAAAAACCTTGCAGCACAAAAAAATAAAAACTTGCCGCTGATGGCAGCCAGACAATCACATTTTCTTCTCACTTGTTTCAGTACATGAAGCGTATTCCAGCGTTGGCGATCATGAGTGGAGTGGCGATGTTGGCTTTTTCAAACGTGCATGCTGCCGAGCCATACACCCTTGACCTGCACCCCGATACGCCGCAATGCAGGATGCCTGAAGCAAAACCGCCGAAACTTGGTGTCGACTTCAAGCATGACCTGCCAACCGAGATCAAGGCGGACTTCAATGGGGATGGCTGGTGCGATTACGCCCTGGGTATCCATTACCCTCTGAATTCCAACATGAATGCCTATGGCCTGGATGAGTTGATGGTGCTGGGTCAGGCGCGCGGCTGGAAGCCTGTTTTCAACGGCAAGAAAGGATGGGAACTGGAAGACCACGACACTTGGCCAACCTTCCGTGTCGACCTGACCGATATCCGGCTGGTGTTTCCAAGGCAGGGAAGCGCACCCTTTGTGCTGGGACTTTATGCGGGCGGATCGGATGATGGGACACGCGACATGGGTAATGGCTGCCAGCAGTACAACTCGGTGTACCGTTGGGACGATGCGGTTGGCACGTTCAAGAAGTCCGATAAGGCAACGCGCGATGCGGTGTTGAAGTATTTTTATTCGGCGATAGAAAAACCGTGCAGCGGACGGGAATAAACCTGGAATGCAGTCGTGCGGCAGGATGTTGTTGGCTCTCTCAAAATTTCCTTAAAGCCATTTCCGCTTGCGATACCTCAAGCGTTACCAGGCTCTCACTCGTAGAATTTCCCAGACAAGATTCCCACAAGAAACTAAATCTGTCTGCCACGAGGGATGCTGATGCATAGGACTCATTCCAGGATTGTCGTCGCACATCAGCGGACCTCCCGACCCAGCGCTGCCCGTCCAACACGCCGTCAATCCGGTGCGTTCGCCGTGATGATGGCGGTATTGATCGTGGTAATCCTTGGTTTTTGCGGTTTCGCAATTGATCTGGGCCGGCTACTGAACCGCAAGGTCGAATTGCAGACCGCTGCCGATTCGATCGCGCTTGCCGCAGTCAGGGAATTGAACGGCACATCCGCAGGCGTCACGAACGCCACCACGGCCGCTACCCAGCTGGCCATGGGGATTTTCTACAGCTATTCCGGTGCCAGCGTCGTGTGGTCCAACGATGCCATCCGCTTCAGCGCCACACCGAATGGCAACAATTGGCTGGATGCGGCAACGGCCGCGCAAACGGCAAATGCACAACGGATGTTCTACGTGAGGGTCGACACCACGCTGCTCGCTGCCGAGCACGGCGACGTGCCCTTGTCGCTGCTGCGCGTGCTGCCGTTTGTTTCGCCCTCGGCCCAGGTCGGCAGTATCGCAACCGCCGGCCGCTCCTCGATCAACGTCATGCCGCTGGCGATTTGCGCGCTGTCGGACGCACCCGGCGAAGCCCGTGGGACCGAACTGGTGGAGTATGGCTTTCGCCGGGGGATCAGTTATGACTTGATGAAGCTCAATCCGAACAGCAGTACCAAAGGCGCAAATTTCCTCATCAACCCGATGGCCTTGCCAGGTACCAGCGGCGAATCGATGATGAACAAGATGGATCTGGTCCGGCCTTTCGTTTGTACCGGAAAGCTGGGCATCCCGAGCCTGGCAGGCGGGACAATCAGTGTCGAACCCGACTTCCCGCTGGCTTCCCTGTACGAGCAGCTGAATGCGCGATTCGGTTCCTATACGGCGCCCTGCACGGCCACGACGTCGCCCCAGGACACGAACGTCAAGGAGTTCACTTTTTCAAGCGAATTCTCCTGGATGAAAGATACGCCGGCACAGCAGTCGGCAGCATCGGCCACCACAGCCAACAAGCTGGTGACGATTGCAGACCTGCCGTCGGCGGAGGTCGATGCCAGCACGACTCCCGACAAGCTCGGTCCGCTCTGGGTGTATGCAAGGGCGGTCAAGTATTCCAGCTACAAGCCCGGCCAAGACGAGCCCGCGGGAGGATATACGACCTTCAACGCCACCGACACCGACTGGGCGACACTGTATAAGCCTGCGCCCAAGATCAAATCCGGTTCAAGCTATCCCTCGCCATCGCCTTATGGCTATTCGCCGACATCCACGCTCTCCAACAAGCGCCGGCTGTTGCATGTCCCGCTACTGCGCTGCCCTGTGCCGGCCGGATCGCCCGTGGCGGCCGAAGTGCTTGGAATAGGAAAATTCTTCATGACGGTAAAAGCCAAGGAAAAGGAATTGCATGCTGAATTTGCCGGCGTAACGCCGGTTACGTCGCTGGTCGGAGAAGCGGAGCTTTATCCATGAGATTTTCATTTCGCCGGCCCATGCGCCGGCCCCAGGACGGATCGGTTGCCGTGGAAGCGGCCTTGTGCATTGCCTTGATCCTGGTGCCCTTGCTATTTTTCGTCTTCGCATTCGGACGATTTTTCTGGCACTACACCGTCGTGCAAAAATCCCTGCACGACGCCACGCTGTACATGGCGAAGGCGCCTCTCGATGAAGTCAGGAGCGGTGCAGCCGCACAGGTCGCGGCGTTTATCGTCACGCGAGAGACAGCGGATCTCGATTCGACAACGCAAATAGACCCTGTATTGCAGTGCGGGTACAGGGCAAACGCCAACTCATTCTATCTGGGGTTCAGAAGCTGCGACCAGGGCGGCACCCCATTCGCTGTCCAGACAAATGCCTTCATGACCGTTCCCGATCCCTTCTATTTTGGCAGCAATGAGGGCGGCGAGATCCAACTCTTCCTTATCACGACAATGCGCCATGCCGGTAATTGAAAACCAACGCATTCAACGATCCAAGCCCCCCGGCACGAAACAACACGGCGGCGCGGCAGTGGAATTTGCGCTGCTCGTCGTGATCTTCCTGAGCCTGGTATTTGGCATTCTCGAACTGGCGCGCATGATGTACATCTTTAATATCCTGCAAGAAGTGACCCGGCGCGCCGGCATCATGGCGGCCAATGCCAGCTTCGATGCGGGCACCGTGAATACCATCCGCAGCCAGGCCTTGTTCTCGGATACAAATGGTGTCCTGATCTTTGGGGCGCCGATCACGGCCGCGCATATCAAAATCGACTACATGTCGATTGCGCGCGATGGCGAAACCGGCGCCGTAACGCCGCAGCCGATTGCCACCTTGCCGGAGAATCCGACGCAGAACTACACCAACTGCATGGCCAATCCCTACGGTGCGAATTGCATCCGGCTGGTCAGGGTCCGTATTTGCCAGCCTGGCGGCGCCGACGACTGTACCGCAGTGCCCTACCAGATGCAGTTCCCGTTCATCGATTTGTCTGGACTCACCCTCCCGCGTTCGGAAACAATCGTTCCGGCGCAGACGCTCGGGTACAGGTTCAATGTGGTAACCGGATTGTAATGGCCGACAGGCGCATGGCCTCGCGCGTGAGCCTAAAAAGGCAGCATTGCGCTGACCCTGGCACGGAAAATGAAAAAGGGGTGATGGAACACCATCCCCCCTTCATTCGATACGACATATCTTGGTAGGCCTCCCCGGAGTCGAACCGGGCACCAACGGATTATGAGTCCGCTGCTCTAACCAGGCATGAGCTAGAGGCCCGGAAATCGGGACAGTGGCAAAAAGAACGCTCGCCACCCGCTTCAGCGGCGCGGAACCGTAAAGCAGAGTGGCGA
>Ga0265780_10003382_pt1 | contig 21012 bp, 26 predicted proteins | sample P1T30metagenome_FD_192432 | JGI IMG/M metagenome (GOLD analysis project Ga0265780, IMG submission 192432) | Plant litter microbial communities from East Loma Ridge, Irvine, California - P1 T30 | ecosystem: Environmental > Terrestrial > Plant litter > Unclassified | place: USA: California...
CTTTTGCAACTCTGGGCCTGCGTCTGTCTTTACACTACGAAGTGCGGTGCAAACTTTGTGATTGACGATTTCCTCGGCGAACATGGCTGCTGCGTTTTTTTCGAGGCTTCCCTCGATTCCTTATCCGCCTGAGCAGGATGGAAGATGGTCGCCTGTCACATCGACCCTGGATTGGTGTGAAGAGGTTAGTCGGCATGAGATTTGATTCGAAGTGATTGTTGATTATTGCAGAATTACGTTGTTACGCAGTACTCGGCAGAAATCATCAACACGTTGACAAACCTTCTGTTCATGTACCTAGCCGCCAAGGGGATCCGAAGTTGTCTGAAATATGGCCACGATACGGTCTTCCTCGTAGCTTTCATCGGCTATCTTCTTGTTGGAACCGGAAGCTTTCTGTTTCATGCGACACTCAAATGTAAGTCGAGGTTTCAATTTCAACGATTTGCGTCAGATGGCTAACAAACATAGATCCAATGCAACTTGTCGATGAGCTGTCTATGATATACACAACTTGCCTAATGAACTACGCCACATTCTCTTATGGAAAGTCGAAGCGATACTCCGTAACCCTGGCTGTAGCTTTGGTGTCAATCGCAGTCGGTATTACCGTCTACTACCACTATCTGCAGGACCCTAGTTTCCACCAGAACGCATACGCCCTCCTCACGGCTGTTGTATTGTTCCGCGCCATTTATGTCATGGAAGTCAACATCAGGCCCAAATTCCGCTCCAAGGAACGCGAAGCAGCGAACCCCCGGCCTCACGGAGGTGTAGCAGCTGTCCAGGCTCGCGAGGATCAGCGTGATTTGGCAACGCTTCGAGTTATGTGGCAGATGATCACTTTCGGGCTCAGCATCTTCCTGGGAGGTTTTGCAATCTGGCATCTTGACAACGAGCACTGCTCGAAGCTCATCAAATGGCGGAGGGAAATGGGTATGCCGTGGGGCTTCGTGCTCGAGGGTCATGGCTGGTGGTAAGTACATCAATCTGACAGATGAAACATCCAGCTGACTGGCTTTCAGGCATCTAATGACTGGCACTGGGGCGTACTATTATATTGTATGGGGTATCTGGCTCAGGCATCATCTCAACTACAAGCAGAATGAGTATGAGCTCGACTGGCCAAACTTTTGGACCGTACCGGAGATCAAGGGCTCTTCAGCGGCGAGAGATCAGGGAAGGAAGGAACTATAGATTTCGTGTGGTAGCTTCGCGTTGCTATATTGTATACAGATGCAATGGCACGATGAGTGGAAGTAAACATCAGGCCTCGGGACCCCTCGCTTAATTTTGGGACGGAAGGCGCGCCTCATGTGCCTGGATATCGGCTATAGGACAGCTTCACCTAATCACAGCATGACAAGTAACGACGATGTTGAAGCTCGGAGCATGCATAACACAACACAGTCCACCTGGTGTTCATGAGTGATAATTATGCGGGGGTGCATCTGTAGCTGCCTGTTGCCGCCCGGACGCGCCTGTTATTTACTAGTGTGGATGCCGCTAGCGGACCCACTCAATCGTTCTCACCGACTTGTCGCTCCTCCATCTTCTTCCTTGACACCAGCGACCACCACCAGCCTCACCCCAGCGAAACGTCCCATCTTCAGCTCTACCCAACACCTTAACACACACCCACAACCGCCAACATGCGTGAGATTGTACGTATTGTCACCGCCTCGCAGCATTTCTGCTGCGCGCGTCAACCCCGCGTTTTCAGGGTCAACAAAACACCAGGAACAACAGCTAACAAGACTCGCGAGCAATAGGTGCACCTTCAGACCGGTCAATGCGTAAGTCCACGTCTCTGCCGCCCATTGAGACGAAAAAGCTGACAGCTCGCAGGGTAACCAAATTGGTGCCGCCTTCTGGCAGACCATCTCCGGCGAGCACGGCCTCGACGGCTCCGGTGTCTACAATGGCACTTCGGATCTCCAGCTCGAGCGCATGAACGTCTACTTCAACGAGGTGCGTATCCGCGGTCAAATTTGCAGAACGCGCGCATACTGACAGCAGATAGGCTTCCGGCAACAAGTTCGTGCCCCGTGCCGTCCTCGTCGATCTCGAGCCCGGTACGATGGACGCCGTCCGCGCTGGCCCCTTCGGACAGCTCTTCCGTCCCGACAACTTTGTCTTCGGCCAGTCTGGTGCTGGTAACAACTGGGCAAAGGGTCATTACACCGAGGGTGCCGAGCTGGTCGACCAGGTCCTCGATGTCGTCCGCCGTGAGGCTGAGGGCTGCGACTGCCTCCAGGGTTTCCAGATCACCCACTCTCTCGGTGGTGGTACCGGTGCCGGTATGGGTACGCTTTTGATCTCCAAGATTCGCGAGGAGTTCCCCGACCGCATGATGGCCACTTTCTCCGTTGTGCCTTCCCCCAAGGTCTCCGACACCGTTGTCGAGCCCTACAACGCCACCCTCTCCATCCACCAGCTGGTCGAGAACTCCGACGAGACCTTCTGTATCGACAACGAGGCTCTCTACGACATTTGCATGAGGACCCTGAAGCTGAACAACCCCTCATACGGTGACCTGAACCACCTCGTTTCCGCCGTCATGTCGGGTGTCACCACCTGCCTGCGTTTCCCTGGTCAGCTCAACTCTGACCTGAGGAAGTTGGCCGTCAACATGGTGCCCTTCCCCCGACTCCACTTCTTCATGGTCGGTTTCGCTCCTCTGACCAGCCGTGGCGCGCACTCTTTCCGTGCCGTCACCGTGCCCGAGCTCACCCAGCAGATGTTCGACCCCAAGAACATGATGGCTGCCTCTGACTTCCGCAACGGTCGCTACCTGACCTGCTCTGCCTACTTCCGTGGAAAGGTCTCCATGAAGGAGGTCGAGGACCAGATGCGCAACGTCCAGAACAAGAACTCGTCCTACTTCGTTGAGTGGATCCCCAACAACGTCCAGACCGCTCTCTGCTCCGTGCCCCCGCGTGGTCTCAAGATGTCCGCCACCTTCGTCGGTAACTCCACCTCTATCCAGGAGCTCTTCAAGCGCATCGGTGACCAGTTCACTGCCATGTTCAGGCGCAAGGCTTTCTTGCATTGGTACACTGGTGAGGGTATGGACGAGATGGAGTTCACTGAGGCTGAGTCCAACATGAACGACTTGGTTTCCGAATACCAGCAGTACCAGGAGGCCTCCATCTCCGAGGGCGAGGAGGAGTACGACGAGGAGGCTCCTCTTGAGGCTGAGGAGTAGACTGGCTGTTGATCCCATAATACCATGCTGTGCTTGGTTGTTGGCAATTGGCTATGAATATGACTGTTGATGGCAAGCGAGTGTGGCAGAGGCAGTTGTTGCTGTCATGAAGCTCTATCATACAAGCAGTAGGCGTACCTTCGAGCGTAAAGCACTCTTGTTAATGCAAAGATTTGATAATATTCCCCAACCTATGTCCACGTTCAATGCTATTGTGAAGTGACGCTTACCACTAACAGTGACTATTCTTCTTCACCATGCTCTCTGAGATGTTCAAGGTATCCAACCAGTCTTTTCTTGATCACCACACCTACCAGTCTCCCCGTTCCTTCTTCTGTGATGCAAAGATACCGCAGTCCTAGCTTTGAAAACATCTCAACTGCATACTCCAACGGCGCTTTCGCACAGATGCTCAACGGCGTACGATCCACGAACGGGGTCAAGTCCACCTCTAGACTCTCAGGCACCGCCTCGTCGTCAACCACATGTCCCAGGACCCTAACCTGCAAATCCGCCGGAAACGAGCTCGGAATAAGTTTCGTAAGCCCAAACTCCAACTCCGTCTGCGCGATGTAGCCCTGCAAGACCGGCACCGTACTCTCCTTATGAGTCTGCACAAGCACCAGCCCCGCATCCATCAATCCCCGATCATGCAACTGCTCGAGTTTCTGCTTCAAGACCTCATACGGCACCTTATTCCCCGGCGGCACAAGCACCGTAATCTCCTCCATCGTGCGCCTCGGCGGCACCAACACACCCGCACACACCCTCCTCTTCCTCGCAATCAGCAGCGCGACATCGGCATCGAGAAACGGGTGGCCCAAAACCGTCTGCGCGAGATCATACACGCCCTCGGCGCTGATGGTATCGGCGACCCATTTCGCAACCAGGATGGCCAGCATGTGCGGCACGACGTGCGAGAGTTGGCCCGTCAGCTCGAACATGATGACGGCGAGCGAGATGCTCATGCGGCTTATTCCCGCGAGGAAGGCGGCGCTGCCGACCATGGCGAAGATGCCCGGGGATGTGCAGGAGGATGGCGGCAGGAATTGCGCGGTTAGACGGCCGAAGAGGGCGCCGGCGGAGAGGGCGGGGATGATGACGCCGGACGGCACTTTGATGCCGAAGGTGAGGGTTGTGAGGAGCAGTTTTGAGAGGGTGCCCGTGGCGAGGGCGGTTATGTACGGCCAGTTTGGGGCGGGGGAGGATTCTTGGTGGCAGATGTATGAGAGATTGGAAGAGGGGGGCTGGGATGAGCAGTCTATCAGGAGATTCTTGATTGTCACATCTCCTGGCTCGTGGGTTAAAGGGTTGGGGAATTGAATCAGTGCGGTGAGGAGGGTTACGAGTGCGACTTCGAGGACGGGGTTTTCCTTGATGATGGGAAATGCGCGGAACCATTTCCCCCACAGGAAGTTTAACTTGCAGAACACGCCGCCGAAGATGCCGCCGGCGATGCCGAGTAGGATGAAGACGAGGTAGTGGATGGGCGCGTAGTCGGTGCCGTAGTTTGTCTCGAAGAGCACGAGCTTGCCTGTGCCTGTTGGGTTGAGTTCCTTCAGGACCATGGCGGCCACGAGAGAGCAGAGGAATGCGCGCCAGAGCACTTTGCGCGGAAAATACGTAGAGATTTCCTCATAGGAGAAGAGGACACCGCCAATGGGCGCGCCAAAGGCCACGGACAATCCACTGGAACACGCGGCGCTGAGTAGTTCGCGCATCTTGCGGCCGTTGGTACGGTATTTGGGAAACATCATGCCAACCAGATAACCCACGCATGTGGAGATGTGCACAAAGGGGCCTTCTTTGCCGAGACACATGCCCGTGGACACAGCGAAGACAGCGCCAAAGGCCTTGACGAAGAGGACTTTGAAGGAGAGGAATGACGGGATATTGAAGCCCGAAAGTATGGTTTTGATTTCGGGAATGCCGCTGCCGGAGGCCATGTACATGACCTTCCCACGCTCTCGCCTCGTCGGAGTCGAAGGGGGCGTGTCGTCTGCCAGGCCGTTGATTTTGATCTGCGGCTGTGAGTCTTCTTTACTGGGGGTTGGTGCGGAGGGGAGCTCGCTGCGCGTTGTCATTGTGGCGCTGGAGGACATGATGCCGAAGATGAGTGCTGTGCAGACGTAGATTGCGAAGCTCGTCTTGTGATTTGAAGTCCATGTGTGCCATTTATCGCAGGGCGCGCCTCCAAGTACCTCGTCGACATTGCCTGTACAGCAGCGTTCGACGTTCAGGAATGGGTTGCGTTTGCAGTAGCCTTGCTTCCAGTCGGAGACAGTGACGACAGCGATGTCGACAACAAAAGCAACGCATGCTGTCAGACCACCGATAAGGACGACAGCAATCCAGCCAGATGCAGCATCGAAGAGGGCGAGTGCTCTGTAGCGAAGACCTTGACGGGACTGGATGTAGCGGAAGCGATACGAGTCCTTGACCTACGACTTGTTAGTTCACAATTCCGCAACCATGAAGAATAGTGCAATGCAAAGAGTATATACCAAATCATGCAACCAGTCAATAGTAGTGTAGTCATTATAAGGCAGTCTCTCTCCAACCGTACTCCCACCCAAGTCTTGTTCCTCCTTGCTCACCGCAGACGAAATAGTCGACTGCGCTTCCTCGTCCTGATCATGCTGCAGCTGAGACACTCTGCTTGGCTGCAGCAAAGGCGTGCGTTCATGATCCGAAGCCATCTTGCAGTGGCGGAGCGGGAAGAGTGTGCAGGTTCACCATCACGCGGCCACTGTGAGGTTAAAGGCGCAACCCCCGGTAGTGGCTTGACGGGTGACGCGCCTGGCCATCTCCGCACTGCACGCTTATCTACCGCGGAAAAGGAGATGAACGGTTGGCTTGGAAGGCTGCCGTGGAGGGTCGAGAGTGCTGGGGTTTGAGGGTATGCAAGTGGAGAGATAAGAAAGACGCTAGCTGTTTTGGGTGCACATCGAACGAAGCACCACGTTGGACCTTGAAGCAGTGATTGCAAGACTAGCAAACGATTGCGTACATACTCGTATACTTTACACAAACGATACATGAGTAGGTAAGACGATGGCCCACCACGGGAATTTTGAACCAAACAAGTGATCATACTCACAGCAAAAACCTTACACACAGGGCTGAAGTTGATCGCATTACACACGCCAATCCGCGTCAGGGACTGTAATGCCAGTATGTGACCTGTATACGGCATCTCGTCCGCGCCGCTCTATCTACCGAACCAAAACCGTCACCTTTCGAGAGCTATACCGTCGGTCGTTCAGGCGGCAGCAGCCATCTGACGCTGATATTCTGCCTTCTTTGCTGCGGCTTGGTCTTGATACTTCTATGAGATTGTGAGCGCGTTCATTTTGCCGAGTAGTTGTGCGCTTACCTTCTTCTCGCCAGCATTCAAAGCTTTCCACTCGGCGCCGATCAGTTTGGAAGATTCTCCAATAGGAATGCCGTTGAAGTCGGAGGTGGACCTTCTTTCGGCGAAGAAATAGACGTAAGCGTTTCCAGGTTGCTTGACTTGACGGTCGTCGACGAGCCTGGTAGAGCGGGACGGAGCTTTAAGTCGCCGCAATGCGGCGCGCGCTCTATTGGCGACTCGGATCTGTGCGGGCGTATGAGAGAGGATCCAGGCCTTGTACTCGGCACGTCTTGCTGCTGTTTGTTCGGCAGCCAAGTGGTTGTAGTGCTGTGCATCAGTCAGACGACTTGTTCACGGAGCTGCTGTCGCTAGATATCGTCGACTTACCTCGCGCTGCGCAGGCGTAAGTTGCTTGTATTTGGCCACAATGTCCTTTTGACCATTGAGATCCAAGGCGCCCTTGCCCTTGTGCTGTTCAGCGATGAAGACGTTGTATGCTGATACGACGCCGTGGCCCAGGGGTTCTTTAAGCGCCTTCTTGCGCAACTCTGCAATCTTGGCCTTCTGCTGCTCTTCGGGCGTGAGCACCTTCTTGACGCGCTTCTTCACGACTGCTTTCTTCTTGGGAGCAGCCTTCTTCTTCGGTTTGGCCTTGGCCCTGGTCTTAGGCTTGGACTTGCCCGCCGCTGGTTTCTTTGCAGCTGCCTTTGTCTTGGTCGCTGCAGTCTTGCGAGGAGCGGGTTTTTTGACTGCTTGGGCCTTGACCGCCTTCTTCACAGTCGCCGTGGGTGCCGTTGCGCTCTTGGTGGTTGCGTAGCATCGACGCGCCTCAATCGCCGAGTTGAGGGCACGTGTCAGGGCACGCGTAGCTGGCAGGTCCGAGGCATTGTGGGCGAGGAGGGTGCGGTGGTGGAAGCGGGCGAGCTGGGGGAGGTTGCGCGCCGATGTTTTGGCGGCAGCCAGGCGGGCGAGGGCGCTGTGGGCCAGCATGGCGACTGCAGTAGTGGTGCGCGGTGCTGAAAATATCGATCGGCAGGTGTGCAGCGTCTGGCAGTCAGCAGTCCGCAGTCAATGGGGGGCCGTGTTGTGGTGGTGGTGGTGCGGCGGGCAAGGAAGCTCTCTGTGTGGAGCTGTGGGATGTGGCTGGCATCTGCAGCCCTACATGCCAAGCAATGCCGGGGCCAGCTGCCGCCCGGTGCGCATACCAAAACGTCGGTGCCCCACGATGGACGCGGCCATCTACGCGAAAGCAGCTGACAGACATTACAATGATTACATATACGCGTACCGGATGCACGTGTTGCACTTGTTTCGTTTCTTGCAAGATACATGTTGGCTGCTTGCCATCCCTACTCAATATGGAGGAATGCCACACCCATGCGCGCCAGGCTACGTGACACATCTGTAATCGCCATGTGTTCCGCCTCCTCCATCTACACCACCTTGTAACTGTTACGAGTCAGCAGCTGTCAGGTCAGGTGGGCGCGTCAACGCTTACCTCCATGGATGGTCCTCGTCGCCATACTGGATAGCCTCCATCCAGTCCTTCATCTGCAGCGCGATGGGACCAGCTTCGACATGGTCCTCGAGTCCACAGTCCACAAGACGTCCCTTCCAGCTGATCTTGCGCACCGGACTGACAATGGCAGCCGTGCCTGCCCCGAAGATTTCCATCATACGGCCCTCATCGGCGGCGTCTGATATCTCCTTCATGGTAAACTTGCGTTCTTCCACGTTCCAACCCTTTGGCACCAGGCGCTCGCGCGCAAGGCCGAGTATTGAGTCTCGTGTAACACCTTCAAGAATGGTGCCATCAAGCGGTGCGGTAAGCAGCTCAGGCTGGCCCGTCTCCTTGTTCTTTATAGCGGCAAAGAGGTTCATCGTTCCAACCTCTGTCACGTACTCCTCCTCGCCAAACAGCCACAGGTTCTGGTGGAACCCTCGACTGGCTGCCTGCATCTGCGGTACAATGCAAGGCGCGTAGTTTGCTCCAAGCTTCTTGTCCCCGACGCCTCCCGGCCATGCGCGCACAGCGTAGTCGGTAGCCTCTAGTGAAACTGCCTTGAAACCGGTGGGATAGTATGGGCCAACGGGCGACGCGATCACGTAGAGGAGTGCCGACGCGGGAGGACCAACTCCCAATGTGCGCTGGGTACCGATCATGGTCGGACGAAGGTAGAGCGAGTATCCGCGTGCGCTGGGATGCATCAGTGGTCATTCTCCCAAGCACCAAACCACACTCACTCGGGAATGAAGCGCTTATCTGTCTTGACGAATTGGCCAATGAGGTCGATCATGGCGTCTGCGTCGAACGAAGGCAGTGCAATACGTGTCGATGATTTGTTCAGCCTGGCCATATTCCTGTCTGGTCGGAACAACCTGATGTTGCCGTCCTTGTCCTTGTACGCCTTCATGCCTTCGAAGCACTCGAATGCATAATGGAACACACATGTCGCGGGATCGAGGCTGAGATTCTGGTAGGGTGTGATGCGCGGGGCCAGCCATCCTTGGGAAGCTGTCCATTCGAGCGAGAGCATATGATCTCATGTCCTGTCAGCTGTGAATTTGTACTCTAACACATTGAAGCTCTCACCCGAAAAGTTGCGGCCAAAGACTAGCTCTTCCGGAGGCAGTAGATCCTTTGGCGTGCTCGTCTTCGTGATAGTAAGCTTCGTGGGATCAATATCCTGTATCGTGGTGCCAACTGAGGCGTCGGCGTGGATGCTGTATGCCCTCCGACATCGCAGCGATGCGCTGAGAGGTGCAGCGGCTCGACGGGAAGCGCAGTGCGACAGCGAAGAGAGCAGTCGCATTGACCGCTGTTGTAGCATTGTGCCGGGATGTCAATCGAGGAGCAGTGGTGGTGTTGTGTGGAAGAAGCACTGGAGCGTGAACTATTATTTGGAGAACAGCCGAAGCTGACCCTTAGCTCTGTGTATAAGTTATATATGTTTAGTGCAGTCATCGGGTTCTCGCCGCACCGCCGCAAAGACCTCCGTAGGGCGCGCTCGTGTCTTGGACAGCATCTTGTTACCATAATCGGTTACTGATGGCTATTCACGTCGTCAATCCTCAATTCATGCAGCCCTTCCTTAGTAGGCTGCGACAAGAGGAGGTGCATGCGTGAAGGCTTATGTCATGCACAGCCCAACGTGAACTTCTGAAGCATCGGGCTAAGAGACCCTGGCTTGCTTCACAGCTCGCGTGGGGCCTTCCTTTACTACAATTGACGCCCCGACAAACGACTTTCGACGTGCTCCTCGTCGGCATATGCAGGAACTCCAGTCGCATACCATTGCTGGCCTTTGACCACATCACCAACAATGCGCTAAATAACTAGGCGCAGTTCCAGCTCGCGAGATCGAGACATCTGTCCACAGCACGAGACCTCTACAATTCACCTCCCGTTCCATGACGCGCTTGCTCGACTGCGAAGGATTCGCTGCGCGGGCGACTAGACCACCATGTTCTCCAATGCGCTGAAGTCGTTCACGTCCAACATCTCGAGCAACTACACCATCAGTCCACAGCCCACCTCTTTCTCTGGGCCATGGAAAATATACGACGCGAAGAAGAAATCCACAGGCAAAGCGGCGTCCGTCTTCGTCTTTGACAAAAAATCGCTAGAGCCCCCGGCCGGAGCTGGCTTCGGCGGGCGGTCTGCTGCCTCCGGTCTCAAGCGAGCACACGAGGAGGTTGTCGAGAGGCTCAAGAAGGAAGGAAGCTCTCTGGCCCGCTTGCGACACCCCAGTGTGCTAGAGCTTGTAGAGCCCGTGGAGGAGACGCGCGGCGGTGGCCTTCAATTCGCGACAGAGCCCGTCACCGCATCCCTTGCTGGACTGCTACAAGAAAAGGATGAGCAAGAGAAGGCCGGTGGCGTCGGTGGCCGCCGGAGTCGCTATGTCATAGAAGAGGCAGATGGGCAGAAGCGAAGGCGGGAGCTCGAAATTGACGAGCTCGAGATTCAGAAGGGACTACTGCAAATCGCAAAAGGCTTGGAATTCTTGCATGAGAGTGCTGGCCTGGTCCACGCCAATATAACGCCAGAAGCTATCTTCATCAATGCAAAAGTACGCAGAGCGACCCCGCTCGCACGTCCTGTTTGTTGCTGACCATCGTGATAGTCCGACTGGAAAATTTCAGGTCTTGGTTTCTCAACGCCCCCCGAAAACTCCACGAAGCCCACGTCCGTAGTCCCGATATCTCTTTCAGAAGCGCTTAACTATGATGCGCGATTGCCGCGACACGTACAACTGAATATCGATTATACCTCACCTGACTTTGTCATGGACGGCAACGTCACCCCAGCAGCAGACATGTTCAGGTATGTTACTAATTATATCAATCCACATTTACTATTTATCTAACTCAACGAAGCTTGGGAATGCTAATTATTGCACTTTATAATTCTCCACATAGAAGCCCACTGGACTTCAATGGAAGCACGTCTTCGTATAAGAGGGCATTCGCATCATCCTCATCGGTGCCAAGTAAGGCAAACAACTTCATGTCTTCGCAGCCACTCCCCAGGGACGTTGCCAATGGAGTTCTCGATCGCTTAATCACAAGGCGTCCGGCGCAGCGACTGGACGCACGCGAGTTCCAGCAAGCGCAATATTTTGACAACATACTAGTGTCTACGATTCGTTTCCTGGATTCGCTGCCCGCGAAAACCCCCAATGAGAAGTCACAATTTCTGCGTGGGTTGCCACGCATTCTCAGCCAGTTCCCAAAGTCTGTAATGGAGAAGAAGATTCTTCCTGCATTGCTCGAAGAAATGAAGGACCGCGAACTGCTCACTCTGATCCTTCAAAATGTCTTCAAAATCGTTACCATGTTACCAACAGGTAAACGTGCGTTCACCGAAAAGGTCATACCTAAACTTCGTGAAACATTTTTGTCCAATGCGGCTCCAAATGCCAAGGGAGCAACACAAGAACGCGACAGCCTGAAAGAGGCAGGCCTGATGGTGCTCCTTGAAAACATGCAAATCGCTGCAGAGAACAGTAGCGGGAAAGAGTTCAAAGACGACATCTTACCGATAATCAACTATGCGCTTGAGTCGCCAACGCATTCCCTAGTCGACGCTGCGTTGCGTACATTACCCGTAGTCCTTCCCAAACTCGATTTCTCGACGATCAAGAACGAGCTGTTCCCAGTCATCGCCACTATTTTCGCAAAGACTAGCAGCATGGGTATCAAGATACGGGGGCTGGAGGCTCTCAGAAGTCTGTGTGGCGGCGGTACAGACGAACAGAGTGACTACCAGGGAGACGGATTGACCGGTATGGTTGAAGCACCTAAGGCGAAGAGCTCCAACGTGTCAATACTGGACAAATACACGATCCAGGAAAAGGTTACACCTTTAATTCGAGGTATCAAGACGAAAGAACCGGCTGTCATGGTATTTACCTCGGTCACGTTATGTTGCTGTACGTCACTAACGCTCTGTGCAGATGGCCGCTCTTGACGTATTCAAAGCTATCAGCCATCAGGTTGACAGCGACTTTCTTGCCATGGATATCCTCCCTATAATCTGGCAATTCAGCTTGGGCCCACTGCTTAACCTCCCGCAGTTCCAGGCTTACATGACACTGATCAAATCGATGTCAGCGCGTGTTGAGAAGGAACAAACACGTAAACTTCAGGAGCTGGGCGCCAGCAATGCCACTGTGACCACGCGCAACGAGTTTATGAGCTTTGGAGGCCCAAGCACGACGAATGGCCTCGATACCGCTGACGGAGGTGGCGAAGCTGACTTTGCAGCGCTTGTGCGTGGTGGCCCGCAGGGCTCTTCTGGCGGTACAGACATGCTTGGTGGCGATCCATGGGGGAACGGCTCTGCGTCTGCGTCGTCTTCTACTATTCTTCCATCTCACGCATCTGCAAACCGTTCGCGGTCGTCCAACAATGCGTCTCCAGCGGCGACGTTTTCGTGGTCTACACCACCTGTGTCCCCGCCCCCACAAAACAACATGTCCCTGAACGCGCCAAAAGCACAGGCTCGGGCTATAAGTCCGGACAGCACATTTGGCGGCCTGAACACATCGTTTCCAGCGATGGCACCCAGCAACCCAGGCATCGGCAGTCCCTCATTTGCTGCACCATCACAACAGGCACGACCGACAATGAGCATGAACAGCGCAATTGCTCCTACTACCACGCCATCGTACAGTAGCCAAAATACGGGTGGTGGCATTGACTGGAGCAAAGCGTCCAGTTCAAGCACGTTATCGTCGAATCCCTGGGGTGCTTCATCCTCTACGTCAAACATGACAAGTAGCCTCTCCAACTTCTCGATAGCACCACCGTCGTCTCAACCAAGCCAGAGCAACCTGTACTCATCCTTTAGCATTCCGCCTCCTAAGCCTGCGAACAATAACTCGTTTAGTATAGCGCCGCCACCGAGTACAGGAATGGGCAGCCGGACAACTAGTAGTGCGAGTGGGTTGAATATGAACAGCATGTCGGCGTTGCGTGCACAGACACAGGGACAGCAGCAACAGAAGCAACAGCCACAGCAGCAGACTCGGTGGAACGGAAGTGATAGCTTGATTTGAGTCTTGGATTTTGTAAACTTAGCGGGCGTTTTGGAGAGATGTAGATCAGGGCCATATGACCTTCTTCATCAATGGACGATGATATTTGTATATCTATGAAGGCTGAAAGCAAGTCGAGACATTCACATGCATCACGCAATGCGGTAGACAATTCACCTCGCCGCCGACCGCCCGATTGATGTTGCACATGCAAGCCATCTGCAAGCCCAGGTTGCAACAGCGTTACAGCAACACAGCCCGTGACGCATACACAATCTGGAGCCGTTTCCCCCATTGCATTGAACTAACAGCATGTGCAGGAATCAGCCGTGTCGAACGGTGTGTGGTTCCCTCCATGACCAACACCCGGCAGACTCCACCCCGAGTACCTTGCATCCAACATGATCTACGCTGCATCCTCACATCATGTCGCCAGCCAGAACACCCATCGGAGGCACCGCGGCCGTTTGTGGGCAACCGTTGCTGGTGGGACTAGGCCTGCAGCGATCTGGGCTGCGACAGTCGGGACAAGCAAAGGCAGGACTGTTGGCAAGGCTTGCATGTCGTGCTTCGGCGTCGAGATTGCGCAGTTCCTTGGTTGGCACGCTGAGCTTGTCCGCTTCTGGCTCGCCTTGGCGGGATGCTTACTGCGCGTAATAGCTTGGGGCTACGTCATGGCGCCGTGGCCGATCGCACGTCGCTGATGGGCATCTTGCAGGGCTTCACAACGGCTGAGGGGAGTGTGGAGGGCGGCAGTATGTATGTGTTTGATCTCTATCGATGGGCGATTTCGTGGGCTTCACGGCTGTTTGCGTGTGCTTTAGCGGTGGGACCGCGGCGGCGCTGGAATGCTAAGACGACACGTGCGGACACATGTAACTCAGGCCCTCTGCCACACGGGATCCCGAGGAGACGGACTGGTTATGGGGCCCGATAAGCGGATTTCAACGATGCCCACTTCGTCACCGGGAGATAGCCTGACCCAGGGAAAGATGGCAGTTGTGCGCGTCAGCCGAGCGAGGCTGGGAAAACTCGAATGGCGTATGGAGTGGATTGCGGATGAGCGGCCGCGGTGAACGAGCATGCAGCGGTCATAGCGCGGGTGCAAAACCGTGGGAGCGCGCCTCGACGGTTTGCTGATAGGCCGTTTTCGACCCGGGAGGCGCGACGGCCAGGAAGAGCGAGTGCGGTTGTGCTCCACCAGTTGCCCGCCCTTGACCGACATGCAGTCTTTCACCGCAGGATTCTCACTAGCGCCTAGCTCAACGTCAGGTTGCGCCTTTAGCGAGCCCTACTGCAGCGGTGCGCTTCACCCGCGCTTTCTAACGCTAAGCTTTGCCTCCACGGCCTATTTAACAATTCCATACTCCGGCTGGTCGCAACTTTACCGACCCTGCGAACTCTTTTCAACTATCATTTTCAAAGACAGTCTTCGCTGTCCTCACTCTATCTTTCCCTTTGGGCCATTGATCAACGTCAAGTGGTTAATGCTCCTGGAAACATCCTCCCGCCGCCGTCTCTCTTACACTCCTTATAAGAAGTGCATCCGCTGTGTAAAATGGCGATAGGTCTCTTCGGCAATAAGGGCGCTGATGCTCGTAGCGACAGCAACAGCAGCAGCAATGAGAAGAAAGACCCCGAACTCGGTAGGATCGAGTCGCCTAGCCGTCGCGACATGGACGACTCAAGCGACGCGAGCATCACCGTCGGCAAGCAGATGGAGCTCGAGGCTGGAAATGCCATCAAGTACCGTACTTGTTCGTGGCAGAAGACAGCTGCTCTGCTGTTCTCAGAGTACATCTGCTTGGCCATCATGTCTTTCCCATGGTCGTACTCCATCCTCGGTCTAGTGCCAGGTCTGATCCTCACCGTCGTCATTGCCTCGTTGGTGCTCTACACTTCGCTCATTACTTGGTGTGTACCCTAAAAAGACGTCAGATGGAATCCAACTTCTAACATTACACAGGGAATTTTGTATGCGCCATCCCGAGGTCCGTGATGTCTGCGATCTTGGCCAAATGATCTTCTGGAACAAGAAGTGGGCCTTTTACGCTACCGCAGTCATGTTCATCCTCAACAACACCTTCATCATGGGTCTGCACTGCCTCGTCGGCGCCAAGTGGTGGAACACTATCACCGGCCACGGCGTTTGCACTATTGGATTCGCGGCCATCACTGCTGTCGTCTCCTTTGCTTGTTCAATCCCGCGTACCTTTGGAGGACTCGCCAAGATCGCAACATTCTCCGCGCTGTTCACCTTCATCTCCGTCATCCTGGCAGCCGCATTTGCTGGTGCCGAAGGAAAGCCTGCGGGATACCCGTCACTGGGCGAACCCAAAGTCCTCATCATCCCCGCCGCGGGAACCACCTTCGTCGCCGGAATGAACGCCTTCATGAACATCAGCTACACCTTCATTGGTCAGATTACCTTGCCTAGTTTCATAGCAGAGATGAAGAATCCCAAGGACTTCCCGAAGGCGCTCTGGGCCGTCACCATCTCTGAGATTATTATATTCAGCCTGGTCGGTGGTGTTGTGTATGGTTACACAGGCAACCAGTACATGACTGCGCCCGCTTTTGGCTCCCTGTCGAACGAGGTTTACAAGAAGGTCTCATTCACCTTTATGGTGCCCACGATCATCTTCCTCGGAGTCCTGTACGCTTCAGTCTCGGCACGCTTCGTCTTCTTCCGCATCTTCGCTGGCACTGAGCACCTTGGTAGCCACACATGGGTTGGCTGGCTTAGTTGGATTGCCATCCTCGCTGTTCTCTGGGTCTTCGCCTTCATCATCGCAGAAGTCATTCCCTTCTTCTCCGACCTCTTGTCGCTGATGAGCTCGCTCTTCGACTCCTTCTTCGGCTTCATTTTCTGGGGCGTTGCCTACATGCGTCTAAGGAAGGCTAAATATGGAGAGGGATTTTGGAAAACTCGCGGTATCCGTGGTTACGCTGGCTTCTTCTTCAATATTGGTCTTTGCCTCATTGGCTTGCTTTTCTTGACTGCGGGAACATACGCCACTGTACAGTCCATCATCGATGGCTACAAAGAGGCTTCGTTTGGCGGACCGTTCACTTGCAAGAGCAACGGATTGTAGAAAGGAAATTGGCTGGACACCACGGTTTCCGTGTACAGAACTAGGAAGCTGCAACGGCACTGGAGGGATTTGCATACATGATTATGGATTTTTGGATAGAGACACAGTGTAACACACGCTCTAGCTCTCTCATACCAATATAATAATATTCTCGATGATGTCTCACGATCCAATGTTGATCTTTGTGTTGCGTATAGCTGCCTGCCGCGGTTAGAGGGTGCCGAAGCTATGACGTCTCGCTAACTGGCGGCATCCACATGTTCAGCAAGCTGGCAGTTCCCCCACATTGCGGTGCGAACTCTCCAGTTCCTTACACCTCACGTCTCATATTCTAGTAGACAACGTGGGTTAAGTTGCCCAGCATGAGTACTTACATCGACTTCAACCAGCGCAGCTTGTGGGGTATGTTTTCGAAAAGAGCTCCGATCTTGGATGAGGTAGCTAACGAAGCTTGACAGTGTCGGCGGCGAGCATCCTGTTCAATCCTACGTTCTGGAAGTAAGTGATTTTAGAGTATTTTTCAGAGACATAGCTAATTGGCGTCTGTAGTATCGCTGCGCAACAAGGTACGAAACCTCCGGCATACAAACCGCACCCGCGATCACCGCACCGGGACCATTCCACAGCTCCTCTAACAACCCCCAGAATACCACAACAAAGTCATAACCAAGCTCTTCGGGGGCAACCCGCGTCTCGGCTGCTATGCCCTCGCCGTAACCATCTTCTCCCTCGGCATCTTCCGCGACTACCTGTACCACACCCCTCCCCCCTCACCACATCCAATCTAACCCCCACCCCAGCTACAACGAAGCCCTCGCCGCCCAACCCACGCACCCCGCGCTCCTCTCCCCGCTCGTCAAATACTCCGCCATCCCCCTCTTTCTCACCGGCAACACGCTCGTGCTGACCTCCATGTACGCGCTGGGCGTGACTGGCACGTATCTCGGCGACTACTTCGGCATCCTGATGGATGCGCCAGTGACGACGTTTCCGTTTAATGTCAGCGAGGCGCCGATGTATCACGGCAGCACGCTGAGCTTCTTGGCCACGGCGCTGTGGTTCGGCAAGCCGGCGGGGATCCTGTTGACGGGTGTGGTGGCGGTGGCGTATGGGGTCGCTAGGAGGTGGGAGGATCCGTTTACGGGGGAGATTTATGCGCGGAGGGAGAGGGAGAGGAAGGGCGGGAAGAAGGGGCTTTGAAAGAGTTGGTGAAGACCGTGAGGCGATGAGATAGGACGGACGATTTACCTGCGGACCGACGATGGAAGCACAATCAGACGAAGGACGAGACGACTACAGACTGGACAAGCGCTGGTGCTGCGCATCCCCTCTTTCAACATTTCAATTTTACGACACGACAGGCGGCATTGCAAAGGTATGTACGGGGTATTCAACTGCCCAGGCCAGACGACGGGCTGTACCACATAGCTTAGAAAAGTTACATTTGATTTGACCATGACGATGCCCGAAAGCGACAACGGCCCCGAAGCAACCACTACCCCAAGGCGCCCATGTCTTCCCTCTCTATCGTTCTTGTTGACTCTTGCTGAGAGGTAAGTCAAACATCAGCGGGGAAAACAAATTTCTCATGAGGGACTCAATGGAAACCTTTTCTGCCGGGTTTGGGTTCGGGTTGGAATAGCAACACACTTGAATTCTGTTACGTGTCATGCTTCCGTCTCCTTCTTCAGGTGGGTTTTGTGTAGACACTCAATCGTTGCTCCTGTCTCGATGGCTCCGAAGGGTATCTTGCAAGGCTCAGATCCACAGGCCAATGAGCAAGAGGGACAATACGAAAGTAATGCCATGGCCACGTTAAACAGACCAGGTCTGACTACACCAGTGACTGCTAGTGTATTTTCGTACCACGAATCAAATTATACTCGACAGATTGTAGCAATGTTGGTATATATACACAAGTCCAGATTAGAATTACGTCTACTTCGCGTCGTCACTACGACTCCCAGATGGTCTCTCTGCTTCGGCTTCTGCTTCTGCTTCTGCTACAGCGTCTGACACGCCCTCATCGAGTGGAGACGGCACTTCCCCCACCTCTTCCTCCCGCGCATGCAGCATCTCCCGCTCAACCTCATCTCCCAGCACCCGCTCATCCACCACCGCCTCCCCATTCCCCAGCCCAACCTCGCCGCCCAGATCCCCATCCCCATCCCTTGGAATCGGATTCGCATGCTCGACACGCACATCCCGGATCTGCGGGCCAAGTACGCCATCGCCCACGACGCCGTCGTTTGGCTCGACGATCCCCAGCCCGCGGACCGCGCGCCGCATACTCTCCAGCCGCGCCTTTTCGACCACGACCATCCTGCGCGCGAGGTCTTTGAGCGCCTTGCGCCCCGTCTCCACGCGATTCTCCTGCCAGCTTGCGAGTTCGCTCGCGACGACTTGTTGCGTGTAGCGCAGCTCGCGGCCTAGGTCCGCGAGCTCGAGTTTGCTCTTGTCCATTTTGTCCTGCGCGTCGCGCTGGACGCGGGAGCGCGCGTCGTCGAGGAGGCCCAGGGGCCAGCGGTCGGAGCGGCGCACGGAGAGGTTGTGTCTGTCGATGGCTTTTTGCGTCGCGGACATGGAGGTGATGAGCGTGGAGGGGCGAGAGAGCGAGGCGAGAATGGACGTGATGGTGCTGGAGATGGCGTGCATGGAGTAGTAGAAGCCCGTGGTGGGGCTGGCTTCGCTGTGCGAGAGGCATTTGATGTAGCGCTCGTAGGCGCGGAGGTGGGGTTCGGGGAGGAATTGGAGGGAGTGGATGGCGGTGTTGGCGATTTTGGCGGCGTCGTGGAGATCGAGCGATGCAGAGCGGATTTTGTTTGTGCGGCGGAGGACGGATTTCGAGGCGTGGTGGAGGGCGCGGATGTTTTCGCGCATGTGTTGGACGAAGAGCTCGACTTCGCGGACGTCGTAAATTGGTGCGTATTCTTCGCGTAGTCGTTCGACGCGAAGTTCGGCTTTGCGTGCTGAGCGTTCGGAGAGCATGGCAGTATCGATGTCGGGGACGAGGAAGAACTCCCATACCATTTCGTGAGTGGAAAAGGTTGGGTGGCGGAGAAGGATCTTTAAGAACGCGTCGAGCCTGAGCTGTATATCACGCAAGACCGATCGGGATGGTCTTGAAGGTATTAGATATGGCGAGGGTAGGTTGGCGATGACCGGGAGCCATGAAGCAGGATGTTCCTGCGCAAGCCACTTGGCTAGATTCTCGAAGTCGTGCGATGATCTTCGACAGGTCGTCACTGTGATCGTCCCATTGCCATTCGGTGCTCCTGACTTGAGCACAAGCCGTACTGATCCATCTTCCACAAAGAACGACCTGACCACGGTAGTTGTGCGCCCGTCAGGTCCAGGTTCATTAGAGAGCAGTACAAGGTCATCGATCCTATTGCGGACCTCATCGTCTTTAGCGAGTTCCACGGCTGTGAGACCGCGCGCGTCCCTGAAAGACAGATCGACTCGAGGGTCCTGGTACAGTACCCGAACCATGTCTGTTCTGCCATACTTGCTCGCCACCATCAGTGCAGTGAACTGTCTGTCATTGGTTGCATTTGCGTCCGAATCGCAGCGATAGAGTAGCTTGACCGCAATCTGTGGGTCAGTAATGATGTGAAGTAGACTGTTGCCTTTGTTGTCGACATGTTCATCGAGATGCAGCGGTTGTCCATCCTCCTGCGCATGTGTCGCAGCCAGAATTGCCTTGTCCACCATATCGTGATACTGATCGTGGTCATAAGACCTGCATAAAGCGAAGATTGGGGTCTGGCCGTTCTTATCCTTGAGCCGCCAGGGTAGAAGGTGACCTATGCGGTCGAGAAGCCGTGGTTGATGGAAGAGATAATGCGCCATGCATCGTCCTTTGGCGTCCTGTTTTGCGAGATGGGCTCTCAACTCTTCCGGACTGGCGCTATGTTCCAGTACGTAGGCGAGAATTGTATCCGTCGTCTTCGCGTGTGCCAACTGCACTGCTGCACTGAGCAACGTAGTGCCCTCGTTGTTATGATCATCGAGAGCCCAACGAGGAGAATAATATTCATTCAGGCTTAGCAAATACTGTAAAGCCTTGTCCTGTTTGGCTTCAACGGCCATCATCAGGACGGATTCGCCATCGGTTCCCTGGGTCATTGTGAGCTTCTCTATGGACGTGTCACCCTCGATGCCACTGATGTGCGAGTCAAGAGTCGTGCGAGACCTAAACGATCGCATTGATCCACTAGACATGCTTCGTGTATCCATGGAAACTCGTTTCTTCATCTTTGGTCTCTCGGGTAATGGAGGTGTCTCGGCTCTTTGAAAGGGGAATATGTGAGCGAGTGGACCGTCCTCGTTTTGTCGTTTGGTCCCCGATTTATTTTGCTTTTTCCTCGTCGACTCGTAGTCGCCATTCATTGCAGTTCCTTCCAGCGCGGATAGATCCGAGAAACTCGCCGCAAATCGCACTGGACGATGGTTCTCCTGAACATCTTCGTCCTCGGAGCTTGAGTACATGTTCTCGTGAAAGGATCGGTCCGGCTCAAGGATACTTTGCATCGTCGCAATATCACCCGTTTTTGTCGCTTGCCAGAGGGCTCTATTCCGACGACTTGCTTTTCGCAGACCGCCCGCGTCTTGTGACAGATACGATAGAACGGCCTCAAAAGTGCTGAGAGCATATCCTAGCTCTCCGCTTTCCACATCATCGATGAATATGAAATGCCGCATATATGATAGCCGTGCCTGCAAGTGCCGCACTGGAGCTCGAATGACGACGATTAAAAGTAAGGAGACTAGGGTATCGGCATTGATGGTGAGAAGTGGGTCCTGCTTCTCTGA
>Ga0265780_10003385_pt1 | contig 21005 bp, 22 predicted proteins | sample P1T30metagenome_FD_192432 | JGI IMG/M metagenome (GOLD analysis project Ga0265780, IMG submission 192432) | Plant litter microbial communities from East Loma Ridge, Irvine, California - P1 T30 | ecosystem: Environmental > Terrestrial > Plant litter > Unclassified | place: USA: California...
GGGCGGGGTTGGAGCAACGACCGAATAAGTCAGCTTAAAGTATGAGTCCGGGCGGGGTGGGAGCAACGACCGGAGGAGGCAGTGTGGAAAACGGGTCCGGTTGGGGTGGGAGCAACAACCGGGTAACCAGAGAAAGTGTGTGTCGGCTAGCTGGGTGGGAAGCCCTAGCCGTTGGTGTAACAATATTACGGCAGAAAATTGACTTACAGTAAGTGTTAGCTTACCTTTTTGTAGTGAGTACCTACTCACCTAAACTATATACCTTTGTAATATACTGAAAATAAGCTTTCTAATTGGATTGTACAAAATTTTGTCATTCTTAGAAAAAATTGACTGGCCACAAAAAAGCCCGTTGCTATCCCAAAAAGGAAGTGCAACGGGCTTTTGATGATGATGCAGGTTTTGGGCGCGGCTACAGGTATTTCTCGTAAATGCCGGCCGCGATTTTCTCCACAATGCCCTTTGGCACGACGCTCGTGAGGCCCGCCGATACCTTATTAAGCACGCCTGGTATCAGCTCGGCTTGGCCCGAAAAGAGGGCTTGCAAGCCAGCGGCGGCCACGGCGGCCGGCGTCATCGACACTTTATTAGCAACGGCTTGTAGTTCGCTGCCCATGCCGGCGCGGTTGCCGAAGTCGGTATCGGTAGCGCCGGGGCTGAGGCAGGTCACAGAAATACCGCTGTCCTTGAGTTCGTAGCGCAGCCCTCGGCTAAAACTGAGCACGAACGCCTTACTGGCCGCATACACCGTAAGCGAAGGCACCGCTTGGTAGGCGGCCGTGCTGGCCACGTTTAGAATGTAGCCTCGGCCCGCCTGCCGCAACTGCGGTAGCAGGGCGTAGGTGAGCTGCACCGGTAGGTTAAGGTTGAGCTGCAGCATATTCAGCTGCTCAGCCAATCCCAATTGCTCAAAGCGGCCCCACAAGCCGTAGCCCGCGTTATTGACTAGTACGGCCAGCCCGCTCGGCGCATGTTGGCTGGCCCAAGTGGCTACTTGGCTCGCGGCTTCGGGCTGGGTGAGGTCGAGCGCCAGCACCTGGGCGGTACGCTGATGTTTAGTCTGAGCTTCCTGGGCTAGCGCCTGAAGCTGGGCTTCGGAGCGAGCTACCAGCAGCAGGTCGTAGCCGCGCTGTGCTAGACCGAGCGCCAGTTCGCGACCAATGCCACGCGAAGCGCCGGTAATAAGAGCGGTTGGCATAGGGTAAAATGGTAAATAAGTAGGTGCGTAAATGAGTAAAGTCCCTCAACGGGCCCTACTCATTTACGCACCTACTCATTTACTACTACTTAACAAGGTGCAAAAAGCGTAGGTAAAACGGCGTGGGGCTTTCCTCGCTCTTAGGCTGGTACTTGCCCGAAATGATGGGCACGTACATGACGCGGCGGCGCGATTCGGGGCCGATAAGCGGCGACTGTGCCACGCGGTGCCACATGCGGCCGTCGTGCACGGTGAGGTCGCCGGGCTCGGTTTCCACGGCCACCTCGTTGGGGTCGTAGTACACGTCCTTATAGTACTTCTTGCGGAACAGCATCTTACCGAGGCCCTGGCGGTGGGTGCCGGGTATCACGCGCAGGCCGCCGTTGGTAGCCTTGGTGCCATCAAGGTGCAGGCCCACGTTGAGCATGGGCCGGATTTTCTTGCCATAGAATACGTCGCGCAGCGAGTCGGTGTGCCAGCCCATTTGCGAGAACTCCGAGCCTTCGATGTTCACGTAGTGGTTGACTACTAAGCCGTCGCGCTCGTTTTCGCCCACGCGGCCGCCCTTGGTTTCGAGCAGCGGAAACAGGGCCTCGAAGCGCTTGTCTTGCAGCAAGTCGTGCAGTACGGGGCTGTGCTGCGAAGCAAAGGCGAAGCGCTGCACGATGGGCGAGCCATCGACGTCCTTGCCGTACTTGATGGGTACGCCATTTACCTTCTCGACCTGGTTGGCCAGCCACTCGCGCTGCACGTCCTGGGTAGCTTTTAGGTAGGACTGCACCTGCTCGGGGGTGGCAAACGGGCGGAAGTGCAGGAAGCCGTATTTAGCAAAAAAAGCCCGTTGCTCCTGGGTTAGCTCGGCGCCAAGGGTGAAGCGGGGATAATCGGATAATGATGCCATGGGGGACAAACCGTCGGCGAGTAAGGTAGAAGTCGGAGACGTTACTAATGAATCAGCAAAGATACGGCGCGGCCACATGGCTACGTCATGAAGTATTGCTAAGGGTTTGGTTGGGCAATTTATAACCAAAAGGTAAAGGCAGAGTTGCGAAAAGGCCGGGGAATTGCGCGAAAAACCGGTATATTTTGCCGCCCCGCTTGCCACCGCCCTGCTTATCGGGCGGGGCCATATTTTGGGCGGCTGCAAAACCTGCGTCGGTTTCCTGCGTCTCTTTGCACTACGGCCCACCCTTCTTGTACCCACTCTACATGGTTTTTACGCCCAGCCCCTTCCTTCTCAAACTGCTCTACACTCGCGGCAGCCTGCACAATAGGCCCGAGGGCGCGGGTGTGGCGTTTAGCATTAAAAACCGCCTCGATACGGTGCGCCTCACCAGCGTGCAGCAGGTGCGGCTAGGCGAGCAAGTGGTGCCCGCCGATAAGATAAAGCTTGACTTGGGGGGCGGTGAGGTGCTGGCCGCCAGCCAGCTCGATGCTGATAAGCGGGCGCTTGAGCTACCCGTGGGCCGGGCGCTTACCTTTTTGCTCGATATGCCGCCGCTGCCCGAGGGCATGCACCAGCTCCAGGTGCAATTTGGCACCGACGTGTTTGGCGAGTTGAGCGTGGAGGTCGAAGATGCCATCGTGCCCCATAACAACCGCGTGCGCATCCCGCGCTCCGACGAAGACGACTATGCCGAGGCCGCCATTCAGGCCCGGCAGCGCTTTGCGGAAGACTACACCAAGCAAGAATTTACGCACCTAAAAAAATATTCCTTCGACCCGCACCTGCTCAAGGGAAACTGCGAAAGTTTTGTGGGCGTGGCCCAGGTGCCGGTGGGCCTGGCCGGCCCGCTGCTCGTGAACGGCGAGCACGCACAGGGCGAGTTTTTGATTCCACTGGCCACTACCGAAGGCACGCTGGTAGCCAGCTATAACCGTGGCATTCAGCTGCTGAATATGTGCGGCGGGGTCAAATGCACCATTATTGGCGATGCTATGCAGCGTGCCCCGGTGTTCGTGTTCGACGATGCCCGCGGGGCGCGTGATTTTGGGCGCTGGATAGATGAAAACATCGAGCTAATTCGCCCAGAGGCGGAAAACACTTCGCGGATAGCCAAGCTGCAATACATTGATACGTACCTGACTAACAAGTTCGCGTACCTGCGTTTTAACTTCTCGACGGGCGATGCAGCGGGGCAAAATATGGTGAGCCGCGCTACGTTCGCCGCCTGCTCCTGGATAATGGAGCACTACCCAGGCGCCCCCATCCGGCATTTTTACCTCGAATCGAACCTCGCCACCGATAAGAAAGCCTCCCACATCAACATGCTGCGCACGCGGGGCAAGCGCGTGGTAGCCGAGGCCGTCATAAAGCGCGACATCTTGCAACAGCGCATGCGCGTAACGCCCGAGCAGCTGGCTTATCACGGGCAAATAAGCAACGTAGGCTCCTTTTTGTCAGGCGCTAACAATAACGGACTGCATTCGGCCAACGGCATTACGGCGCTCTTCATCGCTACCGGGCAAGACGTGGCCAACGTCAGCGAGTCGTCGGCCGGCATCCTGTATTCGGAGGTCACGAAAGAGGGCGATTTGTACGTCAATATCACCATTCCGTCGCTCATCGTGGCTACGCACGGCGGGGGCACCGGCCTAGCCACCCAAAACGAGTACCTGCGCCTGCTGGACTGCGTGGGCCAAGGCACAGTCAACAAATTCGCCGAAATAGTGGCGGGAGTGGTGCTAGCCGGCGAGTTGAGCTTAGCGTCCGCTATTTCGAGCAGCGACTGGGTGAGCAGCCACGAGCAGTACGGCCGCAACCGCTAGCGTTGCGCGGGCCATTTACGGTAAGTGGCTGACTGACAAGGAAATTTTCATGGTATTAATCCGCACTGCCTGGGCGCTAGCCGCAAAGGCCAGTAGTTGAGTATGTATAAGCTGTTCAGTAGCTTAGGTTGAGGTGCTGGTTTTAAGCCAATGCCGAGTGAATATAATTCTACTGGAATCGTTATTTTGGGTCGTGGAAAACTGCTATTAATGCACTAATTTTGAAGTGGGCTGCCCCGCTACGCTTCACCTTTTCCCTGGCTATGACCACCGCTCTACCTGCCTGCCTACTGCTGCTAACGCTAGGTTTGAATGCCCAGGCCCACAGCAATCCAGTTGGTGAAACTGCCAAAAGCAACGTTGCTTTTGGACTGTCCGCGCCCAGCGCCCAGCCGGCCCAAGACACCACCAAGGCCGCTGCCAAGCGACTGGCAACAGGCTTGCAGCTTACGGTGGCTGCCTTGCGCCCGCAGCGCGCAGCTAGCGCAGAAACAGAGGTGCCAGCCCCAACGCAGCCCAGCAGCACCGAAGCGGAACCCACAGCAGAAACCCCCGAATTTGACCCCGAAAAAGCTAATTTGCCGGCCGACCTTGCTATCACACTGCGCCGACCCACGGCCCCGCTAGGGCGGCGCACGTACCGCACGCGGCTGGTGCGCACCGGCCGTTGGGCATCCAAGTCCGAAGCAGTAGAAATCCTCACCAGCACCTACGCTGGTCCGCTGGTACTGGCCCAATTGCCCGCCACGGCCACTACGCCGAGCCAGCTACTCGCTGGCCCCGGCTACGACCGCACCACGCCTTTGCGCCCGCTAGAACTAACGCAGGAAGCCGTGTTGCGCCTCTGTGGCGACCGCGCCCCGCAGGTGCGCGCCTACGCCATGCTCTACAACCTGCACTTTCAGCAAGCCGACGAAGTAGCGCGCCTGCTCGATTACTACAACCGCATTGCAGTGGTTAAATAGTGAATGAGTAGGTGGGTAAAGTGCTTGTTAAGCAAAACCTTACTCACCTACTCATTTACTATTTTACCACTAGTCCATCATGTCGGCTGACCGTGGTGGGTCGGGCACGAAGTCGGGGTTCCAACTCATGGGGTAGCGCGGGTCGAGGTATTCGAGCGCCTTTTCGGTGAGGTAGAGCGGGCGAAATGTATCGACCATCACGGCGAGCTCGTGGGTCTCTTTTTTGCCGATGCTGGCTTCTACGGTGCCGGGGTGTGGGCCGTGCGGGATGCCGCTCGGATGCCAGGTGAACGACGCCAAATCGACGCCTCGGCGCGACATAAAATTGCCGGCCACGTAGTACAGCACCTCGTCGGAATCGACGTTGGAGTGGTTGTAGGGCGCCGGAATGCTGAGCGGGTGGTAATCGAACAAGCGCGGCACAAACGAGCAGATAACGAAGTTGTTACCCTCAAACGTCTGGTGCACGGGCGGCGGCTGGTGCAGCCGGCCGGTTATCGGCTCGAAGTCATGAATGCTGAAGGCGTAGGGGTAGAAATACCCGTCCCAGCCCACCACATCGAAGGGCGAATGGGCGTAAGTGAGCTGGTGCAATTGACCCTCCTTACGCACCTGCACCAAATAGTCGCCCTCGCCTTCCTCCATGATAAGCTCGCTGGGCGGCCTGATATCGCGCTCGCAATAAGGCGAATGTTCCAGTAATTGCCCAAAATGGTTGCGGTAACGCCGGCACGTCTCAACGGGGCTAAACGACTCGATAATGAGCAGCCGCACCGGCCCGTCCTCAAAATGCAACTGATGAATAATGGTGCGCGGCACCACCAGGTAGTCGCCCGGCTCAAAGGCTACTTTGCCGCACTGGCTCCACAACTCGCCGCGGCCTTCGTGCACAAAAATCACCTCGTCGGCCAGCGCGTTTTTGTAGTAGTAAGCCATCCGCTTTTCCGTAGGATTGCAGATGCTCATGGTCACGTCGGCGTTGCCAAGCATGGTTTGGCGGGCCGTGAGGTAGTCGCCGCCGGTGGTGGTTTGGCCCAGCGTGCGCAGGTGTTCGGGCGAGAGCGCCCGGTCTTTGAGCAGCTTTACGGCGGCGGGCTTGGGCTCGCCCACATGCTTTATTTGGGTGGGCGGGTGCTGGTGATACAGCAGCGACGACACGCCGTGAAAACCCAGCGTACCAACGAGTTGCTCGGAGTAGAGCGAGCCGTCGGGCTGCCGGAACTGGGTGTGCCGTTTGCGCGGAATCTGCCCCAGGCGGTGGTAATAAGCCATAAGAAACGGGTGGGAGTGGGGCAGCGAAGATACACCCGCCCGGCACTGGCCGCTACGCTACGACTGGTGTAGCAGCGCCAGCAGCGCCGGCCCGTCTTTAACCGATTGCAGCGCTTGTTGCAACTCCGCATCTTCGGCCCGCAGCACTGCTCGGCTGGCTTCCGGCCCGTACAGGCTTTGCGCGAGGTGGGCTTTCAGGTGCAGGCGCACCAGCGGCGCGCAGCGCCGCAGGGCGGCCGGGTTAGGCGCTAGGCCCGCTAGCCGGGCCAGGCGGCCCACGCTTTCCAGCTCCGCATCCGATACCTGAAAAGTGGCGGCAAATTGCTCGGCCCGCAGGCTTGCCAGCTCGGCGCGGTGGCGCTGGTAAAAGGTCTGTGCATGAGCCTGGAGCACCCCTTGGCGGCACAGGCGGCTGAAGTAATCGCAGTGCGCCAGCGAGTCGCGAGGCACAAACACGTCGGGGATGATGCCGCCGCCGCCGTACACCGCCCGGCCATGGTCGGTGCGAAAACGCAGCTCTTTGGCCACCGGCACATTATCGGCCGAGGCAAATTCGCCGCGCTTCTGGCGCTCGGCTAGCTCCTGCTGGTAGCTGGCTTTATCAGCGCCATAGGGCTTCTGAATGCAACGGCCGGCCGGCGTGTAGTAGCGCGCGATGGTGAGGCGCAACTCACCGCCATCTTGCAGGGCGATAGGCTGTTGTACCAGTCCCTTGCCGTAGGTGCGCCGCCCAATGAGCAGCGCCCGGTCATGGTCTTGCAGCGCACCGGCCAGCACCTCGGCGGCCGAGGCGCTGTTCTCGTCTACCAGCACCACCAGCGTGCCTTGCTCCCAGTCGCCGGGCACGTGGGCGTAGGTCTGGGTGTCGTACTGCTCGCCCTTGCCGTCGGTGTACACCAGCTTGCGCGAGCCCGAGATAAATTCATCGGCTAAGCGCGTGGCACGGTCGAGGTAGCCACCGGGGTTGCCGCGCAGGTCGAGCACCAGGCCCGTCATACCCTTATTGCGCAGCGTGCCCAATTCGGCTTTAAATTCATCATAAGTATCATTGGCAAAGCGGTTTACTTTCAAGTAGCCCGTTTGGCCATCGGCCAGCAGCATACCTGGTTCCACCGAGGGGTTGGGCAGGCGGCGGCGGGCCACCGTGAAGCTCAGCGGCTGCGGCTGGCCAGCGCGGGCCACCGTGAGGGCCACCGAGCTGCCCCGCGCCCCGCGCAATTGCTGCGTGAGCTGCCCAATGGTGCAATGCGTACCTGCCACGCTTTTGGGGCCCACGCGCAGCAGCTTGTCGCCGGGGCGTAGGCCGGCTTCTTCGGCCGGGCCGCCGCGTAGGGCGCTTGCCACAGTGGCCGTATCGCGGAAAAAGTAAAAGTCGAGCCCTACGCCCTCAAAGCTGCCTTGCAAGAAAGCGTCGGCCTTCTCGCGCTCGGCGGCCGGCAGGTACACCGAGTGCGGGTCGAGCTTTTCGAGCATGCGGGCTACGGCGTAGTCGGTGAGGCCCTCCGTATCGGCCGAGTCCACGTAGTCGCGGTCCACGTAGCTCAGAATTTCCTTGAAGCGCAGGTAAGCCCGCGCCGTGCCCGCCGGGTTGTCCGACGACGGCCGAAACGGATTGCCCGCCATCAGCAAGCCGCTCCCAAAGGCCAGCGCCAGCAGCAGCGTCGAGCGCCAGCGCGGCCCTTGCGAGCGGCGGCGGGCGGCGGGCTCGGCAGCGGCCGGAGGCGTAGAAAGCAGCGGCAAAGTGGCCATGAACGTGCGAAAAAGAAATTGTTTCTGATTTGGCCATAAGCAGGCATTTCAAAATTAATACAATTTCAGGTGTCAAAAAACCGCTATTCAGGCTCGTTTTAATTTTCTATTATTAGTGCTATGATATTCTTGTTTAACGCCAATGAATAGGGTTTAATAATGATTTTTGTTATCAATTAAACGTTCTTACCTCGCTGTAAGTTGAAACTGTAAATATGATTTAAGTTATAAAATTTAGCAAGCTTGTCGCTCGGTCGGCAATCAGGGCGTGCAGCCTGTTAAGTACGAGCGGCTTGCTTGGTTGCCTCGGCGTGGGCTAGCCGAGTGCCGTATCTTTGCAGCAGGGCCGCAAGGCTTTTTGTCACTCACTTTTCTCTCTTTCGGCATGGCCCGCACCCTCGCCATCGACTACGGCCACAAGCGCGTGGGACTCGCCGTGACGGACCCGCTCGGTATGATTGCCACGCCGCTCGACACCATTCACAGCAAGGATTTGGTGGCCTTTGTGCTGGCTTACCACCTGCGCGAGCCGCTCAAGGCCATTGTGGTGGGCATGCCGCGCACGCTGCTCAATGAACCCACCGACTCGACCAGCGCCGTGGTGGGCCTGCTGCGCCGCCTGCGCCGCGAGCTGCCCGAACTACCTGTACACGAGATAGATGAGCGCTTTACGTCGCGCATGGCCAAGCAGGCCATGCTGGCCGGGGGCCTGGGCCGCAAAGCCCGCCAAGACAAGGCCACCGTGGACAAGGTGAGCGCGACCCTTATTCTCCAGTCTTTTCTAGAATCACCGTTAAGCCAATGATTTACCCGATTGTTGCCGTGGGCGACCAGGTACTAAAAACCCGCGCCAAAGACCTTCCCGCCGACCTGCCCGCCGCCGAACTGAGCCAGCTGGTGCAGGATATGTTTGAAACCATGTACTCGGCCGCTGGTGTGGGCCTCGCCGCCCCCCAGATTGGCAAGGGCATCCGTCTATTTGTGATGGACTCCGGCCCGATGGTGGAGCCCGACGACGACGATGAGCACACCACTGAGCCCCTCGACGCCGCTACCCAGGCCGGCCCAGACGAACTGCCCGTGAAGCGCGCCTTTATCAACCCCCAAATGCTGAGCGAAACCGGCGAGCAGTGGGGCTTCGAGGAAGGCTGCCTGAGCATCCCCGGCGTGCGCGAAAACGTGATGCGCTGCCCCGACATCGTGCTGCGCTACGAAGACGAAAACCGCCAAGTGCACGAGGAGGCGTTCAGCGGTATGGCCGCCCGCATCATCCAGCACGAGTACGACCACCTGGAAGGTATCTTGTTCACCGACAAGCTATCAGCCTTCAAAAAGCAGCTGCTGAAAGGCAAGCTCGCGCGCATCAGCAAGGGCGATGTGCGGCATGACTACCGCATGAAATTCCCGACTTCGGCGGGTCGGCGTTAAGTCATTGCTGAACTTGGTAAAACCGGCTTCTTCCATAGGAGAAGCCGGTTTTTTGCGTTTTGAGGGGGCAGTTGCGCTGGACAGCTTAGCGCGCTGAGTTAAAGAAGGTGATGGGGCGTCTGGTAATCAATACCGGTGGGCGGGCGCTCGTAATTGTAGTAAGCAAAAATAGGCGTTTGGGGCAATCGTAAGGGTCTGCGCGGCGGCCCGCGTGGAGCGGCTTTCACTAGCCAAACGCAGGGCCTGGGCGAGGAAAGCGGACTCATAGCGCCGACGTTTAGCGGGTTCAGGTTGGGGGCTGTCCTGCATGGCCAGCGAAAGTTAAGAATTTGTGATGTAAGAGTTTATCCGACTATCTCAATTTGAAATAGTGCTTCCATCAGGGCACTTTTGAAGCGTAAGAAGTGAGTAAGAGCCTTACTCGCTAAGTAAAAAACCAGCAGCCTTTATGAACCTCTTGTCAGCTAACGCTTAGGAATCTTTGATTTTTATACTAATCCGTTTGATTCGCTTTGCACTGCCAGGTTTGGCCAACCGGACCTTTGGGCTGTGTAAACAGCAGCAGTTACCCAGTTAAATAGCCACGAGCCGACCAACCTCTTTAATGTAAGAAAATTAAAATAAGCTGCTGCTCATCAAGTACGTAGACCATAAAGCCGCCTTCTGCTAGCCATGCAAAGCCGGCCTTTTCAGCCCCCTTCCCTTCTCCTTTTCTTATGAGCGACTCACCTAATACCTCACTGGTATCAGCCAGCACCAAACGCGGTCCCGCCGAGTATTTCTCCGGCACGTCCTGGGTTACGATGCTCGCGGGCGATAACCCCACCGACTGCACCGTGGCCGATGTGACCTTTGAGCCCGGCTGCCGCAACAACTGGCACTCGCACCCCGCCGGGCAAATTCTGGTCGTGACGGCCGGCCAGGGCTACTACCAGGAAAAGGGCCAGCCGGCCCAACTGCTGCGGGCCGGCGACACGGTGAGCATCGCCCCCGGCGTGGTGCACTGGCACGGCGCTACGGCCAACAGTATTTTCACGCACTTGGCCATTAACCCCAACGTCAAGCAAGGCGTGGCCGACTGGCTACAACCCGTCACGGACGAGGAATACCGGGCCGCGCACGCGTAGTCACTGCAATTTTTCTGTTGATTCATAATAGGTTGACGGCGTAATTGCCGCCAGTCTTGGCCACGCTTTGTGCTTACGCATCCTGTTTTATGAAGCACCTTTTTTCGCTCACAGGAGCTTTTATCACCGTCCTGCTCCTGCTCCTTATGACTACTAATGCCCAGGCTACCGCCCCCGCTGCCCTCACCAAGCGCCAGCAAGCCCTAGCCACCATTTCGGCCTATACCGCCACGGGCAACCTGGCCGGCCTGCACGAGGCGCTGGCGCAGGGCCTCGACGCGGGCCTGACCGTGAACGAGGAAAAGGAAGTGTTGGTGCAGCTTTACGCCTACTGCGGCTTTCCGCGCAGCCTGAGCGGCATCAATATGTTGATGAAAGTACTAGAGGAGCGCAAAGCCAAAGGCCTGCACGATGCGATGGGCAAGGAAGCCTCGCCCATCACTAGCACCGCGCCGAAGTACGAGCGCGGCAAGCAAAACCTGGAGAAACTCACCGGCAAGCCCGAGCCAGACCCCAAAACCGGGGCCAATGCCTTCAGTCTCGAGATTGACGTGTTTTTGAAAGAGCACCTGTTTGCCGACATTTTTGAGCGCGACGTGCTCAACTTTCAGGAGCGGGAAATTGCTACCATTTCGGCGCTCGTGAGCCTGGGCGGCGTCGAGCCGATGCTGCAAGCGCACATCGGCATGGGCATGAATACGGGCCTGACCGAGGCGCAGGTGCAGGAGATAATCGCGCTGGACGAGGCCGCCATTGGCAAAAAAGCCGCCGATGCCGCGCGGACGGTGCTGGCCCAGGCCCTGGCGGCTGCCAAAAAGTAATCCTGTTCTACCTAACTGACAGCACCCATGGAACCTCAGCCCCAAACCATTTTTGAGCGCGAGCTAGCCGGTGAAACCATCTCCATCGACGACCCGGACTACCCGCAGATTTACGCTATCATCCGCAAGGCTATCCGCATTACTTCGGAGCTAAACGCGATGGCTGTGGAAAGCAATGAGCAGGTCAACCGCGTGTTCAGCGAGCTCATTAACCAGCCGGTGGAGGAGACGCTCTTCCTGATTCCGCCCTTTTACACCGATTTTGGGCACAACATCTGCATCGGTAAGAACGTGTTCGTGAACCACGCCTGCACCTTCATGGACCGCGGCGGCATCACGCTGGAAGACAATGTATTGGTGGGGCCCAAGGTGAACCTCATCACCACCAACCACCCTACTGAGCCGGGGCAGCGGCGCAGCACCATTTCCCTGCCCATCGTGCTGAAACAAGGCGCTTGGATTGGGGCCAACGTGACGGTGATGCCCGGCGTCACCATCGGCGAAAACGCCATCGTGGGCGCCGGCGCAGTAGTGACCAAAGACGTGGCGGCCAACACCATTGTGGCTGGCGTACCCGCCCGGGTGGTCAAGCACCTCTAAAAGTCGTTCGCTCTTAATGTATTCTTTTCTAGCTACTCTATTGCCATGAAACGCACTATCCTGACCACCGCCCTGGCCCTGAGTATCGGCTTGACCAGCTTTGCCCAAACTACGCCGCAAGCATCCGCCGGGCCGTTGAGCGGCCCTTTCCCGAAGGGCGAGCGGGCCCCGGTGGCCAACTTCACGGGGGTGGTGTACGTGGCGACGCTGGTGAAAAACGATGACACGTTCCACTGCGCGAGTAGCAACGTCACGTTTACGCCGGGGGCGCGCTCGCACTGGCATACGCACGCAGCGGGCCAGATTCTGCTGGTCACCGATGGCCTGGGGTATTATCAGGAGAAGGGCCAGCCCATCCGGCTGCTGCGCAAGGGAGAGGTGGTGCAGGCCCAGCCCGGCGTGGAGCACTGGCACGGCGCTTCGCCCAAGCAAGGCATGACGCATATCTCGCTCAATGTCAACACCGAGAAGGGTGTTGTGGATTGGGGCCGGGCCGTGACCGACCAGGAGTATGCCAGCTTTAGGTAACGGCCCCGCAATCACCACCTCTTAACTCGCTCATCTCGTGGCCAAAACTAAACCGCAGTCTGCTCCGTTGACAGAGGATTCGCACCAGCGCCGCCTGTTGGCCAAAGCGTTAAGCAATCCGATGACTGATTCCCGCGCCTTTTCCCAGCCTCCCATGTATCACATCGGCGAAGAGGTGGAAGTGCTGACCATGCACGAGGCGCGCTGCGGCCTGGGCAATTTCAATCGGCGCGACATGTTCAAAGTCGTGCTGGTGCTGGAAGGCACCAACGAGCTGCACTACGCCAACCGCAGCTACGTCGTGGACCGGCCCGCGCTGGTATTTACCAACCGCCTGATTCCCTACGCCTGGGAAATACCCGCGGGCTTCCACGAGCAGCAGGGTTTCCTCAGCTGCTTTTCTGAGTCGTTTCTGCATTCGGCCATGCGCGGCGTGAGTTTGAAAGACCTGGTACTCTACAAAGTGGATGGTAACCCGGTCTATTTTCTTGATGATGAGCAGGTGCGCTACTTCACCGACGCCTTCACCCGCATGCGCCGCGACCTGGAATCGGACTATGCGCACAAGGAGGATTTGCTGCGCAACCAGCTGTCCATCATCATCCACGAAGCCGCCCGCTTGCAGCCCGCCACGGCCCAGCACGTGCCCGTAAATGCCGCCGAGCGCATCACCGCGTTGTTTCAAAACCTGCTGGAGGTGCAGTTCCCCATCACGGCGCAACTGCGCGAGCCGGTGCTAAAATCGGCCAGCGACTACGCCGAGCGCATGGCCGTGCATGTCAACCACCTCAATGCCATGGTAAAAGAGGTGACCGGCAAGCCCACCACCGCCCACATCAACGAGCGGCTGGTGACGGAAGCCCAATTACTGCTTTCGCACACCGACTGGGGAGTGGGCGAAATTGCGTACAGCCTAGGCTTTGAGTACCCCACGTACTTCAACAACTTCTTCAAGAAGCACACCGGCACCACGCCGCTGACCTTCCGCCGCGCCCATGTGCCCGCCGCCACGGCCTAGGTGCTGCTTACATAACTAGGGCGCATTGGCCGCCTGGCGCAGCGAGGCCTGCAACGTGCGGCAGGCGGCCGTTCGCGTACGGCGGCTAGGTCAGCGTCACCCACTCGCCATCGTTCGGGACTAATATCCGGCTCGATAAGCCCTCCTGGGCGGCCAGGGCACGTACCTGCACTCGGTTTTCTGAGGCGTGGTTGACGACCTCCAGGTGCACGGCGTACACGGTGGCTTGGGGCGCAAATTGGGCCGTTTGTATGACATCGGCGGCCGTCATGGTGATGGGGTCGCCCATTGTGAAGCGGGCGGCCCCCGCGTTGACGACTACGTTAGTGGGCTGGTAGCGGGTGAGGGCCTCGCGCACGTCGTCGCACCAGATAGTGTCGCCGGCAATGTAGAGGCGCGCCTGCTCGGCTTCCACAACGAAGCCCGATACGGTACCCATCATCACGCCCACCTCGCCGGTGCCGTGCTGGCCCGTGGTGCGGTAGAAGCGGATGCCCGCCCATTCCAGCTCGTCCTCGATGGGGAGGACCTGCGTGAAGCCTTGCTCTCGCAGCAGCTCGGTATCGGCGGGCTGGCATAGCAGCGGCAACTGCTTATCGAGTAGTTCCTGGGCCAGCGTGTCCCAGTGGTCTGGGTGGGTATGGGTAAGCAGGACGGCATCGACGGTGCGCAGCCACTCGGGCAGCTCAGCGGCCGGAAACGGCAAGTCGACGAGCGGAATACGGCGGACATCGTCCGACATGGGAACCGGGTCGTACTGGCCCTGCGGAGCCAGCATGGGGTCGACCAAAATGGTTTTGCCTGCCACTTGCAGCAGCAGGGTGGCGTTGCGGATAAGTTGAACTTGCATCGCGGAAAGTAGTTGCGTAGTAAGTCGCCCTTACCGGCCCAGTGCCGGTAGTCGACCAGGCAAAGGTCCTCGCCACCTGCCCCCGGGGCCAAGAAGTTTACCAGTTGGTTACCCACTTATTCCCCTCGTCCTGCCCATGCGCCATTCCTATCGTGAAGTAGATGCCTGCGGGGTGAAAGTGGCGCTAAAGCTGCTGGCGGGCAAATGGACGCCCATTATCTTCTATCACCTGAGCGCTGGCCCACTGCGCTTTACCGAGCTGTGGCACGAGATACCGCGGGTGTCCAAGAAGGTGCTGGTGGTGCAGTTGCGCCAGTTGGAGGAGGGCGGGCTAGTAGCCCGCACGGTCCACAACGGCTTTCCCCCCGAAGTCAGCTACCAGCTCACCCCGAAGGGGGCCGGGCTGGTGCCCATCATGCACAGCCTCGACCAGTGGGCTATGACCCACGTAGCCGAGGCCGTGCATATTGCCTGACCCAACGCCAGCACAGCCCAGCTTAGCCCAGAAAGAATGTTTTATGCTGCTTGACCCACTCTTCGAGGGGCGTCATGGTCACGGGCAGCTTGGCCAGAATGCTGGGCATCTCGTCCGAGAATAAAGTGGGGAACGGCCGGTTGTCCACCATGCTTTGGTAGAAGCCGGCCACGCCTTTGGCCGCGTCTTCGGGGATGAAGGTTTTGAGGATGTCGCCAAACTTGGGTATCGGCAGGGCATAGTAGCTGATGGGCTCGCCTAGCCCGGCCGTGAAGCGGTCGGCCAGCGCGTTACCCGTCAGGTTTTCGAGCCCGCTCACGCGCAGCGACTGCCCGGCCAGCTCGGGGTGGTAGAGGGCCTCAGCCACCAGCGCGCCCACGTCGTGCGAGGTAATCCAGCCGATGGGCATTTCTTCCAGGGTTGGGTAGGCCACCTGCCGCGCCTGCCGGGTGTAGTTGACGGTGTAGGGCGCCAGCAGGTTTTCGGCGTAAATGGACGGCTCGATGATAATGGAGGGCACGCCACTCGCCACCAGATACGCCTTGATGTCCTGCTTGCCGTCGATGGTGGGGTCGCCGGTTTTATGGGGCACCAGAAAGCCGCTGGTGTTCCAGACGAGCAGCTTCACACCGGTCTGCCGGGCGGCATCGATGGCGTTTTTGGCATACTGCACGCCGTCGGTCGGGCTGGGTAGGGAGACGGGAATGAGCAGCGACACCGCGTCCATGCCCTGGGTTACTTCGTGGAGCCGGGCGGCGTCGGCCATGTTGGCCCGCACGGCCGTGGCCCCGGCTTGCGTGAGCTTGGCCACGCCCGCTTCGGAGCTGGTGGTAGCGTAAACCTGCGCGCCTTTTTGGGCCAGAGCGGCCAGGACCGAGAATTGCTGGGAGCCCGTGGCCCCGTAAACTAGTACCTTCATGTGGTGGTGTCGGTTAGACTGGATGAGGGTACAAAATTATTTCCTATCCACCCCGCTTAAGACGCTAATATCCTGCCGGATACCAGTATCCTAGAGGATAGTAGGGCCGACCTTACCACCATCCAATCGAAAGCTTTTTATGCCGAAAAAAGAAGAATGCGTTCATTACGTCCGGCCGGTGCGCGATACGCTTGAGCTGCTGGCGGGCAAGTGGAAAGTCCCCCTTTTGGTGGCCCTGACGCAGGAAGGCCGTAAGTTTAACGAGCTGGAGCGGCTGCTGGAAGGCATCACGCCCCGCACGCTTTCCAAGGAGCTGAAAGAGCTGGAAGCGAACGAGCTGGTGCAACGCACCGTGCACGACACAGTGCCCACGACGGTCGAATACAGCCTGACGCCGTACGGCGACACGCTGGAGGAAGTCATCGCAACGCTGCGCGGCTGGGGCCTCAAGCACCGCGCCCGGCTGCTCAACTATACCGAGCCGGAGCGTGCACCGTTTGTGTGCCTGCGAGGCGGCGAGTAGTACCGGGCAGCCTAGCGCTGCCGTGTCAGTAGCCTAGGCAATGGACATAAGGGCTAATCAATAAGAAACTGCTGTACGCCTGGTTATTTGTGCGGTAACTGCTGCCTCGCTACGCTCTACCTGACCGTCTTTGCTTAACCCAAATAGCTTCGCCGGGGTGATAGGCAAATAGTGGAACCAAATCAGGCGGTACACTTGTACAAATGAACAATTATTCATAAGTTTGCCCCGGTTATGCCAGCTACTACTTCCACCGCTCCCGTCGATATGGGCCTCTCCATCGAGAAGATGGAGAAGGTGGCCTTTATTCTCAAAACCACGGCGCACCCCACGCGCATTGCCATCGTGCAGCTGCTGGCGGCGCAGGAAAGCCTGTCGGTAACGGAAATCAGCGAAAAGCTGAACGTTGAGCAAAGCCTGCTGTCGCACCACCTCACGGGCATGAAGCTCAAGGGCATTCTGAGCAGCCACCGCGAGGGCAAAAACATCTACTACGCCCTGAAAATGCGCGAGGTAATCGACGTCATTCAGTGCCTGGCCGCGTGCACTTTCTTGTAGAAAAAGCGGCTTTTTTTGCCGCAATACATGAATATTCTTTCATAATTTCATATGTAACCCGCTCATGCTTCACTTCTTCGGCTACGTGGCCGCCATCTTCATCGGCCTCGCTTTGGGCATCATGGGTGGGGGCGGTTCCATCCTCACGGTGCCCGTGCTGGTGTACCTGATGGGCGTGAGCCCGGTGCTGAGCACGGCGTACTCGCTGTTGGTGGTGGGCAGCACGGCGGTGGCGGGGGTCTGGGGCTACTTCCGCAAGGGGCTGGTGTCGCTGCGCACAGCCGTGGTTTTTTTGCTGCCCTCGCTGTTGGCCGTGTTTGGGGTGCGCCGGGTGCTGCTGCCGGCCATTCCGCACGAGCTGTTTACGGTGGGCCGCACCGTTTTTACCAAAGACCTGCTGGTGCTGCTGGCCTTCGCCGGGCTGATGGTGGTAGCCGCCGCCGCCATGATTCGCAGTCCGCAGGCCGGGGAGGGGCGGGCGGAAGAGCTACCCGCGCCGCCCGCCTTCAACTACCCGCTCGTGCTGGGCATTGGCCTGGTGGTGGGCACGCTCACGGGGTTTGTGGGCGCGGGCGGCGGCTTCCTCATCATTCCGGCGCTGGTGCTGGGGGCGCGCCTGCCCATGAAGCTGGCCGTGGGCACCTCGCTGGCCATCATCGCCCTCAATTCCCTGATTGGCTTTGCCGGCGACTTGAGTGCGGGCGCGCCCATTGCGTGGCCGTTTCTAGCTGGCTTTCTGGCCTTTGCCCTGGGTGGTATCGGGCTGGGTACCTACTTGGCCCGCTTCATTCCGGCGGCCCGGCTGAAGCCCGCGTTCGGCTGGTTTACGCTGGCCATGGGCACGTTCATTCTCACCAAGGAGCTGCTGTTTTCGCATTCCTGAAAACGCCTGCTACATTTTCCCGCCACCACTTTCCCGCCGTTTTTATGCAAATCGAACAGTTTGAAGACAAGGGCCTGGCCCATTTCTCCTACGCCATCCTCAGCGAATGCGCCCGCGAAGTCGTGCTCATCGACCCCGCCCGCAACCCGCAGCCCTACTACGACTTCGCCCACGCCCACGCCGCCACCATTGTGGCCGTCATCGAAACCCACCCGCACGCCGATTTCGTGTCGTCGCACCTGGAAATCGCGCAGGCCACCGGGGCCGTTATTCGCGTGAGCAAGCTGCTGGGGGCCGATTATGCCCACGAAGCCTTCGACGAGGGCAACGCTTTCAGCGTGGGCAAGCTCACGTTTCGGGCCCTGAATACCCCCGGCCACTCGCCCGATTCGCTCAGCATCGTGCTTAGCCGGGCGGGCCGCGACGTGGCCGTGTTCACCGGCGACACACTGTTTATTGGCGACGTGGGCCGGCCCGACCTGCGCGAAACCGTCGGCAACCTGCCCGCCCGGCGCGAGGAGCTGGCCGCGCAGCTCTACCACTCGCTGCGCGACAAGCTGCTGCCCCTGGCCGCCGACGTGCTGGTGTACCCTGCCCACGGCGCGGGCAGCCTCTGCGGCAAGGCCCTCAGCGGGGCCAGCAGCAGCACCATCGGGGCCGAGAAAGCCAGCAACCCCATGCTGCGCCCGCTGAGCGAGGCGGACTTCGTGCGCGAGCTGCTGGCCGACCAGCCCTTCATCCCCAAATACTTCGGCTACGCCGTGGCTCTGAACAAAGTCGGCGCACCGGCCTGCGCCCCCAGCATTCAGCAGGTGAGGCGCTTACCTGCCAGCGCGGCACTGGAAGCAGGGGCCCTGCTCATCGACACCCGCCCCGAAGCCGAGTTCAAAAAAGGCCACGTCGCGGGTGCCATCAACCTTCAGCAGGGCGGAAAATTCGAAACCTGGCTGGGGTCTGTCGTCGGGCCGGAAGAAGCGTTTTACCTCTTTGCCGCCGACGAGGCCACGCGGGAAAACCTGCTTGAGAAAACGGCCAAAATCGGCTACGAGGCGCGGTTGAAAGGCGCACTGCTGGGCACCCCGGCCCCCACGGCCACCACGCCGGCGCTGGACGTGGCCGCCTTTCGGGCGCACCCCGCGCACTACACCATCGTGGATATTCGCAACCCGACGGAGCACCGCGACGAGCCCCTTTTTGCTGGCGCGCTCAACATTCCGCTGCCCGAGCTGCGCGAGCGGGCCGGCGAGATTCCGACCGATAAGCCGGTGGTGGTGCATTGCGCGGGCGGCTACCGCTCGGCCGCCGGCAGCAGCATCGTGGCCGCCGCGCTGTCCGGCACCGCCGTGCTGGATTTGGGCGAGGCCGTGAAGGCGTTTTTGGTTGCCGCCCCTCGCTGAAAATCTATCATTTAGCTCATTTTCATGCTTAACTTTCTGCAACAACCCTGGCCCTGGTACGTGGCCGGCCCGCTCATTGGCCTCACGGTGCCCGCGCTGCTGCTCGTGGGCAATAAGACGCTGGGCATCAGTAGCTCGCTGCGCCACATTTGCGCGGCTTGCGTGCCGGCCGGCATCCCGTTTCTCCGCTACAACTGGCGGGCTGAGAGCTGGAACCTGGTGTTTGTGCTCGGCATCGCGCTGGGCGGCTTCATCGGCTACCGGCTGCTGGGCCACCCCGACGTTATCGCCATTTCGGCCGCCACGGTGCGCGACCTCCGGGCTGAAATGCACCTCACGGACTTCACCGGCCTGCTACCCCGCGAGCTGTTTGCCCTCGACAACCTGGCCAACTGGCGCGGCTGGGTGTTTCTGGTGCTGGGTGGGTTTCTGGTGGGCTTCGGCACGCGCTACGCGGGCGGCTGCACCTCGGGCCACGCCATTTCGGGCCTCGCCAACCTGCAATGGGTGTCGCTGGTGGCCGTCCTCGGCTTTTTTGCCGGCGGCCTGGTAATGACTTGGCTGATTTACCCCTTGCTATTTTAACCTGCCGTTATGAAATACCTGAAATACCTGGTGCTCGGCACCTTATTTGGTATCATTCTCACCAAAAGCGAGGTCGTCAGCTGGTTTCGGATTCAGGAAATGTTCCGCTTCCAAAGCTTCCACATGTACGGTGTCATCGGCTCGGCCATTCTGGTAGGCATGGTGTCCATTCAGCTCATCAAGCGCAACCGCTTGCAGTCGACTGATGGGGAAGAAATCAAGATTGCCGATAAGCAATACAACCACGGCGTCTGGATTGGCGGCTTCCTGTTCGGCCTCGGCTGGGCCATTACCGGGGCTTGCCCCGGCCCGCTGTTCGCGCAGCTGGGCAGCGGCAGCGGCTCGGCCGCCATGATGATTCTGGCCGCCCTGGCCGGCACCTGGACCTACAGCGCCCTGCGCGAAAAGCTGCCCCACTGAGCGGCTGCCCGAGTCGGTAGAAACGGCCTAAAACATGCCTGTCGCTGCGTCATTTTGCTCGCAACGACAGGCTTCTTTTTGCCAAACCTAACAGCCTCAGACAATGGGCGGGGCTCGTCAATAAGTACGAATTGATGGGTAAAATGACCTGACTATGCGGCACTCTTTGAAAAGTGTATTTATCCGTTTGAAAACTGTACAAATAAGCGGTTAACCTACAGGTACTTTTATCACTAGGTACCGTAAACGGTAACCTCAACCGCTTATACCGGCGCAGCTTATGTGCGGCTGCCGCCCGTGGTACTGGTGCTACTTATTGCGAGACAGCGCTTTTCGTCTAGTATTCCCTCATTCTATGCAGTCTGACTTATTTCCCGACGCCCAGTCCGAGGCGTCGCGGCCGGCCGATGGCTCGCGCCGCTCGTTTATGCAGCAAGCCGGAGGCATCCTGGGTTTTGCGCTGGCCTCGCCCATCGCCAGCCAGGCCGAAACGCTGGCCGAGAAGCTCGCGCCGAACAACCCCGTAGTGTCGGGCGCCAGCCCGATGCAGCTCACTATCAACGGCCAAGTAAAAAATCTGACGTTGGAGCCCCGCGTGACCCTACTCGACGCGCTACGCGAATACCTCGACCTGACGGGCACCAAAAAAGGCTGCGACCACGGCCAGTGCGGCGCCTGCACCGTGCACGTCGATGGCCAGCGCATCAACTCCTGCCTTACCCTGGCCGTGATGGCGAAGGGCAAGCAGATTACGACCATCGAGGGCTTGGCAAAGGGCGACGACCTGCACCCGATGCAAGAGGCGTTTTTGAAGCACGACGGCTTCCAGTGCGGCTACTGCACGCCGGGCCAAATCATGTCGGCCGTGGCCTGCGTGCAGGAAGGCCACGCCACCACCGACGGCCAGTGCCGCGAGTGGA
>Ga0265780_10003387_pt1 | contig 20997 bp, 14 predicted proteins | sample P1T30metagenome_FD_192432 | JGI IMG/M metagenome (GOLD analysis project Ga0265780, IMG submission 192432) | Plant litter microbial communities from East Loma Ridge, Irvine, California - P1 T30 | ecosystem: Environmental > Terrestrial > Plant litter > Unclassified | place: USA: California...
GCAAGCTGGAGCGGCCCGCCCGCAAGCGTGGTGGCAAGGCAGCGAAACGCGGCATCTCGCACGAGCAGGTCTGCATCCTGGTGACGCGCGACCGAACGGGCGGCACCTGCGATTTTGTGACGGGAAATGGACCTGTGACAACCGCTCAGCTGCTCAAGTATCTGCCGCCCATACTGGCCAGCGACACATTGCTCGTGACCGATGCCAACGCGGCGTATAGGGCTTTTGCGAAGAAAACAGGCATTGCGCACGCCTTCGTCAACCTGCACGCCGGCATCCGCGTCGCCGAACACGCGCGCGGTGCCATTCATGTGCAGAACGTCAACAGCTACCACAGCCGCTTTCACGCCTGGCTGCGCCACTTTCGCGGGGTCGCCACGCGCTACGTGCCGAACTATTTAGGATGGCGCTGGGCCATTGACCAGCAGCGTATTCATTCCTCAGAGACCTTGCTCAGGGCCGCGATCGGGGTCTTCCATAGCTAAGAGGTACAGCGCCTTTGTTTTCGACGCCTCCGCATGCCCCTGCTGCAATGGCTCCCGTTCGCGCTCTGCGCATGGTGCCTGTTTGCCAGCCACAACGCATCGGCCGCCTGCACCGTCACCGGGGCGTGCGTCTCGGCCGGTCCGCGCCTGGCAACCGCACCACCAAAAGCGCCCTGCTCAATCCGCTCCTCGGCGCATTGCTGGGCTCACAACTGAATCTGACCGCGGCCAACTGGACCGCGCTGGCGCAAGGGAATGTCAACCTGCTCGGCTTGCTGACGACGCTGCAAGCCCAGGCCGGCGTCTCGACACCGGCCCAGGCGCTCAATACCAACCTGACGCTGGCGCAGGTGGCAGCGGCGCTGGGCGCCCAGGCACAGGCCCAGGCCAATCTCGGCCTCGCGGGCGTATTGACCAGCTGGAAATCGACGTCAAGAGTTCGGCGTGCGGCCAGGCGCCATTTTCCAGCACGCTGACGTTCCCGGGACCCTTCCCGCAGACACGCACGGTCAGCACCAGTTCCGCGTTTGCCACCAGCCTGGTGAACGACCTTCCGCGACAGCGCTTGCGGCACGCTGGGCTCCGGCCTGGCCAGCTGCGCCGTCGGCACGAAGCCGGCCGTGGGCGCAAGCGGGATTGTCGAATGGACGTTTTTGGGAGACTTGCTGCCAGGCGCGACAGGCACCGTGATCGTCAGGGTGGTGGTTCAGTAGCACCGGGCAGGGCTGCGTCGGACGGTGTCGCCTGCGGCCAGCGCATGCCGATACTCGCCGCATACAGTTTGAGGTAATCGAGCATTTCGTCCACCGGCATCTCGCCCGCCGCGAACGCCGTGTGCACGGCCAGGTCGGCCGGCGTGAACGTCACACCCAGCGCTTCCGAGTTGGTTTTGAGCTGATCGATGATAAGGCGCCGTTGCGTCGCCGCCGCAGCGGGATCGCGGCGCAGGAAGCCCGGATAGTCCTGGACAAAATCGTCACTGAGGTAGTAGGCAAGCAACTGGGGAATGCGATGGGGCATGGGTACGCGGCATGGCTGGTCGGATAACGATTGTACTGGCTATCGACCGGTGCGGTGGCGCTGCTCCCTCCTCTGTAGCACTGGCGCCACGGCGTGATCCTGCAGGCAGCGGCCTGCCGATTTTTCCGGATGCCATCGTATAATGGCAACTCATCCTGATCCATTCCCGGCCTACTTCATGGATGAAGAAACGTTCAGGACATCATGACTGCACAAAATGCCGTAACAAAAGCGTTTGTCTCCACCGGCATCCCCGGCCTGGACAATATCCTCGGTGGCGGACTGACGAAGGAGCGCCTGTATCTGCTCGAGGGCGATCCCGGTTCCGGCAAGACGACCATGGCCCTGCAGTTCCTGATCGAGGGCGCGCGGGCCGGCGAAACGGTGCTTTACATCACGCTGGCGGAGAACGACATCGAGCTGCGCGCCGTCGCCGATGCGCACGGCTTTTCGATGGACGGCGTCCATGTCCATGAAGTCATTCCCGAAGAAAGCCTGCTCGATCCGGGCGAGCAGTACACCGTCCTGCATCCGTCCGAAGTGGAGCTGGGCGAGACCAACGGCCTGATCCTGGGAATCATCGAACAACTCAATCCATCGCGCGTCGTGCTCGATTCGCTGTCGGAACTGCAGCTCCTGTCCGGCAGCGCACTGCGTTACCGCAGGCACGTCCTGGCACTCAAGCAGTACTTCGCCAAGCGCGCCTGCACGGCGCTGCTGCTCGACGATAAAACTGCCGTGCGCGGCGACCAGCAGGTGCGCAGCATTGCCCATGGCGTGATCTCGCTCCAGCATACCGACTCCGAATATGGCGCCGAGCGCCGCATCATTCGCGTGCTGAAATACCGCGGCGTTGCCTTCCGCCGCGGCCCGCACGATTATTCGATCACGACCGGTGGCATCGTCGTCTATCCCCGGATCGTCGCTGCCGAAACCCGTGAGCTGACCGCGCGTGGGCAGATTGCCAGCGGCATCGACCGGTTCGACGCATTGCTGGGGGGCGGCGTCGAGGAAGGCTCGAGCACCCTGATCTCCGGCCCACCCGGCTCCGGAAAATCCACGCTGGCCGTGCAGTTCGTGAAGGCGATGACGGACCGCGGGCAGCGCGCCGCGATGTTCCTGTTCGAAGAATCGTTCAACACCCTGCTCAACCGCTGCCGCGGCATCGGCATGGACCTGCGCACGCCGTTCGAATCGGGACTGCTGAAGGTGCACCAGATCGATCCTGCGGAAATGTCGCCGGGCGAATTCACGCACGCGGTCTGCCGCGCCGCCGATGAAGGCGCAAAAGTCGTTGTGATCGACAGCCTCAACGGTTATCTGAACGCGATGCCCGAGGCGCGCTACCTGACCACCCATCTGCACGAAGTGCTGACCTATCTCGGCCAGCGCGGCGTCGTCACCTTCCTGGTCGGCGTACAACAGGGCATCGTCGGCGCCATGACCACCGGCATCGACGTCAGCTACATGGCCGACAACGTCTTGATCCTGCGCTACTTCGAGGCGCGCGGCTCGGTTGAAAAAGCCATCTCCGTGTTCAAGAAACGCGGCAGCGCGCATGAAACGACGCTACGGCGGTTTCATATCACCGGCAGCGGCATCGACGTGGGCCCGGTGCTGGACAGCTTCCAGGGCATCCTGACGGGCGTGCCCACGCTGCTCGATACAAGTTCCGGCAATGGCAATGCCGGTGAGTAAGTACCCTTCCTTCTCCGCGGGTCGATGGTTGTCGTGTTCGAGGTGAATGTGGAAGACCGGATCATCATTTATGCGCCGACGGGGAAGGACGCCAGGCTGATTGCACAAGTGCTCGAACGGGCCGGCGTGGCAAGCCATGTCTGCGCCCGCGCGGCCGACGTTGCCGTGCAGCTCACACAGGGTGCAGGCGCCTTGCTGCTCGTCGATGAAGCACTCGATGCGGCACTGCTGAAAGACGTGTCGCAGTTTCTCGGCGAGCAGCCGACGTGGTCCGACCTGCCCGTGCTGGTCATGAGCATGCGCGGCCTTGACTCGCCGGAAATGCGCCATGCCTACCGCCAGCTCGGCAATGTCACACTGCTCGAGCGCCCGCTGCAGAGCGTGACCCTGGCCAGTGCGGCCACTTCCGCCTTGCGGGCCAGGCAGCGCCAGTACGCGATGCGTGAAATCGATCGCCGCAAGGACGAGTTCCTGGCGATGCTCGCGCACGAGCTGCGCAATCCGCTGGCGCCGGTCAGCGCCGCCTCCGACCTGCTCAAGCTCCCGCATCTCGACCGCGAAAAAATCAGGCAGACCAGCGACATCATCTCGCGCCAGGTCCGGCACATGACCGGGCTGATTGACGACCTGCTCGATGTCTCCCGCGTCTCGCGCGGCCTGGTCACCCTGAACAAGACCGTGCTCGACGCCCGCCAGATCGTCACCAGCGCCGTCGAACAGGCCCGCCCGCTGATCGATGCGCGGCGCCACCGCCTGACAGTGCGCACGTCGCCCGAACTCGCTTACATCGAGGGCGACCAGAAACGCCTCGTGCAAATCCTGGCAAACGTGCTCAACAATGCATGCAAGTACACGCCGGAGGGCGGCGAGATCGTGCTCGCAATGGATGCCCGGGAGAACGACGTGACGTTCACGGTCAGCGATAACGGCATCGGCATGGACAGCCACGTGATCAGCCATATCTTCGACATGTTCGCGCAGGCCGAGCGCACATCGGACCGGACCCAGGGTGGACTGGGCATCGGCCTCGCGCTGGTGAAGAACCTGGTCCAGCTGCACGGCGGCAGCGTGTCGGCGCGCAGCGAAGGCGTTGGCAACGGAAGCCGCTTCGACATCACGTTCCCGCGCAGTCATCAGGCGCACAGCGCAACGGACAGCGCGGCGGCCGAAAGCGGCCAGGCAGCGCCCGGGCGCAACCTGCTCGTCGTCGACGACAACGTCGACGCTGCCGTGATGCTGGGGATGTTCCTCGAACTGGCGGGGTATAGGGTGCAGGTGGTGCATAGCGCCGGCGCCGCGCTGGACATTGCGTCGGGCGCGCCAGGCAGCATCGACGCCTGCCTGCTCGACATCGGGCTGCCCGACATGGACGGCAATGACCTGGCGCGGCGCTTGCGCACCATCCGTTCCACCGCGGCCGCAACGCTGATCGCCATTACCGGTTACGGCCAGGAAAACGATCGCCGCAAAACGCGGGAAGCCGGGTTCGACCAGCACCACGTCAAGCCGGTGGACATGCAAAAGCTGATGGACGCGCTGGCGGTGTTGCCCTGAACTGCCCTGCGCTACCGTGAGACGGCGCCGCGACTGCGCTAGAAGCGGACGCTGACTCCTGCCGAAGCAAACGCATGCGGCGGCGTCGAACCGTGAACGCCGCGCCCGATCGATGCATCGAGCTGCAGATCCGGCGTCAGCATGTAAGCCATGCCGATGTCGACAATGACTTGTCCACCGCCGTGGCGCTGTTCGCGCGACTGCATGCCGGTATCGACAAACAGATTCAACTGCTTGCTGGCCGCGTAGCCCAGCGTGACGGCCAGCAGCGCCGTGTTGTACTGGCGGCCGTCGCTGTCCTCATCCGTCGCCACGCCGATATTCGGGTTCAGCGACCAGTCCCCCGCCAGCGGGACATCGGCCACCAGGCGCGCATCCCCCGTGGCGCGATGCGTGCCGAACGTTTCCGATCCGGAATGCGGAAACACGCGAACGATGGCGCCGTACCCCGGTTTGCCGCTGTCGTCACTGGCTTGAACATTATATTTGACGCCCACCGACACCGGCATGGCGCCGGCGCTGTGGCTGACGCCATTCACCAGATCGGACTGCTTCTGCCAGCCGAACGCATTGCCCTCGATGCGCGCTTCCCAGTGCGCATCGATTCCCAAGCGCAGCAGCGTGGGGACATACGTCAGGCGCTCGCGTTCGGCGCCGTCACGGCGCCACTCGCGCTGCAGGCCGGATTCGACCTGGAAGCGCCCGGCGCCGACGACATTGCTGCCGTCGGCAATGCCCGGACGGTCCGGGTTCATGTCGTCGTCGGCAAATGCCGGGGCGACCAGCCCCAGCAAGGCAGCCGCGGACACCGTCAAGGCAAACGGCTTCATACGTACTCGGGCATCTTTGCAAGCACTTTATCCAGCGTGACCGGATAGTCGCGCACGCGCACGCCGGTGGCGTTGTAGATGGCATTTGCCACGGCCGCGGCCACGCCGCAAATACCCAGTTCGCCCACGCCCTTGGCTTTCATCGGCGACGAAATCGGATCGGTTTCGTCGAGGAAGATGACGTCCTGGTGCGGGATGTCGGCATTCACCGGCACTTCATAGCCAGCCAGGTCGTGGTTGACGAAAAAACCCACGCGCTTGTCGACAACGAGGTCTTCCATCAGGGCCGCGCCGGCGCCCATTGTCATGGCGCCGATCACCTGGCTGCGCGCGGTTTTCGGATTCAGGATGCGCCCGGCGGCGCACACGGCCAGCATGCGCCGGATGCGGGTTTCGCCGGTGGCCGAATCGACCGCCACTTCGACGAAGTGCGCACCGAACGTGGACTCCTGGTATTTCTTGTCCAGCTCGCCGTATTCCATCGTGTCTTTGGCCACCACGTCGCCGCCCTGGGCGGCCTTGGCCAGCGCAACCCGGTTCGGGCCCGCCGACACCATGCCGCCGGCAAACTGCACGTCGCCGGTCAAGTTCAGCTTCTGCGCCACCGCGTCGCGCAGCTTGACGCACGCGGCGTACACGCCGGCGGTCGAACTGTTGGCGCCCCACTGGCCGCCCGAACCGGACGAAACCGGGAATGTCGAGTCGCCCAGCTTGACTACCACCTTGTCGATGCCGACACCCAGCATTTCGGCGGCGGTCTGCGCGATGATGGTGTAGGAGCCGGTACCGATATCGGTCATATCGGTCTCGACCGTGACAATGCCCTGGCTGTCGAGTTTCACGCGCGCGCCCGACTTCATGACCATATTGTTACGGAACGCAGCCGCCATGCCGATACCGACCAACCAGCGCCCTTCGCGCACCTTGGCCGGTTCCGGATTGCGCTTGTCCCAGCCAAAGCGCTCGGCGCCCATGCGCATGCATTCGATCAGCTTGCGCTGCGAGAAAGGACGGCTCGGCTTCTCCGGATCGACCTTGGTGTCGTTCAGCGCACGGAAGGCGATCGGGTCCATCTTCAGCTTTTCCGCCATCTCGTCCATGGCGATTTCCAGCGCCATCAGGCCCGGCGCCTCGCCCGGCGCGCGCATGGCGTTACCTTCCGGCAGGTCGAGCGTGGCCAGGCGCATGGCGGTCATGCGGTTCGCGCCCGCATACAGCAGGCGGGTTTGCAGCACGGCGGTCTCGGGCTTGCCGCCCGGCAGGTCGCCGGACCAGCTTTCGTGGCCGATGGCGCTGATCTTGCCGTCACGCGAAGCGCCGATGCGGATGCGCTGGATCGTGGCCGGGCGGTGCGTGGTGTTATTCATCATCATCGGGCGCGCGAGGGCCACCTTGACGGGACGTTTCGCTTCCTTTGCCGCCAGCGCCGCCATGATGGCGTCAGAGCGCACGAACAGCTTGCCGCCGAAGCCGCCGCCGATATACGGCGAAATCAGGCGCACGTTTTCCTTCGGCAAGTTCAGCGTCTTGGCCACGTCGCCAACGCCCCATGCGATCATCTGGTTCGATGTCCACAAGGTCAGCTTGTCGCCGTCCCAGGACGCGATCGACGCATGCGGCTCCATCATCGCGTGCGAATGGTCGGGCGTGGTGTAGCTCGCATCGAGCTTGACGGCGGCCGTGCTGAACGATTTGTCGAAGCTGCCGACGGCAGTATCCGGCTTTTCTTCCTTCTTCGGCTTGGCTGCGGAACCCTTGGCCGCGTGCAGGTCGTAGGCGCCCTTCTCCTTGGCGTACGACACTTTGACCATGTTCGCGGCGGCGCGCGCCTGCTCGAAGGTCTCGGCCACGACCACGGCCACGGCCTGGTGGTAGTGCTCGACGTCCGGGCCGGCCAGCAGCCTGGCGGTGTTCATCTTGCCCTTGCCCAGCTTGCCGGCATTCTCTGCCGTGACGATGGCGAGCACGCCCGGCGCGCGCTTCGCGGCGGCGCTGTCGATGGACGTGATCTTGCCCTTGGCAATGCCGGCATGGACGACGTAACCATAAGCGGCATGCGGCGCTTCCTGGTTGTGCTCGTAGCCGTAGGGCGCGCGGCCCGACGTTTTCAACGGGCCGTCGACGCGGTCGAGCGGCTTGCCGACGACGTTCAGCTGGTCGATGGGATTGGTGCTTGCAGGGGTATCGAATTTCATGCCTGGCCTTTCTTCGCTTCGCTCATCACGGCAGCCAGCGTGCGCTGGGCCAGGATGACCTTGAATGCATTGTCGGAGGATGGCTTGGCGCCGGCCAGCAGCTGGTCGGTCACGGCCTTGGCGCCGCGCGACATGTTCGCCTCGGCAGCCTCGACGCGCCATGGCTTGTGCGCCACGCCGCCCAGGGCCACGCGCCCGCTCCCGTCCTTCTGGAGGATGGCGGCCACCGACACCAGCGCGAACGCATACGAGGAACGGTCACGCACCTTGTGGTAAATATGCGTGCCGCCGACCGGTTTCGGCAGCGTCACGGCGGTGATGAGTTCGCCCGGCACCAGCGCGGTCTCGATGTGCGGCGTATTACCTGGCAGGCGGTGGAAATCGGCAATCGGAATGATGCGTTTGGCGCCATTCGGGGCGATGGTTTCGACCGACGCGTCGAGCACGCGCATGGCCACGCCCATGTCGCCCGGATGGGTGGCGATGCACGCGTCGCTGACGCCGATGATGGCCAGCTGGCGGGTGTAGCCGCCAATCGCGGAGCAGCCGCTGCCGGGCATACGCTTGTTGCACGCCTGGTTCGTGTCGTAGAAATACGGGCAGCGGGTGCGCTGCAGCAGGTTGCCGGCGGTGGTGGCCTTGTTGCGCAGCTGGCCCGAGGCACCGGACAAGATCGCGCGCGACAGCACGCCGTAGTCCTTGCGCACGCGCGCATCGGCCGCGAGGTCGGTATTCGTGACCAGGGCGCCGATGCGCAGGCCGCCGTCGGACGTGGCCTCGATCTTGTTGAGCGCCAGGTGGTTCACGTCGACCAGGGTCACCGGGGTTTCGATTTCCAGCTTCATCAGGTCGAGCAGGTTCGTGCCGCCGGCGATGAATTTGGCGTTCGGGGTCCGGGCGACGATCGCCGCGGCTTCAGCGGCCGACGTGGCGCGCTGGTAAGTAAAGGCCCTCATGCAGGCCTCCCGGCGACTTCGGAAATCGCATCGATGATGTTGGAATAAGCGCCGCAGCGGCAGATGTTGCCGCTCATGCGTTCGCGCAGTTCGGCGGCCGACAGCAGCGGCCGCTCGGTCAGGCTGGCGGTGACGTGGCTCGGAATGCCCTGCTTGATTTCATCGAGCACGGCGACGGCAGAACAGATCTGGCCGGGGGTACAGTAGCCGCACTGGAAACCGTCGTGCTTGACGAACGCGGCCTGCATCGGATGCAGTTTTTCCGGGGTGCCGAGGCCTTCGATCGTGGTGACGGTCGAACCCTCGTGCATGACTGCCAGCGTCAGGCAGGAATTGATGCGGCGGCCATCGACGATGACGGTGCAGGCGCCGCACTGTCCATGGTCGCAGCCCTTCTTGGTGCCGGTCATGTGCAGGTTTTCGCGCAGCACGTCGAGCAGGCTGGTGCGGGTATCGACATCCAGCTGTTCGGTCTTGCCGTTGATTTTGAGCGAAAGTTTGGCCATGACGGGTGGTTGCGCTGCAGTCGAAGGGGTTGGCAGGGCGGCGGTCGACGCGCCCTGGCTGGCAGCTTGCGCCGCCGCCAGGCCGGGCACCGATGCAGCGGCGGTCGAAACGGCCCCGGCGATCAGCACGTCGCGCCGCGTCAGTTTCATGTCGCCGAGCTGGCTCAATGGATTCATGTCATTCATGTGTTGTGGTCCTTGTTCGGTCGGCCCGGAGGCTGACGGTGAAGATGGCGTGGGTAGTGCGGGAGTCGAATCGACACCGGGACAGCGACGATCGCCGGCCCGACCGGGCAAGGTTGATCTGCCTGCTTCCATCTGCATGTCGCTGTATCTTGTATCTTTATATTAAATCATTCTGGACAAACGATTAACACGGTTGACCGGCATGCCCTTATGGGCGCGGTTCATCAGTGCGACAGCGATTGGTGTTGCGGGCGCGGGAATGCCGTCACCGCCGGCCAGCTGACTTTCACGGGCGTGACGTCAAGGCGCATGCGGTAGACGGAATACGCTTCGGACGTGGCCGATTCGTAGCCCACGGTGTCCCGGGTCCGGCGCAGCACGAAGGAGAACCCGGGCAAGGCCGGATTGGCGTCAGGGCCGCCAAACGCCAGGCCGGTCGCCTGCGGCTGGGCGCTGTCGACCAGCTGGCTCATCAGGTCGACCAGCGTGGTATTGCCGAGGATGTCGGCCGAGAACAGCGGCGCGCGGTTGCCCGGCCTGGCCGGATCGACTTTTCCGTCCAGCTTGTCGCTCGACGGCGTCATGGCGCCGGTATCGAGGTTGATGCGGTCCCCGTGGTCGAGGTAACTGATGCTGGCGTTGCTGATATTGAATGCGCCGAGCGTCGGATCGACGCTGGCCCCGGACAGGTCGAACCAGATCGCGCCCTTGTAGCCGATGACTTCGGCATCGCGGCCCGGCCCGACCACGACCGCCGTGTTTTCATCGATGCCGAGCCCGCGCCGGTACGATTTTTTCAGCATGGCCGGCAGCATGCGCGCAAAGCGGCCGCGAATGATCAGGTGCTGGTCAACGAACACGTCCTTGCCGATGAAACCAAGTCCCGGCGCCAGTTCGTTGCCATCGTTGACGCCGTTCTGCAATACCGACAGGGTGGTGCCGGCATTGTCGAACATCGTGCTGCTCATGATGGCCGCGCCCGCGCTCGCGCCGGCGACCACGCCGCCGCGGCGGTACAGCTGCCAGATGGCATCGAGCACTTTGGAATTGGCGCCATCCACGTTGCGCAGGGACGCCGTGATGCGGGCCTGGTCGCCGCCGATGAAATACACCCCGTTCGATGCGGCCACCGCCGCCACGTTGGCCGGATCGTTTGCGGCGGCATGCACGTCGCCGGGCAGCCGCGGCGACACCGGCAGCACGAATGCATTCGCACCATAACTGTTCAGGTAGCGCACGACGCCGGCGCCGGACCGTGCCGGGTTGCCCGCGGCGGCGGGCACGACGGCGATGCGCGCGCCCTTCCCGCCGGCCAGGTCGACGATCCGCTGCCAGACGGCGGCGTTGTCGGCACGCAGCGCGCCGCCGACGATGACGAGGGAGCCATCGGCGTGGGCGGCGAACGTAACGAAGGCAAGGAGCAGGCAGAACAGGGGGCGAAGGGTGGCGCGCAGGGTCATGAAAAAATCCGTGTGAAGAATGCAAGAGCAGGCAAAGCTTACCCGAATCCGGCTTTTTTCATCCTGCACGCAGGTATTTTGCCGTGCCGCCTTGTCGATTGTGTAAGATCGCAATGTATTCTCAGAGTCAACATTCCCTTCAAGCTGCCATGCGAAAACTGCGTCTCCCCAATACCTTTGTCTTGCTGTTCGCCATCCTGGCCATGATTGCACTGTCGACCTGGCTGGTCCCGGGCGGCAAATACGAGATGCAGATCGTGAATGGCAAGTCGGTCATCGACCCCGCCACCTTCCACACCATCGCCAGCAATCCGCAAGGGCCGGTGGCACTGATGATGGCGCCGATCAAGGGTTTTGTGGAGGCGGCGGAAATCATCGGCTTCATCCTGATCGTCGGCGGCGCGTTTGCCGTGTTGCAGGCCACCGAAGCAGTCGAGGCGATGATCAAGACGATCGCCAGGGCCCATACCCGCTCGGCGTTCGTGCGGGTGGCGCTCATTCCGGTCTTCGTGACGCTGTTCTCGCTGGGCGGCGCCACCTTCGGCATGAACGAGGAAGCGATTCCTTTCGTGCTGATCTTCGTGCCGCTGGCGCTTGCGCTGGGCTACGACTCCATCACCGGGGTCTCGATTCCCTTCCTCGGCTCGCAGGTCGGCTTCGGCGCCGCCTTTTTGAATCCGTTCAATGTCGGCATCGCCCAGCGCATCGCCGGCATCCAGCCGTTTTCCGGCATCGGCTACCGCCTGATCGCCTGGACCATCGCCACTGCCGTCACGGCGTTGTTCCTGATGTGGTACGCGGCGCGCGTCAAGGCCGATCCCACGCGCAGCCCCACGTTCGCGCTCGACCAGGAACTGCGCCTGGCACATAAAAGCAGCGAAGTGGCATTCGGGGGGATGACGCGCACGCATACCGCCGTGCTGTGGATTTTTGCGGGCTCGCTGGTGGCGATGGTCATCGGCGTGGTGCAATACGGCTGGGGCGTGGCGGAAATCGCCGCGCTGTTCCTGACCATGGCGATCGTCATCGGCCTGGCCGGGCGGCTCGATGCGGACCGTTTCGTGCACGCGTTTATCAGCGGCGCGAAAGACCTGGTCAACACCGCGCTGGTGATTGCGCTGGCGCGCGGCACGGTGATCCTGGCACGCGACGCGCATATCATCGACACGATGCTGCATGGCCTGATGCCGCTGGTACAGTCGACCAGCCCGGTGTTCGCCGCATGGAAAATGTACGGCATCCAGAGCGTCATCAATTTTTTCATTCACTCGGGCACCGGCCAGGCTGCGCTGACGATGCCGATCATGGCGCCGCTGGCCGACCTGGTGGGCGTGACGCGCCAGACCGCCATCCTGGCTTACCAGTTCAGCGAGTTCTCCACGCCGATGCTGCCGACGTCCGGGATCACGATCGGGGTGCTCGCGCTGGCGCGCATTCCCTGGGCGACCTGGGCGAAGTGGATGATTCCGTTGCAGCTGATCTATGTGGTGTTGTCGCTGGCGATGCTGGTGCCGCCGTGCCTGATGCACTGGCAGTAGCGTTCAAGCCGGCAGCGCCGCCAGTTCGGCGTCGGTGAACCCGGCCCTGCGCCGGGCTTCCAGGTTGAAGGGGCCACGCAGCACCGGCGCTTCGTACTGCGCCGCAAGCACGCCATAAGTGGCATACGGCGCCAGTCCGCGCTGCGCGCACAGGTAGTTGTACCAGCGGTTGCCGATCTCGACGTGCCCTACTTCGTCGCGCAGGATGATGTCGAGGATGCGCGCGGCGTCCAAGTCGCCGGCCTGGGCCAGCTTGGCGCGCAGCGGCGGGATGGCGTCGAGGCCACGCGCCTCCAGCGTACGCGGTACCAGCGCCATGCGGGCCAGCACGTCGCCGGTGGTTTTCGCCACCATTTCCCACAGGCTGTCGTGGGCCGGGAAATCGCCGTACGCATGGCCGAGCACGCGCAGGTGCGCCGCCAGCAAGGTGAAGTGGGTCGCCTCCTCGCCTGCCACCTGGAGCCAGTCGGCATAGTATTCGCGCGGCAAGTCTGTAAAGCGCCAGATCGCGTCCAGCGCCAGGTTGACGGCGTTGAATTCGATGTGCGCCAGCGCGTGGACCAGCATGGCGCGCCCTTCCACCGTCACCATCGAGCGCCGTCCCACCAGACGCGGCGGCACCAGCTCGGGGCGTTCCGGGCGGCCGGGAATGGCGCCATCGGCGACCAGCATCGCTGCCGCGTCGAGCGTGCACGCACCGTTGTTCCAGGCCGACACCATCGCGCCGATGGCTGCCATCTTGACGGCGGGATCGTGTTCCAGCAGGCAGCCGAGGGCGCGCGCGCGAAGTTCTTGCGGTGCGTGGTCGTATGCGGTCATGCGGCTCATCCGGGTTCCAGTAAAGGGACGTGATGATACCAAATGCCGGGACGAAAAAAAGCGCAGGGCTGGCCTGCGCTTTTCACGATGACAAATTTCGGCTTATGCCTTGGCTGGCACCTTCACGCTGTCAGCCGACTGCAGCTCCGCCGCCGAGACGCCGGTGCTGCCCTGCACTGCGGCGGCAACAGGCTGCAGTTCGCCGTGCGTCGGCAGCGAATTGACGACAGCGCCGACGTTGATCGCGGTTTCGTTGGCGGCAAACCGTTCTGCGGTCACCGGACGCTTGGTGTTGAGCAGGATTTCCTGCATGGCGCTGGCGGTGCGGTCCCATGACGTGTTGGCGACGATCTCGCGCTGGAGTGCGACCATGCGGGCGGTTTGCTCCGGCGTCTGCGCCAGGGCGGCATCGCAGGCGGCGATGAACGCTTCCGCCGTATCGGCAATGGCGACGACGTGGCCGTACGGCACCTTGACGTCGTTTACCGGCGTGCTGACGATCGGCAATTCGGCGGCCATGTATTCCAGCACCTTGGTTGGGCTGATGAACTTGGTCGACTCGTTCATGGCGAACGGCATCAGGCAGACATCCCAGCCGGCCAGGTAGGCCGGCAGGTCGGCGTAGCCAGCCTGGCCCATGTAGTGGATGTTGGCGTTGCGCGGCAGGTGGGCGGGGTCGATCTTGACAATCGGGCCGACCATGACAAGCTGCCATTCAGGACGGGCATCGGCAATCGCACGGAGCATGTCGATGTCGAAACGCTCGTCGATGACGCCATAGAAACCGAGGCGCGGCTGCGGCAGGTGCGCCTGCTGCGGCGCGCTGATGGAGCGGTCCAGCGCCTTGCCGAAGTGGGCGGCGTCGACGCTGCTCGAGAAGCAGAAGGCGTTGTCGTGGCGCTTGCGCTTGGCCTCGTACAGGCTCGGGCCACCGGTGAAGACCACATCGGCCATGCCCAGCAGCGCCGATTCGCGTTGCAGCAGCTGTTTCGGCGGGTTCTTGAAAGCCGACAGTTCGTCCATGCAGTCGTAGACGATCAGCGACGGATCGAGGCCCTGCAGCAGCGGCAGCGCCATCGGGGTGTAGAACCACACGATCGGGCGCACGCCTTCAGGCACCAGGTCCACCAGGAGGGGCTGCAGGTGCGAAATCTGCTCATCATGGAAACCCCATTCAGCACAGGACGTGTGCGGCTGGCAAATCGTGATGTTGTCGGCTACCACCGTCTTCTTGAGGAAATCACCGCCTTCGTGGCGCACCGGCTCTTCGACGACCAGGATGTTGAAATGCTGCGCCAGCCTGGTAAGCAGGTGCTGCGGACGTTGAAACACGAAATCCCACCGCAGGTGGCAGAACACGACGATAGTTGGCGCTGGCATTGTTGATCCTTTCGGCCCCGTGGGGCATGGTTTGTTAAATTCACATCTTGTTGCGTGGGCGATGCAAAACTGCCCCGTGCGGCTCCGCTGGTGCAACCTGCGGCCGGGCGTGACGCCCTGACCGCATCCTGTGCGCCGGCTTTGCGCAGGCACCGGAGTGCGGCCCGCTCTTGCTGAGAACACGTAGAAACATGTTGAAAACCGCGCTGGCGCCTGTCACGGTGGCGATCGCTTGTGCGCAAGCGGCCATCGGTGCGGGGCTGGTCAGGAAGAAATGCCGGAAAAAATCACCGCATTGCCGGGGCGGCGTGAGCATTCCTGACGAACATGGCGCGAACCCAAAAAAGGGCTCCAGTTCCACAACAGATGTAACAATCGTAACAGGATAACAACCTTTTGTCCTTCAATTCCGCGCTGCAACACAGGCTGCCCTTATATAGCGGACTCAGCTGGAATTATGCCAGTGTCATAGCAGAGGCTGAACTTTGTGCGGAATTTCGGGTCAAAAAATTATCTAAAATGTAAGAATTTTCTTACTGAATCAAGGGTGGCCGGCTGACACAATTTGCGGGTCAAGTCGTTACCATAAAGACCTTTTGTTGCGAAAGAAACCACGCATGAGTCAATTTCCGTCAAGCACCCTTGCCCTGTGGGGTGGTATCGAGTGCACCGTAAATCGCGTCGGCGATCGTTATTTCAACCAAGCAACACAAAGCGGGCACGAATCCCGCCCGCAGGATTTCGACCATTTGCAATCCCTCGGCGTGACGGCCATGCGCTATCCGGTGCTGTGGGAACGCGTCGCGCCGGACGGCCTGGACACTGCGGACTGGAGTGCCGCCGATACGCAATTGACGGCCTGCCGCGAGCGCGGCATCACCGTCATTGCCGGCCTCGTGCACCACGGTAGCGGCCCGCGCGACACCAGCCTGGTCGATGCCGGTTTCGCACCGCGACTGGCCGAGTATGCCGGCGCCGTGGCCGCGCGCTATCCATGGATCGAGCACTACACCCCGGTCAACGAACCCCTGACCACGGCGCGCTTTTCCGCGCTGTACGGCTTCTGGTATCCGCACGGGCACAGCGACGCGGAATTCATCGCCGCCGTCATGAACCAGAGCCGCGCCACCGTGCTGGCGATGCGCGCCATCCGCGCCGTCAACCCGGCCGCCAAACTGGTGCAGACGGACGATCTCGGCAAAACCTGGGGTACGCCCGAGATGGCCGACGTGTCCGAGTTTTACAACGAACGCCGCTGGCTGAGCTGGGACCTGCTGTGCGGCAAAGTCGCACCCGGCCACGCGCTGTGGACATACCTGCTCAAACACGGCACCCGGCCCGACGACATCCTCTGGTTCCGCGATAACGCCTGCCCGCCAGACATTGTTGGCGTGAATTACTACGTCACCAGCGAACGCTGGCTCGACCACCGCGTCGAGCAATATCCGTTTTTGACCCCGGGACTGATCGACGGCCAGGCCTGCATCGACACTGAATCGGCACGCGTGCCCGAAGCGCCGGAAACCAGTCTGACGCCGCTGCTGATGGAAGTCTGGGAACGCTACGGCCTGCCGATTGCCGTGACCGAGGCGCACATCCACGCGGGGCGCGAAGACCAGTTGCGCTGGCTGGCCGAAATCTGGGAGGCCGCCCAGGCTGCCCGCGCGCAAGGCGCCGACGTCCGCGCCGTCACCGCCTGGGCCTTGCTGGGCTCATTCGACTGGGACAGCCTGGTCACGCGCCAGGCCGGGCATTACGAATCCGGTGCGTTCGACATCCGCAGCGGCCAGCCGCGCCCGACCGCCGTGGCGGGCCTGCTGCAGCAAATCGCCGCCGGCAAGACGCCGTCGCACCCGGCCGCGCTGGGCCACGGCTGGTGGCGCCGCGACACCCGCTACCATGTGGCGCAAAGCGCCGTCACGAGGCAGATTGAAATCGTCACCGAGACCATCGGCAACGGGACCGACGGCGCCTTCCGCCCGCCCCTGCTCATTTCCGGCGCCAGCGGCACGCTGGGGCGCGCGTTTGCCCGCATCTGCGCCCAGCGCAACCTGGCGTATCGCCTCGTCAGCCGGGTCGAAATGGACATCACCGACCCCGATTCGGTCGAACGTGCACTGGCCAGGTACCAGCCATGGGCGCTGATCAACGCCAGCGGCTACGTGCGCGTCGACGATGCCGAAGCCGAACCCGAGCGCTGCTTCCGTGAAAACGCCTATGGCCCGGAAGTGCTGGCCATCGCCTGCGCGCGCCACGGGATTCACCTGACCACATTCTCGAGCGACCTGGTGTTCAACGGCCGCGCCGACAATCCGTACGTCGAAACCGATGATGTGTCGCCGATCAACGTGTACGGGCGCAGCAAGGCCGAAGGCGAAGCGGCGGTGTTCGCGCGCATGTCGAACGCGCTCGTCATCCGCACCAGCAGCTTTTTCGGGCCGTGGGACCAGTACAACTTCGTGCACCACGCACTCGGGGCACTGGAAGCGGGCCAGGCATTCGCCGCTCCGGGCGACCTGATCATCACGCCGACCTACGTTCCCGACCTGGTCGACGCCTGCCTGAACCTGGTCGTCGACGGCGAGCGCGGCGTCTGGCACCTGACCAACGGCCGGCCGGTGTCGTGGATCGAACTGGCGCACCTGGCCGCCACCCGGGCCGGCCTCGATCCGGCCAGCCTGCGCGAGCAAAAATCGGCCGAGTGCCACTATGCCGCGCCCCGCCCAACCTACAGCGCCCTCGACAGCGGCCGCGGCATCCTGCTGCCGACGCTCGACGATGCGATGTCGCGCTTCCTGGCGCACCGCACGCGCCAGCTGGAGCCGGTCACCGCGGCCTGAGCGGACGCCCGATGCTGGCGCCAGCCACGCTGGCGCCAGCCCTGCCGGGCCAGGCGATCGAAACTTGTCGTGATGTGCGTGCACCTGCCGCGCGCGCCCGCAAGCGAAGATATTTCCATTGTGCAATAATGGATGCAATTCGCGTAACAGCTGTTGTGGTTGTGACAGCTGTCGCCTTGCCTGTTTTGCACACCGACCTCAACTCTTCGCACATTTCGATATGAAAAACCTAAAAATCGGCACCCGGCTCGGCATCGGCTTTGCTGCAGTACTTTCTTTGCTTGTCATCCTGATCGCGGTCACGCTGATGCGCATGGCCGACATCAGCACGGCCACCGACCGCCTGGTCAACACCAGCATGAAGAACCAGCGCCTGGTGGCGGAGTGGGCCAAGATCATTGCGGTCAACAGCACGCTGACTGAAATGGTATACCGCACGCCGGATGTAACGCAGCTCAAGGGAATCAGCGAGCGCATGGCAGCCGCCTCGAAGCGGTCCTCCGAATTGCAGGCGGAAATCCAGGCGGGGCTGCGCAATCCCGCGTCGATCGCGCAGTTCGATGCGGTCATTGCCGTGCGCGTGAACTACCTGGCCGCGCGCAAGGACCTGCTGGCCGCCAAGGATGGCGCGGACGCCGATGCGGCGAAACGGGTTTTCGATACCCGCATGCAGCCGTTGAGCGCGGACTACGTCGGTGCGATCAACAAGTTGGGGGCACTGCAGGAAGCGTCGGCGCAAACCGTCGTCGCCCAGGTCGGTGCGGCCTACGACAGCGCCCGTACCACCCTGATCCTCCTCGGCGCCATCGCTCTCGTGGCAGGCATTGGCTTTGCGATCCAGATCACCCGTTCGATCGTCGGCCCGATCCGCACTGCGGTGGCGATTGCCGGTCGTGTGTCGACTGGCGACCTGGGCAGCCAGATCACCGTGTCCAGCCGGGATGAAACCGGCCAGCTGATGGCAGCGCTGCAGGCCATGAACGCCAAGCTGCTCGATATCGTCGGCGAAGTGCGCAGCGGCACCGACACCATTGCCACCGCATCGGCCGAAATGGCGGCCGGCAACCAGGACCTGTCGCGCCGCACCGAGCAGCAAGCCAGCGCACTGGAAGAAACCGCCTCGTCGATGGAAGAGCTGACGTCGACCGTCCGCCAGAATGCCGAGAACGCCCGCCAGGCCAACCGCCTGGCCGCCGATGCTGCCGGGATTGCCGGTCAAGGCGGCGCCGTCATCGCGCAGGTGGTCGGCACGATGGGCGAAATCAATACCTCGTCACGCAAGATCGTCGATATCATCGGCGTGATCGACAGTATCGCGTTCCAGACCAATATCCTGGCGCTGAATGCGGCGGTGGAGGCGGCCCGCGCCGGCGAACAGGGTCGCGGCTTTGCCGTCGTCGCCAGCGAAGTGCGCAACCTGGCCCATCGTTCGGCTGCTGCGGCGAAAGAGATCAAGGACCTGATCGGCGCGTCCGTCGCGAAAGTCGAGGCCGGCACGGTACTGGTCGACAACGCCGGCGCCACGATGGAAAACATCGTGCAGAGCATTGCGCGCGTGACCGGCATCATGGGCGAGATCTCGCACGCCAGCGACGAGCAGAGCGCCGGCATCGAGCAGGTCAACCGGGCCATCATCGACATGGACCAGGTGACGCAGCAGAACGCCGCGCTGGTCGAGGAGGCGGCGGCGGCGTCCGAAGCGATGCAGGAGCAGGCGGCGCAGCTGGCCGGCGTGGTCAGCGTGTTCAAGACCGGTACCGGCCGCGGTGCGACGGCGCTTGCGCCGTCGGTCATGCGTGCCAAGCCGGCGAAACGGATCGCGCTGGCCACGGCCTGATGCCACGGGCGCCTCAGCGCGCCTGTTCCACCAGGGCGATGATGTCCTCGACCTGCTGCATCGACGCGGGTTTCAGCAGGTGGTGGTCGAACCCGGCGGCGCGTGAACGGTCCCGGTCGGACTCGGCGCCCCAGCCGGTCACGGCCACCAGTACCGCGCCGTTCAGTGCGGGCAGCGCGCGCATGCGGCGGGCCGTATCGAAGCCGTCCAGGCGTGGCATGCCCAGGTCCAGCAGCGCCAGGTCCGGCAAAAATTGCTGCGCGATGCGCAGCGCTTCCACGCCGTCGTAGGCGATGCGGGTGACATAACCGCTGGCGTCGAGCAGCGCGCACAGGGTGTCGGCGGCATCGACGTTGTCGTCGGCGACCAGGATGCGCAGCGGCGCCCGCGGCGCCGGCGCGGCCGGTACGCCCGTGGCGCCGGCGCCGGTTGCGCCGGCGTCGCCCGGTTTCAGCCGCGCCGGCAGGCGCACGGTGAACGTGCTGCCCTGCCCCAGCCCGGGACTCGAGGCGGACACCGTGCCTCCATGCAGTTCGACCAGGCGCTGCACCAGCGACAAGCCGATACCGAGGCCTCCGCGCGCCCGCTCCAGGTTGCGCGACACCTGCGTAAACATCTCGAACACCGCGCCCAGGTGCTGCGCCGGGATCCCGATGCCATTGTCCTGCAGGCGCATTTCGACCGTCTCGCCGCAGCGCCGGCCGGACAGGCGCAGGTGCCCGCCGGGTGGCGTGTACTTGGCCGCGTTCGACAGCAGGTTGCCCAGCACCTGCGCCAGGCGCACGGGGTCGGCCTCGAAACGTACCGGTGCGCCGTCCGGCTCGGCCACGTCGAGTTCGATGACGTGGCCCGCCGCTTCCATCGCGCTGGCACTGGCCTCGACCGCATTGACCAGCGCCTGGCGCAGGTCGACCGTTTCCACCTGCAGCACCACTTTGCCGTTGTTCACGCGCGCCACGTCGAGCAGGTCGTTGATCAAGTGGACCATGTGCGCGACCTGGCGCTCCATCATGTCGCGCACCCTGGCCGCGGCGGCCGGGTTGCCGGCGCTGATGCGCAGCATGTCGATGCCGTTGCGGATCGGCGCCAGCGGATTGCGCAGTTCATGCGCCAGCACGGCGAGGAATTCGGACTTGCGGCGGTCGGTTTCGCGCAGGGTGGCCAAGGCGCGCACCCGTTCGATGTGGGCCCAGCAGCGCTCGACCACCGCCTCCACCAGCGCGACCTCGCCCCCGCTCCAGGCGCGTGGAATGTCCTGGTGCACGGCCATCATCGCCACCAGCTGGCCGCCCTTGACCAGCGGGCAGCAGACGATGGCCTTGACGCCGATCTGGTTGAACATGTCGGCGCCATCGGCGGCGGTCAGTTCCCGGTCGACGTCCTCGATGAGCAAGGTGCGCCCGCCCCGCATCGCCGCCTTGGCGCGCTCGCCGAACAGGTCGAGCGAATACACGCCGACGGTGCTCGACGCGCCCGGCGCGGTCCAGTCGTGGCGGATGGTGAAGCGGTCGTTGTCGGCCTCGAGGTCGGCATACGCGACGCGAGAGACGTGCAGGTACTCGCCCAGCATCCGCGTGGCGCCTTCCATGATGGCGTCCGGCGCTAGTGCTGTGCGGGTGCTCTCGCCGATCGCGTCCAGCAGGCGCAGGCGCGCCTGGACGCCCACGTCCTGGCGCGCCGCGACCACCCGCGC
>Ga0265780_10003389_pt1 | contig 20995 bp, 11 predicted proteins | sample P1T30metagenome_FD_192432 | JGI IMG/M metagenome (GOLD analysis project Ga0265780, IMG submission 192432) | Plant litter microbial communities from East Loma Ridge, Irvine, California - P1 T30 | ecosystem: Environmental > Terrestrial > Plant litter > Unclassified | place: USA: California...
AGTAGCTCTGTAGCAAGATTCAGAAACACACAACGCCTGTTCCCACTCATCTCCTCTAATCCAAGGAGATCGATGGATATTCGGGCTATGTCCAGAGTCCTTCTATGACGTATTCGCTCAGCGTCGTCAACGTTGATCTGTACTGTTCCCTCAATTGATCCTCCACCTACGAATATGCCCGCCAATAAGTCGAGACAGAGGTCTATACGAGGATGTCGATGTGATGGGAACTCTAGGAGCTCTTTCGAGATTGGCTCTCGAACAAATGTTCTAGAAGGTATGCGGCGATTAGTATCGTGTGATATGGGATCGAGCCGCGCAGCGACATGGCGGACTGGCGATTGCGAATGTCCGCGCCGAGGAATGGTATGGTCGGGTGGCGGCATGCTTGGGACCATATTGAGTGTGGTAGTGGCTGGAGCGCGCTGAGTTATATTCTGGAGTGGCGGTCGTGATTTGGAAGTACTACGTGCGCGCGTACGCGACGAAGAGCGCCGTGGCACATTGCCAGGTGGTATGCTGTATATACTTGATATGCTGTTGTTGTCCGCTGGACTGGGTGGGGATGGGGTTCTAGAGAATCGCCCTCGGTGGACAGATCTAATGCCATTGCTCTCCAAGCTGAGCTTCCGGTCCGGTTCCTTGTTTTCTCCATTACGATTGTCGACACTTGGACGACGCTTTGAAGCCACGGACGGCTTCCGCGAAATATCGGGACGAGACGTGCTTCGCGGCAGTTTTTCTGAGACAGGTTTTCGTAGCAGTGTATCTGCTAGACTGGGCTCGGTGAGTTCACGGATGTCTGAGAGAGGGCGTATCCTCGCCCATGAAGAGACGTTGGTGGAGTGTCCTCTGGGTTCACCAAAGTTACTGCCAACCATGCCGCCACAGCCAAGGACTTGACTGTTTTCAGACCCGGGCGATGTAAGGAAAGAGGCGCCGCTCTCTCTGTCGAACGAGGGACCTGGCGGAGAAGGCTGGTCTTTGCTAGACGAAGGAGTATGCGAGTAACCTGACCCTTTCAGCAGCCGTCCCGCGATTTCGGAGAGTGTCATCGCTGCATACCGTCAGCAGCCGTTGCTGAGATGCTATAGGTATGCCAGACAACTCGGTGAACGATAGGCTTCGCACGAAGTACGGCTAGGGATTAGATGCTGACCGAGTAGTTGATGCGGGATCCGATACTGCTGAATTCAGGGGGAAAGTCATGTGAGACTATGTCGATGCTCGATATCCTGTGGGGCGCGGTGAGGTTTGTCGCGGGGGGTGTGCACGGTGAGAGGATGCGAGGATGCGCCATGGTGTTGCAGATAGGACAGTGAGAGAGGGGAAAGAGCACGGCATTCTATGCTCCTGCCTCGTACACCACGCGAGAAGTAGCAAAGCAAGCACAGACCGAGGTGAGATGGAAGAGAAATTATTTTGACTCGACGTTCTACACTTGCAGATTGCCCACCAGCGAATTATTCACCTGCACATTGCAAGTGCATGTTACTGAATATCATCACGATGCATAGCTCACCTCCGTCTCGTTCGCCTCGACACGAAACATGGCCAGCTCATCACGGCACAATTCCACTCGACGCGCACTTGAAATGTCACGATGCACCGTAGCGCGTACCAGAGTTGTCGTACGAGTCTCGACCGCCTTCTGGTCACCTGTTCGCTCAGCCGAGAAAAAGCGGCTCGACGCTAGGGCGCTTCGGGCTACCAGGGCTCATGTGGTGCATAAAAGCAACGACTTCGGCGAATGCCAGGCAAAGTGCTGGCACGGCTGCGTGGTGCTGAGGTGCGAGTGAACAGGCTGGTGGCTCTTTCCGTGGTGCAGGCGGGGAAGCTACGACGAGCGTGACCGAAAACACTATGCGCTGCAGCAGCCTTGCGTTGTCCACGTCACAGCACCCCGACGTCGCGACTGTAAGAGCAGGCCTGGCGAAACGCGGGAGGGACTTATCGGTGCGAGTCGACGTATGAAGGTGCCGGGGGCTATCTGCTATAGGTGATGGCTGCGCCACATATCAGACGGGTGCATTGCCAGCCCTACCGCAGTGGCACGGTTTGCAGATTTGCAGCGTCTTCGTCCTCGTCGGCGTTTGACGGTTAGCGAGCTCCGAGGTCGGATAGAGATGCGCGACTCGACCGCGGGTGCCCGTTCTCCACCGCAACAAGTCGCAGAGATGCGCAGAAAATCGGTAGAGGGTCGCGCATGGTGGTGGTGAAGAGACGAGCAGGTCCGCGCCGGCGATGGGAGGCGGCCGTGGTGATAAGACTGCAGTGTCGCAGGAGATGCGGAGAAACGAGGTCGCAATTCACCATGGCGCGGGAGCTAGGCCGCCGCTAGACCACATGCGGCATCGCGATCCTGTCGGCAGCAGATGCCATGTTCGGCGTCGTCGACCACGGCCGTCTTCACTCTCGAGTCTCGAGACTCGAAGGTAGCGTCAGCAAGCGTGAGACCAGGGAGGGCTGCATGCGCCGTGAGCCGTGAGCACCCCGCGAGAAAACTCTGAGCTGTGCCAGTGCCGGCGCACCGTCCTCTACCGTGGACGCCTTGGCCGGATTGCGAGGGTGACGTGCAGCGCGGAACCGCCGCGTGCTATTTGCTGCGCGCTGCTGAGGCATCCTTCTTTTGGCGGGCGAGCAGACGTTCATCCACACAGCAAGAGCCCTGGCCTGGGAGTGCCTGGGCGCGCTGGTCCGCTGGACAAGAAAGTGGTCCCCGCCCGCCTTTTACAGTCCAGCACCTCCGCCCCTCGGTCAGAGCCCTCTTCTGTTTCCATTACCCAAGAGCTTACCTCACAACTACTGCGCAACCACACACAGGCCCCGAAGCCATTTCGTTATCGCACATTATCAAACTCCCTAACACACGGTATCGCCCCTCGACCCGACCAAGCGGCTGCCCTGAATTGGCGCGCTTAGTCGCCTAGAGCCTCCTGCCGCCATATTCCAGATCGACCTTCTGCCTCTGTTCGCTGTCGCGTCTATCGCACGTCTTGGCGCGCAACGTGCCCCTCTATCAGCTGGAGGGGTGCGCGACCAGATGCAGATGGGAGATAGTCTCGTAACAGATATGACGGCCGCCGTGGGCAAGGCAGACGCCTCTCGCCATGGTTCGACCTCGTCTATCGGATCGTCGCCTGAACCTGGTCTGGCCGAGACATATACTCAAGAGGAGCCCCAGCAGCAGAAGCGCAAAGGCGGCCGCAAACCCGTGAGCACTGAGCCCTCCCCATGCCTGCCACCATGACTGCTGAATATGCCCACGCTGTATCGTTTGAGAAGATAGGACTAACCAAGCGCCGTAAGATATACGCAACCTCAGAGGAGCGCAAACAGCGCAATAGACAGGCACAGGCCGCCTTCCGCGAGCGCCGCACAGAGTACATCAAGCAGCTCGAGAGCACCATCAAGCACCATGAGGAGACGCTGCAGAACCTGCAGAACAGTCATCGCAATGCCGCCGACGAATGCCTTATGCTCCGCTACAAGAATTCGCTTCTCGAAAGAATCTTGCTAGAGAAAGGTGATCCCAAGTCCTTATCTCTGCCCACCACCCGGACCCATACTAACGCCCTCTCCACTAGGCATTGACGTCCAGGCCGAGCTGCGCGCAAAGACTGGTAGTCCCAACTTGGGCCCAACACGGCCTCCGGTGTCTGCTCATAGTTCCCCCAACCAAGCACCGCTCTCGCAGCGTGCAGTCTTAAACCGACAGCAGCAGCGGCGGTCGCTTCAAGGGCCTCCAAAGGCTGACGGCTCTAATGGCCTGCCCATGATACAGCCCGATGGGCCTATTCAGCGGTCGCCCTTGTCGCAGCCCACGCCCGGCTCGCATCTCTCTTCGCCCGCTCAATCAGCGACGCGCTCTCCTAATTTCATGCCCCATGGTCAGTCAGTGTCGCCCAACTTTGGGCCGATACCGCCGCAGCAACACCAGCAGCAGCCATTGCGCCCTCAGCCACCTAGATCAAACTTCACACCCAACATGGGACCCCAGCGGCCAGCTATACTCACGAACCAGCCCCCAGCAAATGGCATGTCCAACGCTCCTCCTGTGGCCAACAACGGCAACGGCATAACGCAGAGCAGCCGCACAGGCTTCCAATTCCAGACCCAATTCACGGACCACATGTCTCAACTCGGCAAGCTGACCCCCTTCCTTCGTTCCTTAGGGATAGGACTTTGTAATCCTAGGCTGATTTTGTGTTGCAGAGCAGGAGTATGAGGAACAAGCAGACTCCTACGACCACGACGACCCGAGCGATCAATCTGCGGGCCCCGGCCCCTTCCCGCAGCAGAACTTCCCACCGGCGAACAATATGCCGCCTCCGATGCCCCCCTCACAGAACCCTTCGTTCACCAGCCCGGCTGCGCTGGCGCCAAATGACGGCGGCCATGTCTTCAATGGCATGAACAACCACCTTTTCGACCCATACGATCCCATGCTCGACGCCGATCCGTTTGGGCTCTCGGCAAGCATGCACTTCCCCACCATGTACGAATCTCGATGAGAGGGCACGAATGATTGCGATACGAGCGAAGACGACACACGACACTTATCTTCCCGGACACGACACTATTCACACAAGACCTTTAATGCTATTGCTAGCAGGCGTCAAGCCTGGCTCGATCTGCCATGAATGTGTGACGGCAGTATATTGGCGTTTACTCGATAAGACTTGGATATTTTCCGGTCTCAGATGATGGGGGTTTTCTCAAAAGTTCATTGTTCCGATATTCAGCTTCAGCAATGGTGTTATGGACATAGAAGGTAGCTGGCCTTCCAGGAACTCAACTGTTGGATATTGTCAAGACCTGGTCGACGGATTTCAGACCCAAAACATTACTTGATTGTACATACTGTAATCTTCTGACGGCTGTCCATAACAATAAGTCACTTGAAATAATCTTGAATGAACCTCGGGATACCTGGGTTGAGCTCTGAGCGTTTTGTATAGTGGTGAACTCAGTAGCGTGTAGACAACTTGACGTGAGCACCCTTGTTATGACAGCAGCGGGCTGGGCCAAGAGCTCGAAGCGATGCGCTGCACCTGTGACCATACGATACCCCCCATACATGGCAGCTTGGAGTACATTGCAGTGACCGTACCACAGTTTGCGAGCAATTTGAGCTTAGTGATCTCCTCTCGTTGCAAGTGCCATTCAGGCGTGGAGGGCTGCAGGACAGACGGACAAAGCCCGTGTAACTACGCAAGCAGCATCAATGGTCTCAGTATTCTTTATAGCTATTCGCTCCCTCTCATGCCATTGGGTCCATCACGGAACTGACGCGGACAACAATTGCTGCGATGTTGCTTTGTTCGCACCCCAAGTCCGAGGGTAGGTGGGGCACGGGCAGCCCATGGAGCCTAAGCGAACGGAGAGCTAGCACCACAGCGAATTTTGGAGCGCCCGCCAACCTCACGTCAACCTCGCTTCTCGCCTGAAAGCCACAACACCCCCGAGAGTCACGTCCTAAGTCCGCAGGGCAAGCTCTCTCATCTTCCCTCCCTCTCCGCAGATTGCGCATCTAGACGGGAAAAGCGCGAAAGGCGCTCCAATCCACCAAGATGTCTGCTGTAGTTTCCAAGGTGAGCTCCACTCCCCCGGGCGCACGCTCGAGTCTGCGCCGCATTGCCATTGCCAGCTGCAATTGCTGTGTCAGAAGAACCATATGGGACAATGGCTAACTGAGATTGCAGAACATTTATGAGCTGCTGGGTATGTGAAAGCCGCATCGAAGAGGCTGCCCGCTCAATACTCACCACCCCACAGGCAATGACCCAGAGCTCGACCCCGACAGGCCGGCCGACCCCCCAACAAGGGCAATCGAGAAGCCCGTTATGAGGCATGGCAAGCGCGACGGTACCGATGCTCCCAAGCCTGCACCCGAGCGAACAGGCACCCAGACCCGCACCAAGCAGACCGCCAGCGCGAACGAGAACGGTACGTCGTTACGAGGAGCTGAGAGAGGCCTCCACGGGCCTTGCGCAGAGACAGCAGACGTGGACTAGGCTAATTGAGAACAGCTTTCCGGGATCGCGGTGTCGGTGCTGACAAGAACCGTGGCCGTGGATCAGGCGGTTAGTACACCCCGCCTTGCTTCTTTCAATCCCTACTAACACGACAAGAAGAGCCTTCTGGAACTGGTGAGCGTGGCAACTACCGCGGTCGTGGCCGTGGTGGCCGTGGCGGAGGCCGTGGAGGTCCCCGTGCCGATGGTGACCGTCGCAGCAGGACCGGTATCGGGTAAGCATAGCCATACTTGAATTTTCGAGCTTCACTAACAAGCAACAGCGAGCAGGAGAAGCAGGCCGCTCATGGCTGGGGCGGAAACGACGGCAACGCTGAGCTCGAGGATGAAGTAGCTGGCGATGCCATTGCCAAGGCCGAAGAGAAGGATGCCGTCGCTGACGCTGCTGAGGGTGAGAACCAGCCCGAGCCTGAGCCAGAGGACAGGAGCAAGTCCTACGCTGCCTACCTTGTCGAGCAGGCCGAGAAGAAGCTCGGTCTCGCCGCCCAGAACGTCCGCAAGCCCAACGAGGGCAGCAGCAAGAAGTTCCCCGAGGGCAAGGCTCTGAGCCGCGAAGAGGAGGAGGAGGCCTACATGGCCGGCCAGGGTGCCAAGGCCAAGCGTGAGCGCCAGCGCAAGGAGAAGGTCCACGTCGAGCTCGACGGCGACCGCATGCTTGCTCCCCCTCCCCGTGAGGGTGGCAGCCGTGGTGGACGCGGACGCGGCGACGGTACCCGTGGTCGTGGCGAGGGACGCGGTCGTGGCGGCGGTGAATTCCGTGGCGGCGAGGGTCGTGGCCGTGGCGGAGACCGTGGCGAGTTCCGCGGCGGACGCGGTCGTGGCGATGGTGCTCGCGGTGCCCGAGGTGATGCCCGTCCCCGCGGTGGACGTGGTGGACAGTCCGGCCCCAACATCGCCGACTCCAGCGCTTTCCCCAGCCTGGGCGCATAAGTTCGACACCCCCACGTCGACTAACACACGACTCGAGCAGCCGTGTCACACATCCGTCACACATGTGTAGATGGACCTGGAACGAATTTAAGCAAAGGATCTGACAATGATTGAACGACGAGTTGAGCTGGAAATGCAGCGCGATCTAAGGATCACAAAATGGATGGATGGGGCGGTCGGGCTTCGAAAAATTAACTCTCATCTACCTCAGTATCCAATGCCATATTCAGTGAGCCTAAACTCGTTGCCTTGCGTCTTTGATCGTGTCAATGAGTCCCCGATTGCACCTGCATGTCTATCTTTGATATCGTCCGCTTCTCACGTCCTCTGTACTACACTACCTTGTAGAAACCAGATTTTTTTTTCCCACGCCGCTCCCCACTACGTTCTCAAAGAGTTCGGCTGAGATTGTGATGCGACTACAGGTCCCATGCCTATCTACCAGCCAAAGACTTATCCGACAACAAACGTGATATCACACACATGCAACGACTCCTCGCTGCGTCACCACCAACCATCTGTCGAGGACAGCTCACCGGCAACACACAGCGCAGCATGACAGCAAAATGAACAAGCAAACAAACCCGTCGTGGACTAGACACTTTTCTCACTGACACAGAAACGTTTATTGCAGATTACTTCAGCGGGAATGATGCCGACCCTTCTGTACTTATGCGCAGTGATGCGCGCTCGAACCTGGTGTATGAAATGATCGAATCTAATCTCACGCCCAGATACGGAATCACACACTTGCCCTCCGGCGCGGCGAATCCATGCATACAAAACGCGCCCCGCATGCGCGGAAACGCTGACGTGAAATACATGCGCAGCCCGAGAAGAAACACATCTCCAGCCTGGCTAGACATCTGTTTGGGAATCCTCGGGCAGCCCCATATTCGCCAACAGGAGTCTGCGGCCTGCGGCGTGGTCTCCTAGTGTGGCCACCGAGGTAGGTTGAGTCAATGTGGGACCAAGGCCGAGGAGTGTGGACGGTGGGTCCTGGACTGCTGGGATGTGTCCTTGCGCTGCTTGTCCTACATCCTCCCGCTCCTCGGCCTGTCGAGTCGCCAGTCGAGTTGCACGTCGAGCTTCCTGTCGAGCTTCCTCCCGTGCCGCCTGCTCGTCGAGTTCCTTCTGCCTGCGCTCGGATTCTGCTTCGCGCGCGGCGATGTCTGCGTCCTTGCACGTCTCGCAGACGACGATGAAGCAGTACTCGCATTCGTGGGCGGGACTGGATGGGGAGGGGGCGTGGTTGAGAACACTGGTGGCTGGGGGCGCCGCGCGGGGGGGCTGGGGGCGGCGGGGGACGGTGTTGGCAGGTTGATCGGGCGGGGGGGGGGGAAAGGGAGAGAGCATGCTGCCAACGGTGCGCTGGGTGAATTGCACATCTTCCATGGGCATGGTATCCCGCGCTGGGAAAGTCGGAGACACAGGTGGGAGAGCGGCTCTAAGATGTGGTGCGGTGCCGATAGTAGCGTCAGCTCTAAAGAGACCACGAGGAGGCACGTACGCTCCTCTTCCTCGTCCTCTCCCGCGAAGGTGTGGTCGCCCAACGCCTCGTCGTACACCATGTCTTGCGGCTCTTGTACCAAATCCTGGAGGTAGATCAAAGCCCGGTGGGGGTCTAGAAAGATGGCCTAGAGGAACAGTGTACTTGGGGATGGTAGACGGGACTGGCGCGCTGATCTTTGGATGTATGATACTCCAGCACTTGACACACTCTAGTTCGGTTGTTTGCGAGGTGATTGCATTTGAAAAAGGGACTTGGAAGGGCTCGAAGGAGTGGTGGCATGACCAGATTGCTTCTTGGCCGTCGTCTTGAGGTTCCTCGCCGAAATTGAAGGAGCTTTCTGCCCAGTAGCGAGATCCTCCGCCATCGAGGTTAAGTGGGCGAGTCGATTGTGGAGGGTTTGTAGCCTCAGCCGACTCCAGACCCAGTCGAATTGCTACATCTGCCATGCTGGTTCCTGTGCCGGTTTCGTCGGCTCTTGCTGGATCTTGAAGATCCTCATCAGATTCACTTCTGTCCTCATCTTCCCCCTCTTCCTCCTCCTCGTCTTCATCCTCGTAGCAGCCTCCATCGCAATCGTTGATGTTCTCCAGACAAACCCAGCAAAAGTGTGAGCCGCACCTGCACTCCATGTGATTGCAACCGAACATCCTCTTCACTCCGTGACCACATTTTGGGCATTTCTTGTAGCCCCATTTCTTCAGGAGCTCGGCTGTGTCTGCATCCAGGCCAAACTCGTTGATGTTGCATATGCTGTCAGGATGAGACTGCTGCCGACAGCCAGTGCAGATGTCTGCCTTGCAGGTTGGGCATCCAAATGATTCCAGAGTGGGAGCACCGACTCCAGAATCCAAACGTCGTTTCTTATTAGTTCTGACATGCTCCGGCAACAGTCTGTCTGGTATGAAGGCAGAGCATGTCGGCATCGGGCAGTATATGGGATCCGGAGTGCACCATTCCTCGTACTTCACCCTAAAAAGAGCTGCCTCCTCTTTCGTCAAATATGGCTTTGCATATTGAAGGTTGAAGGGTGTACAGCATCGCGGAGGCATGCGCGACGAGTCTTTGCACGCGTTGATGAACATGTCCTTGACGCAATCGGCGCAGTAGATGTGATTGGAGCTCCGGCACGGCCTGATAATATCCTTGTCGCCATTCTTGGGCAGATTTGTACAACAGATCAAACATTGTGGAACTGGGTCGGCGAGGGGCGGGGCCGGTGAGGCTGTCGCAGGTTCGTCGCTGTAATCAATGTTCATGAGCCGCTGCTCGGCCAGGAACTGCTCAAACGAGGCCATACCCTGCAGCAGAGAGGTAGTAGGATCTGAAGAGCGAGTTTGCGACATGGACTGGGTTGGGTCGCTATATCGTCGTCGTCGCGAGTCCATATCCGGTAGGGTAGAAGTCGCAAGGTTGATGTCGTCGCGTGAAAGCAGACTGATAAAAGTTGCGCGGCTCTCAGTTGAGTTGCAAACGGGTAGGTGATGTGCGGGGTCTTGGCGCTTGTTTATCTCGACGTCGTGATGATTTGAAGTAGTAGGTGCGACGGAGGACTCAGCCTTCACGTGCGAGCGCACGGCCTTTGAGAACCTTCCACCCATGGTGAATGAGATGACTTGTGACTTCGGTTAGAGATAAAGTAGGCGCTTTAAATGGGATCAGGACATGTGGATAGCGTGCGCAAGTTGACTCAAATGTGACTCAGGTGAGGCGGTGTTGCCTACTTGCAGCCTTACGCCCTCAACAGCCATTGGCTAGCCTGCAGCAAACAGTAGTATACCCACAAAATCGACCCAGAGATGCTCAACTTCAGCAGGCATGATGTTTTTAGAAAGGCCACTTCACTTCATACTCATCTTACCTTAGATAAAATGCATTACCTAGGGACCACCGTCATTCTGTTTGTGCCGGGACTCTGCCTTCAAATTATACGTTTCTCCTTCGTATACGGTGTGTTGGAGTCAAAAAGGGCTGCACAGCAAACGGTTTCATGCTGAGAGAGTTATTCATACGAACAATGCGCTGATTGCGCCACCGTCCGTGTAAGGATGGCTACGTGGCTGAGTCTACGATATGTCTCTGTTAGGAAGCAGGCAGGTGATCGGGGGACGTAGCAATGAAAAAAAAACTTCGCAAGATACGGACAGATATTAGTCCGTTGTAATCGAGCAGTTCGGCCATGTTAGTGTTGGTGGTGAAGATGGAGGTCTCCATTTGGCACGTGCGAGACTTACTCGTTCGACTTAGCGTTGTATAGAACGATGGTCGTTCATAGGCGAGGCTAGGTAGCTTGATGTGTAGTTGTAGAGAAGCCATGGTTGTATTAAATATACAGGATGCTCAATACTACGGTGATGAACAAGCATATTTAACAATTGTAGTTGCCGATTAACGGCCATTGAGCCTACGACTAGGATCGGCAACGATGTGACTGACTAGATAAAAGCCCGACATTGGGACACGAGATCCCGACCCAGCTAGCCAAGACTCTCCGAGAGCTATGTAAGAGATTCATCACAACCACACGCGCCGGCGCTTCTTTGTTCACGACCGTGACTGTGCATCGCAAGCTCTGTTCACTTATTCCGCCGCACATTCTACTTCGTGTGACTGATCGCAACCGAAGCCTTGGTCATACTCGTATGTGACAGCACATGTTATGCTTGTACCCGAGTCAGTGCACGCCAATGGGATTTGTGATGGGTAGGACAAACACACACTACGATGTGACGACTTGGCCGGGAACCTGGAGATTCACGGCTTTGGCGTGAAAAGTTTCGACTTAAAGGTGACTAGCGAGGCGGGAGAACTTCCACCGGTTACGGTGGAAACGTCTTCATGAACTGGTTACGGTGGAAACGTCTTGATGAACTGGTGACGTTTGGAACTGTGCCACCTTCCATGCACAGAACAAGAGGAGGGATCCCGCGGCACAGGGGTGGACAGCAGAGACCGCACCCAACATCTTGTGACGACGACGATTTTTCAGGGCGGGGCCTAATTGTTCTGCCGAGATTTAGCCAACGTAGAGCAGGGTGGTCGCACGAATAAAGACGTGCAGAAGGGATGGTGGAGTCCAAAATTGGCACTTGGCCTGGGCCAGTTCATCGGACTGACGCGCATCCTAGCACGATATGTACTTGGGCATGTCGGCATACCGAACATGCCCTGGAATTGACAATATTGCCATCCATGTTGAGGCTCAAATGCCTTCAAAAATCGTTCTCGAGTTCGCCTGGTCTCAATGGACGATGTACAGTGAGAGCTAAGGTGCAACTTCCCCGCATTTGCCACGGACTGAAGTCGTATTTGGCAAGCCACAAGATTTCGGGGGGCTACGGAAAGGGCTGATGCTGAGAGCTTGAATTCGCAACCTCTGCAGGTTGGCGCGGCAAGATGACGATGTACAAGTTCGCGCCCGAGTGTTGAGAGGCGGATCATGTACCTTGCTCGAGTCGACGGGATGCAGTGGGCCTCCCTGACGTATTGCACAGAAGACGCGTCGGTGAGGGATGCTGCTTTGAGCTGTCCTCCCGCGGTGGAGGAGACAGACAGGTGGACTCGGTGCGGAGACGATCAGCAGGGGCCAGTGCTGAGAATCCTGGGGCGCTAGGCGGAGTGCTGGGGAAGCTACGCTACGACCGACGCTGCCTCGGGCGGCGTGCTGCCAGCGAGGATAAAGTTGTCGCGCGCCCTTTGTTGGAAGTTTTGCTCGTGTACGCGGTCGACTGGTTCATTCAACTGGTTTACTTTGGCAGCCAAATCTTAATCCAGTAATATCATATTGCTGTGTGCTGTCTACCTGTTACCTCGCCCCGGCAGTCACGTTTGGTAACCATGGCGCTAGCTGTCGCATTCTTTGTGACGCAAGTTCTTGCGCAACAGGTCAGTAACATTTCTATTCCACGTCGAGTCGCTGCGAAAAGCGCATCAAAGCTGCAGACATGTTGCCGGACCTGGCGAACTTTGTCATTGCGCTGTTCCCATTCTTACGCGCTGTAAAATCCCACGTGTAGGCTTTGTTTGTATAGCCCGAGCTGACTGTAAACAGTATCCTACCAGCAACACATCGTCTCCCGCGGCCAACTCGTCGAGTCCTTTGGACAACGCGGTCAGCCCGCCATTTTACCCCAGCCCGTAAGTAGCACTCGCTTCGAGAATTGACAGCTTTGTTGCGGGAACGTGTGGAGTGGTACGCTTCTGCAAATGCGGAGACCCCACACTCGCCTGCGCATGTCAAACAGACGTCCCCACAGCCGTCTCAAGCAACATCAACTCGACTTGCTCTCCGAAGTACGACTAACGCCGGCCAGATGGATCGAAGGTCTTGGTGACTGGGAAGCGGCGTACCAGAAGGCGCAGGCTTTCGTCAGCCAACTTACTCTTCTCGAGAAGGTCAACCTCACAACCGGCACAGGATGGCAGAGCGACCACTGTGTCGGCAACACTGGAGGCGTGCCACGATTAAACTTCACAGGCATCTGTAACCAGGATGCTCCTCTGGGCGTTCGCTTCGCCGATTACGTCTCTGCCTTCCCATCTGGGGGCACCATCGCCGCAGCATGGGACCGTGGCGAGTGGTATCTTCGAGGATACCAGATGGGCTCAGAGCACCGTAGCAAGGGTGTAGACGTTCAGCTTGGCCCAGTCGTCGGCCCTCTCGGCCGCAACCCCAAGGGCGGAGTAAGCAATAAAATCTTAAGAGACGTCATCTAGGCTAACATTCACGCAGCGCAACTGGGAGGGCTTCTCTCCTGACCCCTACCTGTCCGGTATTGCTTCTGCCGAATCAGTCCGCGGAATTCAGGATGCTGGAGTCATTGCCTGCACGAAGCACTACATCATGAACGAACAGGAGCATTTCCGCCAGCCCGGCAACTTCGAGGACCAGGGCTTCGTTGATGCCCTCAGCTCCAACCTCGACGACAAGACTCTGCACGAGCTCTACCTCTGGCCTTTCGCCGACGCCGTCCGCGCCGGCACTGGATCCATCATGTGCAGCTACAACAAGGTCAACAACTCGCAGGCTTGCCAGAACTCTTACCTGCAGAACTACATTCTCAAGGGCGAGCTTGGCTTCCAGGGTTTCATCATGTCGGATTGGGATGCCCAGCACTCTGGTGTTGCGTCCACCTTTGCTGGACTCGACATGACCATGCCTGGAGACACTGACTTCAACTCTGGCAAGACTTTCTGGGGTACCAACTTCACAACCTCCATTCTCAACGGAACCGTGCCTCAGTGGCGTCTTGACGATGCTGTCACGCGTATTATGGCCGCCTTCTATTATGTCGGCCGTGACAAGGCCCGCATTCCTGTCAACTTCGACAGCTGGTCGCGCGATACCTACGGTTTCGACCATTACTATGGCAAGGCAGGCTACAGCCAGATCAACTCGCATGTCGATGTTCGTGCCGACCACTTCCGCAGCATTCGCCGCACCGCCGCCATGTCGACCGTGCTCTTGAAGAATGAGGGTGCCCTGCCTCTTACGGGTAGCGAGAAGTGGACTGCCGTATTTGGTGACGATGCTGGCGAGGGCCAGTTGGGACCTAACGGCTTCCCCGACCACGGCGGTAACAACGGCACCTTGGCCATGGGCTGGGGCTCCGGAACATCTGACTACCCTTACCTCGTGACCCCATTGGAGTCCATTAAAGCCACTGTCGCCCAGAACGGCGGCATTGTCACTTCTGTCACCGACAACTGGGCATACACTCAGATCCAGACCCTGGCTAAGCAGGCTAGCGTAGCCATCGTCTTCGTCAACGCCGATTCCGGAGAGGGCTATATTACTGTCGACGGCAATGCTGGTGACCGCAACAACCTGACCCTCTGGCAGGATGGCGACACCTTGATCAAGAACGTTTCCTCGCTCTGCAACAACACCATTGTGGTCATCCACTCAGTGGGCCCTGTCCTCGTCAACTCCTTCTACGACAGCGAGAACGTCACCGCCATCCTTTGGGCGGGTTTGCCTGGCCAAGAGTCTGGTAACGCCATTGCTGACATCCTTTACGGTCGCCACAACCCCGGTGGCAAGCTGCCCTTCACCATTGGTAGCGACGCAGCCGAGTACGGACCGGACCTCATCTACGAGCCCACCAACAACAGCAGCAGCCCACAAGACAACTTCGAGGAGGGTGTCTTCATCGACTACCGTGCCTTTGACAAGCAGAACGTCACTCCCATCTACGAGTTTGGCTTCGGTCTATCATACACCAAGTTCTCGTACTCGAACCTTACAGTCAAGAAGGCCAACGCTGGCGCATACACTCCTGCAACTGGCCAGTCCAAGGCTGCCCCGACCCTGGGCAACTTCAGCACGGATGCTTCGCAGTACCAGTGGCCCAGCGACTTCACCTACATTGACACGTTCATCTACCCCTACCTGAACTCTACGGACCTGAAGACGGCCTCCCAGGATCCCGAATACGGCCTTAACTATACTTGGCCCGCGGGTGCAACCGATGGTACCCCACAGGCCCGCATTCCAGCCGGTGGCGCGCCTGGAGGCAACCCTCAGCTTTGGGATGTTCTGTTCTCCGTTGAGGCTACCATCACCAACAATGGTACAGTGCCTGGTGACGAGGTCGTGCAGCTGTACGTCAGCCTGGGTAACCCAGACGACCCCAAGATCGTCCTCCGTGGCTTTGACCGTCTCTCCATCCAGCCCGGCAAGACGGCCACTTTCCACGCCGACATCACTCGCCGTGATGTGTCCAACTGGGATGTCGCCAGCCAGAACTGGGTCATCACCTCGGCACCCAAGACGGTATACGTCGGTGCCTCTTCGAGGAAGCTGCCGCTCACGGCGACTCTTGATACTAGCGACTTCCAGTAGATGGTAGCATTGTTGTTGGATTATCGGGGACTGTCGCTGAATTTTAGCAATGTTGGATAGCAAGATAATGATCAATCTTTAATGACATGGAACTGCCTCGCCTCTCATCTGGATGAAGAAGTAATTGCCCAGCATTCAACGCTACCCACGGATACACTAATTCGCGCCGTGCAGTATATCTACACGAAAGAATGTACGTGTGTCACGTGTGAAATAGATGACGTAGCCGAATCAACAAACGCGCGTGTTTGCGGGTCACATAGCGCGCTTACCAACAAACTTGAGCCTAGGAAGTGAGGAGGTGGGAAAATTCGCGGCACAAATGACCGACAAAATATGCAAAATTGTGTGTGACAGGAGATGGGCTCAAAGCGACCTGGAGAGCGGAGAAGAGAGTTGACTCGTTCTGCAGAGCGAGATTTGATTCGCGTTCATGTACGTGGCCGATCGCTGCGTGCATGAACGATGCTATAGCGTCATGGTGCTTTGTTTGCGGCTTGGTGCAGCCAACGCGACTTGAGCGTGTCATTGTCTAGACGGATCTACAAGTGAATCTATGCTGAGCAACAAGCTGAAAAAGCCAGCGGGCTTGTCGCTGTAACGAGGCTGCAGTTTGCTATCGCGCTTCGGGCCTCTTGCGACGCGCCTAAGACGGGGCGGTTGGATTGGATCCGTGCACCCACAACTTTCCACGCCCATCGACGTCTGCGGCTCTGATGATTTGACCCGCTGCTGCTATCGATATCGGATAGACGAACTACACGTTATCATTCACCCCTCATATCGATTTCGTCACGCGTCTAGGCAGCCCACACTTTGACAGTGTTCTCTGTTTACACCAACGCGCCGCTCAACGGGTGTCGTGTCTGTCCCCTCTTCTCGCTGGCGACGCTTGCTACACCTCGACATTCCCCTGCCGCTGCCCGGAACTATCCCTGAGTGCGCAACGCCGGGTCCAAAGGGCACCTGTGACCGATCTGGACGGTAAGCTGCTCCCCATTCCTCGAGGCGTCGCGACCGAACCGTGGAAGGATCGCATGGTCCAAACCTTAACGTCGCCCATGGTTCCGCACCACACACACTTTAATCACCCCCGACACGACACAACCCAGCCCAACACACTCGCTGACCTCGACTCTCTTTAACAGCACATAAACACCAACACCACAGCGCCCATGCCGCCTTCTAGCAGACGCAGTCTGCGCCACCGCAGAGATGTGCCGGACCCCCAGCAGCAGTCCGATGCCGACACGCCCGACTCAATAGCCACGCCCTCGCGGAAGCGCAGACGGGTGAGTAGCACGTACCGCCATGCTCTTCGGCCTGAGAACTCACACACAGCACAGTTGAACGGCGCCCAGGAGGTCGCTGCGTCCGCCGAGCCCCCGCGCGCACATATAGCCGAGTCTGTCGCGAGCAACGACTCCAACACGACCCTGCCCAACGGGGGCGACGCAGACAACCCGACCGACCCCGTAGAGCGCCAAAATCTCGTCATCGCATCCCTCCGCACGCCGCGACACTACACGCCCAACGCCGTCGTCGACTATGCCAACGAGCTGCAGGCGCGCCGCAATGAGGGCCAGAACATCGCTGCCTTTGCTAAGATCGCTGCACGCGACTGGTGCTTCTTCGTTCAGGACACCAGAGTTCTCATCGGACGCGCGGACGCAGCTGTCCGCCCGCATCCGCCTGGTTCCCAACCCGATGCAGCTGGTCTGCCCATGAGCGAAGCTGCTATTTCGCAATGGGGCGTGCATATTGACCTTGGTCCTGAGCGGCAAATCTCTCGAGTACACGCTGAAATCAGCTTCAACCTCCAAGACCAGACATGGTACATTGCCGTGAACAGTCGGAACGGCCTCAAGCTGGACGACCGCCACTTGACCAAGGGGCAGATTGAGCCGCTTCACTCGGGTGTCTGTATCGGGATCATGGGCACGCAGATGCTTTTCTTGCTGGCCAACCAGGAGGACGAGTTCCACCCCATGCTATGGCGCCAGGTTAACAACGAGGACGCTATCGAATCTGATAACGACGGCAAACCACCACCCAAAGCGCACCAGCACGCACATCCCAGTGGTCCAACTCCGAAGCGCGAGCACTATGACCCATTTCCGCCTTCGTCGCATCCGCGAAACAAGCAGCAATCTTCACAGGCCTTCTACAATCAGATGACTTCTACTCCCGGACGGCTTCCTCCTGGTACACCACTGACGTTCCGGGCTGAACGTGATCCTCGCAGCAAAGGCTCCCCTGCTGTCTTTTCCCGCGGCCTACTCTATGAAACCCACGACGATATTGACTACGGCAATGATGCTTCCAAGGACATCAAGCCACCTCACAGCTATGCACAGCTAATCGGCCAGGCTATCCTCAGCAGCGAAGAGGAGATGCTTACACTGTCCAACATTTACGACTGGATCAAGATTAGATACGCCTACTTCCGCCATACGAATGCTGGATGGCAAAACTCGATTCGACACAACTTGTCTCTCAACAAGTCATTCGAGAAGGTCGCTCGGCGAACAGACGAGCCGGGCAAAGGCATGAAGTGGAAGATTGCTGATTCCGAACGCGATGAGTTCATTAAGAAGCAAATGCTCAACCCTAGGAAAGGAGGTGGAATCGCAATAGGCAGCCGCCTGGACGGTTCCGGACCCAGTTCGCCAGCCATCGGCCATCGCGATGCCACGGCTCAAGCAACAGAACGTCTCGTTGGTGCACTTGATCATGACTACCGACAGCAAAGCCGCGTCAAATCCCCGCCGCGATCTGCCACACCACCTCTATCTTCTGTTCCAATGGCGACTGAGTCGTACACGCCTGATCGCGGTCCACGTCCCTATGGAAGCCTGAAGCGTTCGCCGAACTTTCAAGACAACCACAGCTTCGTCACACCCGCAAAGCGTCATGCGTACGGACATGATGGGGCACGTGAACCTACCTACATCAAGACTGACGATCAGCGCCGACAACTTGAGTCTTCACCCGTGGTTGATCCTGTCAAGCCCAACGTATCCGGACTAAAGGGCGAAGCTGCCAACTCACCACCCGCTCTATATTCCGACCCAAACTCAAACAGTCACAACGAGAATAGTCGGATGAACCATGCTTTGGTGACGCCGCTTGTAACACGCCACGCCCCGCGTCTTGCGCCTCCCAGCACTGCTCAGGTACCTAGCCAGTACATGCACTTTTCGAGTCCGGCGCCCTTCTGGAAGTTTGTGGATCTTCCGAGCACACCTGCCAAGGGCTACCCGGAGCTCAGCCCGATCAAGCTTCAGCGTCCAGATGAGAAGGATGAGAACGACGATCCTCCACAGCCAAGTTCGCCGCCCATGCTGAACAACGATGATGTCGATCCCGAGGATGAGGACGTGGACGAGGATGATGAGGCTGGTGACGAGAACAAAGCCGAGGATGACGAAGACGCCGGTCCTGAGAGCCCTAGCCGCACTGTATCTCGCCCTGTCAGCCGCCGTGACCTCGGACCCCAGCGTTCGCGCTCCAACTCAAACGTCAACAGCTTCGGCCCCACAGGCAATGGTGGCATGGTCCGCGGCGCCAGTCTAACGTCTTTTGAGGAAGAAGCCGAGGGCGAGGAGGAGAGCTATGATTTGTCAAAGTAAGTGCTTAAACATGCAAAACGTCAGCTCGAAATATGTTGGCTAACATGAATTCCAGGGGCTTCCAGAAAATAGGATCTTTCCACCGCTCCATCGCCCAAGCCCATGGTCTCGGCATTTCCAACGCCGCCACGCCCCCGCCGTCTCGTACCAGCGTCCCAGCGAATATTTAGGAATCCAAGTCGCGAAACGTTGACGAGTGTTCGAATGGCCGATTGGGTGGTAGTCCGCCGCCGAACGACTTGAGAAATATGCTCCTCAGACATTTTCTGAGGAAAGATTCGCCGGCGGAGGCGTCTTAACGAAAAGCCTGAAGTTGTGTGCGCTTAGATGCTTTGTTTTGCATTTCATCTTGTTCCGTGCATCTCTTTCTTGGGTACTGCAGAGGTGGGATAGGGAGTTTTTCTTTTTTTTCGTGTATTAGTACGGTGGTGCATGTTTTTTTGTTCCACTTTTTCAATACTCTACTATGGCGTTTGCATTTTATATTGGTGGGCATAAGCATGACGAACGACATCAACGAATTCCTTAGTATGGGTTTTGCGCGGGTGGAGGGAGAGATGTGCGGAAAGGGCGTATGGGTAGCTGATTCGAATCGAATGCATTGCATGAAATAAGAAGCAACCCCTTCATCACGTCTTCACTTTGACAAGGGACGACACGCCATCGCACATGCAAACCACGCATCACCCCAGCAATCAACAATAACTTTTCACACTTGAACATTCCTGTACGTTCCATCCTATCTCACACTCGCAATCTAGTTAATCTCCTTGTGCGGAAACCACTTGCTCGGCTTCAAATTCTTCTCCTCGAGCGACGCATCCAACACGCCCAAACGCCTTATCTCCCCCGCGCTCGGCGCATCGTCACGCTTGATGTTGGCCTCGGCCTTGCGATACGCGGCCTGCAGGGCGAGGGTACGTGCGGCCTGAAATCGAGCATCAGCGCGGTCTCACTCCAAGAGTTTGCATGGCGAGAAGTGCGTAGGGAGGAAGGTCGAGGCATTAGGGTGGATGGTAAGGTGGGAAGATGGGGGAGATGGGAAGCTGGGGGATATGAGGGCAACGTACCTCTTTCTTATGATGCAGACACTCGTAGTAGTCTTCGAGTACGGGTTGGCATTTTCCGGCACCGCTGTTGTCTTCGGCCGAGGTGTTTGTGACGTAGCAGGCGAGGACTTCTTGCCAGAAGGGGAAGCAGCGGGATGGGCCTGGGTTGGTGTGAGGTTAGTGGATTTGGATGGGGGAGATGGGGAGGGGTTGGGTGGAGGGTGGAGGTATGGCGGAGGTATGGCAGGTTTGTGTGGAGGATGTGTGGAGTGTCGTGGTCTGACGGAGCTGGAGAGTGTCGGAGTGTCGTGGTGGTGCTCGTTCATGGTGTAGTTCGTTGTTCTTGCGGCCACCAGTCGCTCGGTTGCGCCCTCAGCTTCCAGATGTATTGAATCGGTTCGCATCGCTCTCTTCACGTGCCCTCATGCTCACTCTCGTCGTCGGTCGTGTTGTCGCATTCGTTCCGGGTTCCGATGTTCGTTGTGCCATTGCCGTTGTCCCCGCGCCTCCACCGCTTCCAAACCACCTGTGTATCTTGGGAAAGGAGGGAGAATACGTACCACCAGCGAGTCCGTATCCTGAAGCCATGGTTGTGACGTAGATGTGCGGTTTCGTGATCCGATGCTGGAGCTTCGTCGCAGTGAGGTTGTGCCAAGATATGCAGCTAGACTGTAATGGGGGTTAGCGCGGAAACCTCCGCGCATCGTGCCCAGGGGACTTTGATGGCGGTCCATATCACTTCCAGGCTCAAACGTCTTCATGGGCTCGCAGATAGGATCTCAATTCAAATAGGCCTCATCTTTGCGCTATGCTGCTAAATGCGGGATCGATTCTTTCTAGGCAAGAGATATTAGCAGTAGTGAAGTAAGACCATCACTTCGTGAAGTTGCATATTGAGTCTAAAGGAAACGATTGATAGCGAGGCAATCAATCATCGCTATTTTATTGAACGGCAAGACAACATAATGCCGCTTCTCGAACCGATTGCAATAC
>Ga0265780_10003390_pt1 | contig 20992 bp, 29 predicted proteins | sample P1T30metagenome_FD_192432 | JGI IMG/M metagenome (GOLD analysis project Ga0265780, IMG submission 192432) | Plant litter microbial communities from East Loma Ridge, Irvine, California - P1 T30 | ecosystem: Environmental > Terrestrial > Plant litter > Unclassified | place: USA: California...
TGCTGCGATGGGGGAGGGAGGGGAGGACGGGTGGGTTGTTGAGATTTGATAAATTACATGAATGCTCATGACTTGCTCAGCTCATGAGAAACATACCTAGCTTGGACTTTTCCTCTGTTCAAATTAACTCTCTCCCGTAGATTCCGAGCTTTTAACACTCGTCTCGAACTTGGCGGTTTTTCCTACGCATGTATACGTTCTCTCCAAATATTATTTCATTCTTCTCGCACTTTGATGTCTATACTAAGAACACGTATATATAAATCACATCTCCCCGCAAGGATACTAGGAGCAGTACTCCATGCTTGCTTAACACACAAGTCTGTTCCATCGAGTTCCTTTGTTAGCCATCTTTTGAACAAAATCTTCTCCCCTCGTAAAAACCCCAAAACCAATACTCTAAAAAAAAATCAATACTCTAAACGCCAAAAAGAAAAAAAATCTTCATCGTCAGTAAGATAGACAACATTCCATCATGAATGCATTCTTTATCGTTTAGGAAATTCACGCGAAGCCCCATTGCCCACGCGACCACTACAAAATATCCCAAGAAGACTCTTATTGATCAGAGAAAGAAATCAGCAAATGGAATAGCTTCTTGATATATCTGTACGTCACATATGGGCGGGTAGGACACTGAGTAAAGTCGCCGGCATGCAGCACAACGAGAAAGTGTGACGTGACGTTGAGACAAGTACATACTTGTTTATCAACTCTTAACTCTACCTATCTGCAGATCAATCCCCCCAGACGATGATGTAAAAAGCAGCGTCCACACAGATGATAATCGCTAGATCAAGCCTTCCTGGGATATCTGAATCGAGTCATCGCCATCGAAGTGCGTACTGTCATTGAGGTTGAACAAGTGTCGTTGCGGAACGAGTCAGATATGGCTACTTTCGTATTGTGCGGAGAAGCAGACGACACAAAGAGCAAGAGCGCGGAGGACTCGCGAAAGAGCTTGGAGATACATGCTCGAGAGAAATATGCGCTTGGTGATGCGTCATTTCGGATGGTGGTGTCATTGTAATGGGACTGAGCTGCTGCGTAAAGCGAATATGTTGCATGTAGAGAAGATAGTTCACGCGGATTGTTTCCTTCCCAAGTCTATGGATATGTACGAGCCTAAAATTATTCGCAGCTTGATTTCGCTGGCTCGTGTTATGCTGTAGACCGACGTAGCAGTCTTGCTGTGCTATGAATTTCCAGCTTGGTTGGTCACTTGAGAGCGCGTATCAAAATGTGAACACGGCAACATGGCAGGCGGTAGTACGCCCAGAAAACACTGGTACCTTAGCACAGGTTTACATGGTACATGCATGTCTGCCTTTCTCAACAACATAAGCTCAGGCTGCGTGAGGCAACGTTGACGTCGGTGGTAGAGTGAGTTGTCATAACATGGCGAAATATCGCTCCTTGCGACCAATGATCCTCTCGCTTCAAAGTAAGCTGCGCAATAGCGCTTACAACACGCTGTTATATCATCTGGAGCATGTTTCGGTGGCACCAAGACGGCTCAATGAGAAAGAAGCAGGTCTGGAGAAGAACACGTAAGAGTGACGACGTTGCATGGCCAGGCATGTCGTCGGTCGGACCTGCAGCAAGAGACAGTAATACCAGGGCCCGATTATATCGAGATCGGCCACGATACTCACAAAGCCTCCATGATGATGGGTCGCGGATGCGGTATGTGGAGAGTAACATGGCCACATGCATGCGGCTCGAAGAGACCCTTCAAAAGCATCGCTTTCGTGATGCAGAAGATGTTTCGTGCTTCCCAATAAGACGGACCCAGGGCTGCGTTCGAGAAGGCGCCAGGAAACAAAGCTGTCAAATGCCGTGCACCAACGGGCTTCCATAGCACGTGGTAGGCCAGCATCAGAAACAATGATCTGAGCATATCATTCATGCTACCAGCTAGGGCGATGGGGATTTGGAACCGGCGCATGAGAGGCGACGAGATTCGCATGATGTTTTGCTCTTTGGTAGCGAACCAGCGCAGGCGCATCTATTGAGTTTCGAAACTGCAATGTCATGGCCCAGTTTGTCTACCATGGAACCTGAGCGAAGTATCAACGACGGGTGAAGCTTCGGAAGGGCGACCGTCGGCTGTCCAGTGCGTCAAGCGATTACCGGCAATTGTGGAGTTTGCTGTCTTGTGAAAGGGGAAAAGTCTACCCTAAGCCTTGTAAGTTTTGCTGAACCGGACTAGGCTGTCTCATGCTGGAGCCCTGACCATGCGCAACAGGCCATGTCAATCTACCGTGAAGAAACTGTCGCTCTGCTGGCCAGAAGGCTGGATCGACAAGATAACCAATTTCTTAGCTGTACATGCCCGCTGTTCTGGGATGACGGCCGAGACGAGGGCTGAAGATGGAGATTGTGGGGAGCGAACTGATGAGGATCAACGCAGTGTCAGGCCGAGCTTGCCGTGAAGCCGGAAGACGACTCAGTGACCTAGCAGCTGTACCAAGTGGCTGAGAGGGTCTATCGAATCTCGAGTCCTCAGACAGTAGCGCCCCATGGTCGAAAGGGTCCTATAGAGGACGCTAGACGTCATGTCTTTGAGGCTCAAAAGACAGACTGAGCGATGAAACACTGTGGCGCTTCGGAAATAGACACGACGAGACTCGCGATACACAAAAAAGAAGCTGGAGCGGCCGGATGGGTGCTGGTAGGGCACGGACTGGTACCTGAGCATAAGCGAAAGGATAATCCTGGGCAAGTGCAATGAAACTGGCCGTCGCAAATGGAGCAAAGCTTGACAGGAGGTGTGATGAAGTGCATGGGACTATTAGCCAGGTCCCAAGACGGGCAGGCGAAAGCAATAGCGCGAGGAGGCTAGCGGCAGTTCGCGCGACTGGAACGACTGGGAGGCTGCTGGGGGACACGAGGTCGAAAAGTTGGCCCTAGCTTGCACAGGAAGACAGAAGGGAGCGTGGCTGCATCAATAACACAAGGCCGCGATTCCGAAGCCTGTTTGGAGACGCTGTGGTAGCACCGCCGCACGGCAGCATCAACATCCATTGTCGATGCAGCCACTGAAGGGGGTTCGTGATATTGCGGATGAACAGCAGACGAAGGGCCATATTGCGGGCAGCGGCGCGGATGGGGGCTCTCGCGTGGTGTTGGTGTTGGTGTTGGTGTTGGGGCTGGTGCAGGAGGTGGGCTGTGATTTGGTGGAGTGGGGCGCGCCATGAAGCTGCCGAAATTAAAGGCAGGGGTATTGCGCCTTCTGTAATTGGCTGGCTGAATGAACAACAGGCGGAAATTCAATACCACTGCGAGATCAGCGCAAATGCTCGAGCGCGGCACAGGCAAAGACGCAAAGGGCTCGCAGATGCGGCGTCTTTTTTTGACAGGAGCTTGAGACGGTGGTGGAGGTGGTGGTGGTGGTGGTAGTGGTGGACAGAGTCGATATGTAAACCCGGGCTAGCGCGGTTTGAAACATGCGGCCGCTGCAGGCTTGTGCGTCCAAATTAATCCTTCTGTCCGTGCAATCCGTCGCTGCTGTCAGTGTCTGAACAACAGCTCCGGTCCCTCAGGAGCGTCTGGCAGTTCCTCGACGTCGTCGACGTGCACCGGGAATCTATATTTGCAACTATCGAATGCACGACAGCGCGCTCGGCTCCCGTCTCTAAGCCCGAACAAGCCAGCCCGTCTGTGGGCAGAGGCACCATTGCTGCAGGGAGCACAAGTCAGTCGCCCACGCCCCTGCTGTGGAGCCGCGCAGCCTGAGCGCAGCCTGTCCTCATTTCTCCACCACGCTGCTGTCCTGCCGTCTTTCCTCCTCCACCGCCGACAACATTCGATCCGGTTTGCGCATCCAGCACACCCACCATCGTGCGCAACACCAGCCCGTGGCAGCCCCGTGCATCATCCTTCATCGCATCGCTCTCTCCTTCATCGCACCACGCTCCCTAGCACGATTCTGCGCATCACCACCGTCCTTCGCACCCAGTTGCTTCTCTAATCAGTACGCCGTAATTAGCCCGTGACCGTCGCTCATTGTTCGCGCACCCGCTTCGCCTCACAAGCCACGACAGGTCTCGACCACGCATCACCGAGGACAGACAAAGACGTGCGCATCGACCCCGACGCGCACCTTTGTTCGCCACGCACGCCTCGCACGCCAGCATCCTTCCTTCCTTCAGGATTCCATTTTCGCGTCGGTCCTTTGTCGTGACTGTGACTCCTGGAACCCCCAGCCGAGCACTTCCTGCGCACTCTTGGATTACTGTCGCTGTCGAACATGACGGCGTAGCCTGACACGAGACGACGACTTCTGCGACCACCCGTTCCTGCAGAAATCCCCTTCTAGCTGCATCGTCAGTCTAGTGAGTTCCCCGGGTTTTCGTCCCATCACTGCGTCTGGCTAACACGCGTGGCAGGTCCACTCTTTACCAGCTTTGACATTCGTCAAGTACATTCGTTTTCACACGCCCTGACTGTATGTCTGCCGTCTACCGTCTTACCCTGTCTCGCAATGTCTAACAAGCACAGGCTCGCCATCTGTAGACTCGCCCCCAACAGCATACACTTAATTCACCTCGTTGCTTCAACATCTTAGAAAACATGCCGCGCTCCACCACAGTATGGGCCGCTGCGCTAGTTCTGGCCAGCTTCTCTGGCTCTGGCCCTCTCCTCACCACCGCAGAGGCCATGCCCGCACCTGGCCCCCAGGAAACCCAAAATCGTCCTCGATACTACTTCCCGCGACACATCAAGCGCCAGATCGTGACCAACATAACCGGACCAGCAGCGCCAACACCCCAGCTCACCTCCTCCGACTCGAGCAGCTCCTCCAGCTCGCTTGAATCGCGCAAGTTCGACCTTACCTCGGCGTTGAGCCAGCTATTCTCCGAATCCAAGATCGACAGCGCCTCCAGCTCCTCGAACAGCGTCTTTGATACTACGAGCGAACCTGACCGACCAACCACCGTCACCTCCACCCGCGAGATTATCATGACACCCGTACCGATCCCAGCACCAGACCGAAGCGAATTCTTCCCCGGAACTGGTAACTTGACACCGTCTCCTGCGCCAGTCGTTTCGACCCCGGAAGAGCAACTCCCATCCTCGGCGCCGCAGTCCACGCCCCAGGAGCCCGAGAGCCAGACTCCCGAGTCGTCGCCTCAGCCAGCGCCAGTGCAGTCTTCAAGTGCCGCCGGCAACTTGCTCAATCCCATCCTTGGTCCTACTGGTCTGCTTCCAGGCGTCATCATCCCAGCATCGTCGTCATCTTCATCGGTTGCAAGCTCCACAGCTGTGCCTTCGAGCACCGTCGCAGAGGCTTCTACTCAGCCCACGGCTTCACCAAGCTCCGCTACTGGTGGACTACTTTCGTCCCTACTCGCACCAGTAGTCGGTCCCACGGGCGGCTCTGTAACTCCCTTGATTCCTCTGCAAACTCCAACAGCTCCGGTCTCCTCTGGCCAGTCTGCTGGATCCACCGGCTCTGCTCCCGAGAGTGTCATTCTCCCCACCTCGGCTCCGGCTTCCACTCCTCAGCCATCAGCACCTGCTGGATCCAGCTTTCAAGGACCGTTCATCGTTCCCGGATCCACCGGAGGAGCCATTCCTTCGTCCGTGCTTCAGCCAACTAGTTCCCAGGGACTGGTGGGCGGTCTGCTCTCGTCTGTTCTCGACCCGGTTGTTGGCTCGACAGGCCTTCTTCCTACCAGCGGTCTGTTGCAGCCCACCCCCGCCCCTGCATCGCCATCCAGCCAGCTGCCTTCGTCAGTCCAGGCATCTTCTGGTGGAATCGTCGTGGGTATTACGACGGCGCTCGGGACTGGCGCACCGGCATCGAGTGCTTCAACCCCCGTGTTGAGCTCTGGTGCGATCCCGACTTCTGAGGCTGCTGCATCCTCTGGACTTTTGAACCTGCCATCTGTTTTGTCTTCACTCGTCTCCGAGGTTTCTGGAGTTCTGCCTTCAGGGACAGCTGGACCAACGGCACCTAGTTCGCCTTCCCCGACTGCAGCACCATCAGGCGTTCTGCCACCTCTGGTCTCCTCTTTGGTCTCCGATGTCTCTAGCCTGTTGTCTGGCGTTCCAGGATCTGTCCTTCCCAGCATTGTGTCGAGCTTGGTTTCTGAGCTCCCCACCGGCACTGCATCTGCTCCTCTCCCACCTGCGAGCAGCCTTGCATCAAGCATTGCGTCCGAGGTTTCGTCTGGTCTCATTCCGTCCGGCGTGCTTCCCACCGGTATTTCAAGCCTCCTTCCCACCGGCATCTCGAGCCTCCTTCCGTCCGGTGTGTTGTCTACTGGTTCTTCGAGCCTCCTTCCGTCCGGTGTGTTGTCTACTGGTTCTTCGAGCCTCATTCCGTCCGGCGTGCTTCCCACAGCTTCCTCGGGTCTTCTTCCCACAGGATCTGGCAGTGTACCAACACCCTCCGAGACAGCTAGCCTTACCCTGCCGATTCCCAGTGAGACTCCCACTCTCTCAAGCAGTGCTGTCTCCTCTGGCTTGACCCCTCCCGCTGCCAGCCAAAGCTCATCTGGTATCCTCCCCTCAGGCTCAGGCATCTCAGGATCGGGTGTTTCGTCTGCTCCGACTGTGACTTCAGCTCCCGTTCAATCGAGCAGCGTGCCCGCTTCCGAGGGCCCTGAATCTAGCAGCTCGGCCATCGTCCCACCTAGCTCTCCAAACACCACGCTCTCTGAGACTCCTACATTTGTGCTTCCTTCAAGTGCCTACGAGACGGCTTCTGCTTCTGCCACCCCTACTCAGGTCATCACCAGCAAGCCCGCTCCTGTCCAATCCCAAAAGCCAACTGGAACCGATAGTGCCACCAGCATGCTTGTTGGCACGAGCATCATTCGAGAGTCCACTTCCAACGCCACGCCTACCCCAACCTCCAGCGGAATCCCCTCATCTTTGCCCAAGATGATTGCTCCCCCTGAAGGCGTGCCCACTGAATACCCTGCCAACAGCTTCATGGGACAAGTGTGCTTCAAGTGGCCGCTCAACTACCCATTCGTATCTGCCAACGACGGTGGAAGCCAAATCTTCCACTACTTGCCAAGGGCTATTGCTGACGGTCTCAACATCACCGAGGGTGAGGTCCACAACATTGGTCTCAGGCCTCTCGACACCACCGCCTACCAGGGCTTCATTACCACATTGGCTTTGTTCACTATCCCCTCCGATCTTCAGGGCAAGCTTCAGGCTCAGCTTCGCAACCCTGCTGATGCTTTCTGGCACAACAAGGACTCCACGGTCAACGATCTCACCAGCTTGATCAACACCGCCTGTCCTTTGCCTGCTGGCAAACTCCCCGGCGATAACTCGAGCCCCAACCAAGTTGGTGGTGGCGGTGCGTCCACATCTGACAATGGAGGTGATGGTGATGGCGGCGCTCTTGGTGGCGATGCCAACGCAAGCCGCCCGATCAACGCCTCCGCTGCCGGTATCGCTACCGGTGCCATCGTTGGTGCCATCGCTTACGGTGCCGCCATGTTCTTCGTCGCCCGCCGTTACAGGAACAAGCGCGTCGCTCACCAGCGCTCCAGCTCAGTGCCGAGCACTGGAAGCCGTATGACCTATGGCTCCATCCCTGGCGGTGCTGCTGCATGGATGCACGGCGCCCGCAATGGACGAATAACGCCTGGCAGTCGAGGCAGCCATGGTAGTGCAAGCAGCCAAGGACCTAGCGTTCGCACTCAGCAGATTTCGGCACCTGTCATGGCCGAGAACTCTCTTGGCTGGAACTGATTGCTTATACGAAATCGACCACCCTAAACGACTCACTGTACCATATTCTGGACGCAGGAAGGCCCGCGACCTCGATTGAGGCGCCCGACTTCTTATGTATATTCACGACGTCCCTGCTTTCTTAGCAAACCTGGGTTTTTTCGCCATCTACCTGTTGCAACCGACCTAGTCTATGCTAGCATACTGCATCTAGCCATATCTCCCATCTTGTCGACTCGCACTACCTTTCCAACACTTTCCTTAACATCTAACATATAAACCTACTATCTATTCTTTAACATTTGTTTGTATTATTTCACTTCTAAGATACCAGTCTATGTCTGTGGTTACAGCTAGACCGCTTTTTTCTCTTGTTGATCTGTCAGGATCGGATTGGGTCATCTACTATGGTGCATGTGAAGATGACGGAGGCTTGGGGTCTAACTCGGTATTTATTGCAAGCTGTGGGGGTAGTCTGGACACGCAGCTGGGGGATGTTGTGGGGAGGTCATGTTCCGAGTACATAGGTGTTGTAGGAGCAGAATTGAAAAAGTTCATAATATTTTTCTGTCATGCATTGAAGGTGTTGACTTTGATGCTTAGATTGCCCATGTTTGAAGAATTATCTTGTGATCACCGAGTTGTATTTCGAGAGTGGCACTGTTAAAGACGATCAATTGTGCGCTAGGCGCCTTACCTAGTGCGTGAACCCTGCGGAATATCTTGGCGAACGTAGCTTGAGCCCACCTGTCGCGACAGACAGCGGAGCCTCAAGAAGTTCAACATACTACGCAGCCGCCAATCCTCGCTCTTAGAGCTTTTCACCTGCGTTTTCCAGGCTCGTATCTACTCAGAGTCTTCGGCGACTGCCCACGCGATCTCAAACTGGCTACTTCAAGCCACGTTCCTCGAATCACCCCCACACTCGAGCCTACACCATGCGTCTAGACGTGAAGGTACGGCATAGCAAGCAGCACAACAATTGTGTATACTGGCCATTGGCTAACCAAGCTTGATCAACAGAGGCAGCTCTTTGCGCGGTCGGAGAGGGTCAAGGGTAAAGTAGCCCGACTGCATCCTTGAAGCGCTTCGCTAACAATTTACAGGAATCGGTAGGAATCACTCCTCCATAGCTGCTCACTAGTACTGATGTATCGAAAGACTTTCATCCGACTGAGCCATGGATCCTCACGACCTTATATAGCGGTATGCTCAGCCGTCGACAACGATACTGGCGGAATACTGACAGCGGCAGGACACGTCCACATTTGGTCGTACATCACCCAGTCGATCGTCAAGACATTCGAACTCACCGACGTGCCCGTCCGCGCCGGTCGCTTCATTGCAAGGAAGAATTGGATCGTTGCAGGTCGGACACACTCCCTCACTGCTTGAGACGAGCACTGGTTGACGTGGCACGATTTAGGCTCCGATGACTTCCAATTGCGCGTATACAACTACAACACCTCGGAAAAGGTCACATCCTTCGAGGCGCATCCGGACTATATTCGCGCCATTGCTGTGCACCCAACGCAGTCCTTCGTCCTGACCGCCAGTGTGGGTAGTCTCGCAAGCGGGAAAGGGAACTTGGCTGATGAAGACAGGATGACATGACAATCAAGCTGTGGGATTGGGACAAGTCATGGAAATGTACGGGCTCATGCTACTGTGCTGGTAATAGCAGGCGCGCTGATATAAGCTAGGTGTGCAAGAATTCGCTGGCCACCAGCACTACGTTATGGGCATCGCCATAAACCCCAAGGACCCCAACACATTCGCCTCAGCCTGTCTCGACAGGACTGTCAAGATCTGGTCGCTCGGCAGCTCGACGCCCAACTACACCCTCGAGGCGCATGAGACGAAGGGAGTCAACTTCATTGACTACTACCCTCAGTCCGACAAGCCGTACCTCCTCACAACTTCCGACGACCGAACGGTCAAGGTCTGGGACTATACCACCAAAGCCCTGATCGCAACCCTCGAGGGCCACACATCAAACGTCAGCTTCGCCGTATACCACCCCGAGCTGCCCGTCATCATTTCAGGGTCTGAGGATGGCACAATCAAGATCTGGCACTCGTCAACATACCGGTTAGAGCAGTCGCTCAACTACGGTTTGGAGCGCGCGTGGTGTGTCGCCAACCAGAAGGGCAAGAACGGGATTGCGCTTGGTTTCGATGACGGCGCAGTCGTCATTACCATGGGTCGCGAAGAGCCAGCTGTCAGCATGGATGCTGGTGGCAAGGTGCTTTGGGCAAGACATAACGAGATTCTCACCTCGGTCATCAAGGGAAGCGATCAGCTAAAGGATGCGGAACGGCTCACACTTCCCTCCAAGGACCTGGGCTCGACTGAGATCTACCCGCAATCTCTCCTTCACTCTCCAAACGGACGATTCGTCGCTGTATGCGGTGATGGCGAATACATCATCTACACAGCGCTAGCGCTCCGTAATCAGGCTTTTGGCTCGGCTCTGGACTTCTGTTGGGCGTCGAAAGAGCACGACAAGGACTACGCGATCCGGGAATCATCAACCAGCGTCAAGATCTTCCGCAACTTCAAGGAGAGGAGTGTCCTCAACGTTGGCTTCTCCGCCGACGGGCTGAGCGGCGGTGTTCTTCTTGGTGTGAAGGGCCAGGGCGGCATCGGTCTTTTTGACTGGGACAGCGGTGCCCTGGTCCGCCGGATAGAAGTCGAGCCAAAGAGCGTCTTCTGGTCCGAGAGCGGCGAGCTTGTCACTTTGGCGACCGAAGACACATTCTACGTTTTGCGCTACTCAAGGGAAGCTTATCTTGAGGCTGTGCAGAATGGCGAAGTTGATGAGGATGGCGCCGAGGCCGCTTTCGAGGTCGTTTGTGACATCAACGAAAGGTATGTCGAATCACAGGTGGCGCGTATTGAAGCTAACGAAAAGATAGCGTACGGACTGGTTGCTGGGTTGGTGACTGCTTCATCTACACCAACAGCACCAACCGCCTCAATTACCTGGTTGGCGACCAAACCTACACAATTTCTCACTTCGATTCACCCCACTACGTCCTTGGCTACCTTCCTCGTGACTCTCGCATCTACATCGCCGACAAGGACGTCAATGTTGTTTCCTTTGCTCTCTCCTTGGCTGTTGTCGAGTACCAAACGCTCATCCTCCGTGGCGATCTGGAGTCTGCCGACGAGCTTTTGCCAACAGTACCAAAGGACCAGAACAACAAGATTGCCCGTTTCCTTGAGGGTCAGGGATACAAAGAGAAGGCGCTCGAAGTTGCCACAGACCCCGAGCATCGATTCGATCTTGCTCTGTCTCTCGGCGAATTGCAAACAGCAGTCAGCATCGCCCGCGAGCAAGACACTGAGCACAAGTGGAAGACGGTCGGCGACACAGCTCTCGCAGCATGGGACATCAAGCTCGCGCAAGAGTGTTTCGTCAAAGCAAAGGACCTTGGATCTCTCCTCCTTCTCTACAGTGCCACGTCTGACCAGGCCGGCCTGCGTGAACTCGCCTCGCTAGCAGAGAACGCTGCAAGCAACAACGTCGCTTTCTCCGCCCTCTGGCAGGTCGGTGATATCGCTGCCTGCACCGACCTCCTCGTCAAGACCAACCGTTTCGCCGAAGCCGTCCTTTTCGCGCAAACGTACAAGCCCAGCACCGCGCCCGCGCTCGTGAAGCAGTGGAAGGAAAGCCTCGAGAAGGAGAACAAGGCCAAGGTTGCGAGATTGTTGGGCTTGCCACCGGCTGATGGTGAAGGCGACGATGAGATGTTCCCCGAGTGGGAGGAGTATCTGAGATTGGAGCGAGAGGGTGGAACTGTTGAGGATCTGCTGATCCAGGAGGATGAGGGCGAGGCGGAGGATGCGGCTGAAGAAGTTGTTGAGGAAGATGGCGAGGAGGAGGAAGAGGAAGAGGATGACGAAGATGAAGATGATGACGAAGACGAAGAGGAGGATGAGGAGTAGTTGGTCATGGCGTAATGAAAAACGAACTTGGCATGCTATTGGCGAGTATGATTAGCAAAACGAAATCAGAATCTATCTTACATGTATGTGGAGCCTTGTGTGTGTGTGTGTGTGTGTGTGTAGCACAAAATGTGACGCACGCCTTTTCAAGATGCCATCAACTTCGACCCAGATATCTTCAAACTCATACCACGACGCTTCTTCCTCACATATCTTCCAAAACACAGACGACACCACGTATAAAATCATTATATCGAGCAAGGCCCTCCATGGCCAAGCCTCTCGCACCTACTTATCAAACGCATCCATCCATTCGACCAAACCTTTAGCATTTGGTTGCCCTTGAAGAGACGGCACAGCACGACACGTCCACATGTTCCTGCGAGTCCATGCGTTTTTAGATGGGAGATGTTGATTTTGCCGTGCTTGGGGCAGAAAAGGGGAGATTCGAGGGGGTTAGTATGTACCTAGTGCAAATGCAGACGCAAGTCGGGAAATGGAAAGCAGCAGCGCGGTCTTTTTGGCGGGGAGTTGGTTCTGCGAGACATAGTACTCCAACCTCGGGGCTGGGGTTGGGGTGCATGTTTCGGACAGGGTGGCGGTGTTGGTGAGGTTATATATCACGCGGAAGGGGAGGGGCGAGCGGGACGTCGAGTCGCGTGACGCTGTCTTTTGGCGACGCGTTAGGGTGGCGAAGGGTGGGAGGACATATGTCGATTGAGGTTACATTTTTGGAAAAGCGGACGGGGGATGGAGGGAGTGGATGGGATAAGAAAAACGTGGCATCGGTGGGTTGATGTACAACGAGCGCAAGCGGAAGTGGGAGAGCAGGACGTCTGGAAAACGGACGATGGCTTTTTCGTGAGATGTTGGCTTTAAAAAGGGTGGGAAAGACATAGTGCGTTCCGCCGTTGGGTTTTGGTGGTGTAGCCTGTGCGAAGGGCGGGGAGATGTGCGAAAGGCGCAAAGACATGAGAAACTGCCACGTCGCTTTGAGACTTTCTTTGCACTGGATTTAGCCGGAGGGCATCCCCAGAAAAAGAGGCCATACATGTAGTCGAGATCAAACGGTTTTAGAAAGCATGTGGACGAGTGTTCGAGAGTTTTTGTTCGCTGAGCGGAGCAGAGCAGTCGAGGCAGAGAACATACGGGTGGCGAAGTCATCCTTGCATTGGACGAGCGGAACATCAAAAAAACGTGCCGTTTCTTTTGGAGCGTGGGATAGATAGGAGGGCTGTGTACGTCCGCTCACATACGTGGCATATGCTGCGATTTTGTGTGTGGGGTGTCTCATAGGAGGATGCTTGCGATCACCCATAGATCGGAAACGAGTTTTCATGGTAGGAAGGGCTGGGCAAAAAGACATTACAGCTTTCCATCCGGCTTTTGGTCGAACGGACCAAAGTGTGTGTTATTTGAAGGCGTAAGAGAGATGGTGCGGATCTCTCATATGCTTGTGCAAACCAGCACGACGGAGAACTCATTTACCACTGGGATTTTCTTTTGAGGTGGCGTGGAGGAGAGGAAATGATCTCAAGGTATCGATATTTTGACAGGTCGCAGAGGACATAGGACCGGGATTTCGGGGTTTCTGGGAGAAGAGCAGGGGACGAACATGTTCCATGCTCTTTTGATGTTTTTGAAAAGTCGGAGTATGGTATGGTTTGGGCTGGAGTAGAGGAAAAGGCTTTGCTGACAAGATATTTATACGCGTTTCTCGCGTGTAAAAGACACGTTAGGTGCTTATTCTTGTTTTCTGGGAGGATGAAAAATGCGCAGTGACAGGCATGGGCGTGGATTTGATCGCGGAAGAGCTTGGAAGTGGGGAATAAGTGGCAGAATTTAATGTAAATTGTATATAGCACAGATGGATAAGCCTTTAGCATTGCAATTCTGACAGTCGTGCGTTTACTCTTCTTCTTCTTCTTCTTCTTCTTCTTCTTCTTCACGTATTCAAAGTCCCCAAAGCATAGCTCTCTTCGCTTGATCCAGTACCGCGATGTGACTTATCGATGTGAAAGTCACGTAATTCATCTTCATATGCAGCAACACAATTGTCCCATAACGTGCTTCACTTACACAAACACCTCTGCGAACGCCTCGGTCTTCACCCTGCATACTTCACATTTGCATAACATATAGTATCTCCTGACCTCTGCTCCTTTAACTCTTCTTCTATACCAAGCCTTTCATACGCATAAACACAAACTATCGAGCCAACACACATACTTCATCTACACACCAAATACAACTGAAGCCTCTTCACATCTTCCTGTCTCCTTTCCCTTTCTCCTCATCGAGATACAACATAGCTCCCCAAATTTTTGCACACCACAAATCGAAGAACCCCAATATGAGCAATAACACCAGCGCTAGCAAAGCAAAGGGAAAGGGAAAGGCCAAAGTCTCTGATTCTAACGCCGGAAAAGTCTCCAATGCCGCTCTAAACGCTCTGGCGAGAACTACAAAAACAAGTGTTGCAGCTCTAGTCGAGTCAAAGAGTAGGGAGCCTCCAATAAGTCGAATCCCAACAAGTAGTCCGCGCCAGGAAGATGATGAGGCTGCTAAACGGGAGAAGGAGAGGTTAGCGAGATTACGTAAAAAGGAAAAGGCGAAAAAGGATCAGCGATTCCTGAAGTTGAAACGGAGAGAAGAGAAGGAAATTAGTGAAAGGAAAAAGAGAGAAAACGAGAGGAGCAAAGGGGAGTCGAGCAAGAGCGGAGGAATCAAGTGAGGATAAGGACAGAGCGGGCGAAAGAGATGCCGATACGATGAGCATACAGCAGCAGGAACAATATTCTTTCGTATTCAAAAGACAGAGCTATATTTACTCTGACATTTCCTGTGCAAACAACTGTATATATTGCCAGTTCAGGTTAGTTGAGATCGGTGCGCTGTCTTCACTTCAAAGCTTAAACAGATTTTCATTCACGCCAGGTATCCGCTACTCACATGTATACCTTTTATTCAAGTGCTGGCTAACGCAATTGGTTCCCTCTATCGTTCGATTTTAAATTCACATCCACTCACAAATTAGCTCCCCAGCACTTCACACTTCTCCCTTCACGGCCTGCAAATTCAATATCTGTCGCACATTAATATTCTCATTGGAAATCGTTCTTCTTCTTATCCATTGACACACCGAATTTACACTTAGTTTTCCACACTTGACGAATATCTTCGCACTTTGGTAAATCTGCAGTACTTCCCGGACTCCATGAACGACCCTCACCCCAACGAAGAAAGACTCCCCAACCTCGCTCTCTACACCATGAATGGATCTTCGAATATGACCCCCACAGCCATGGCTGCATTGAACAGTGGGCCGCCCTTCACAAATAAAGGCCTCACAAGCCACCCGAGGCAACTGGATAAGAACTTTCAACCGACAAAAGAAGAGCTCGAGAAGCAGGAAATGGCGAGGCTAGCAAGGGAAGCGGCTAAGAAGAAAAGGTAGCCGAGCAAGGAAAGGAGGGAGTACGTGGGGACGAGGATACAGCGGGTGGATAAGGAGATGCAGTTGTCTTACTTACTTCATTTCGCATACAACATATGGCTGCATTCATACATTCAGGTCACCTGGGCACAAGTGAATTTACAATGTCACTCTGACTCTTCTCACTTCTCCCTTCACAAGCCAGTATCCAAAGTGCATGCAATGTAAACTCTGATTAGTCTCCTTGCTGCAGTTCTTCCTGATGTACAGATTTCGGCTCATATCACAAGCCCAAGCAGACGCGAAGCTCACGAACTACCATGGGTACTTCTCAGCTCTTTTTTGAGCACAAGTAAAACACAACAAGTACCACCCACCTACCCCAAGTCAGTGCAAAAGGCTATGGGCCGCCTGAACGACGATTCGCGTCTCCCCGGCCTAGAGTACTATGCCATTGCGAAATCCACAAAACACGACCGTCGAAAAAATGGCGGCTGCAGAGAAGAGCAAGAGCAGTGGCAAAAAGAGCAACAGCAGGGGCCCAACCAGCAATTCGCAGCAACGGGACAAGAATTATAAGGACTGCAAACCCAAAGTGGACTCGAAGTCGGTGAAGCGGCGTCAGCACAAGGCTCGTGCAGTGTCTGATAATTTAGTCTACGATGCAACGCGAATGTAAACACCGACAAATTGCTCCGAATGTAACTTGTACGATGGGACTTGTGAAGTCGATTTGTTTGTCTCATTCATACTGTTTGTGTCTTACTCCCTCCTCGACATTCACTTTATTCCACTTCCAATATCTCGCCCCCGCTTTTCTTCACACAGATGTCAAGTTACAGCCTGCAATGTTACACTTGCAGTTACATCCACCGAGTCACCTCAGCTCTTCACACGCGATAAGATTGAATCCCGTGCGGCGAATATGTATATAAGCTCTCCACCACCTGCCTTACCTCCTTCTTTAGACCCAAAGTTCTAATCAGACACAGACACGTATACAATCTTCCTACCAAACCACCTCATTTGCACATACACAACCAAGGCTCCTTCACATCGTTCTCTGCGAGACACCACAGAAGTTCCTCTCCTCACACGCACCAGCTCAAGACCCCAACATGAGCAGCACTACCACCTAGAAGCCGCGCGAAACCTCCCATCCCCCTCTTCGCAACAAAGCCAGACCGGCCACTGCGCTAAAGAAGAGCACCGACCAGAAAACGGACAGGGACGAGAAGAAGAAAGCATTGAGGGAGGAAAAGAAAGAGGCGGACAGGGAGAAGCTGAAGAAGATGGCAGTGAAGGCTAAGGAGATGAAAGCAGAGAGGGAGAAGAATATGAAAGCAGTGATGGGGGAGGAGAAGAAAGAAATAAAGGAGGAGAAGAAGAGAGCAAAGAGGGAGAAGGAGAAGAAAGCAGAGAGGGAGGGGAAGAGGACAGTAAGGAGGGAGCAGAGGAAGAAAGTGGGGAGGGAGAAGGAGGAGAAAGCAGAGAGGGAGGAGAAGAAGAAAACAGGCAAGGATGAGAAGGCAACATTTCCAAGTACAGCGAGGCCATGGCGTTCCGACGAACAGGAAGAACAGATTCGTCGTAGACATTTTCAAGGTCTTTCGTGGCCTTAGTCAGAACGATCTAGGGGCGATGCGAGGACATAATGTAGCTTAGCTTTGCGGTGATTTGAGCATGTAATGTATAATTTCACATGCAGTTGCATTGCCACTTTGAATGTGATGTGCTGATGCTGAAATAGGTAGCTAGAGATGATTTGAAGAAGGCAGAGAGAGAGAGGAAGAGGAGGTCAGTGAAGGGTGAGAAGAAGTGAGAAAGGAGGAGAGATACAAGAGTGTTATAAAGTAAACGATGGAGCTGAGCAGAGCGAGTGGTTATAAGTCATATACTCGATTCATCATCACTCGTAAAAACCCCCAAACTCCTCAAGAATCCAGCAAAGTAAAACCTCTGTTCTGCAGCAGGGGAATGAAAGCCCATATTGCCCATTCAGTTAAAACCACCTGACCTCTTTTTCAATGACAACTCCGCGTACGGGACCTTCGGAGACTGATGGTTCCCTGGTGCAGAACTGTGGTTCAAGAAGTACATCGAACACCGGCCAGTACCATCAACTAACTCGGAAAATGTGAAGTACTGTGAGGCAGGTCACTACTCGGAAACGTGCGCTATAAGGTAGCGATGGCGTTCGACGGGTGATTTGGGAGTCAGCGGGAATATAAAAGGTGATTTGGGGGGTAAGGCATCGCGTTGTGTTGAGTGCGCACTGCGCGGATCCGAAGACCGTGGAGTGTCAGCAGTAGTACTTTGAAAGCGAGGCATAGATATGATATAGCTCGCCTTAAATACAATCTAAAGATATCATACACGTAATTTCAAATACATATCTTACTAAATGGAAAACAACCATGCTTGGTCTAACCGTCCGCCCATCATCTTCGCGTACCATATACATAATTCCTCTCCCTTCTCCCCACAACAAACATTGACCTAAATCTCCACTCCAAACCATCCGACTCCCTCGATAACTATGCATTCAAGCGTGTGCCACTTCACTCACAGGCAGTCCACTCATTCCTCGTCGCAGACTCACTCATCCGTGGCATATAAACCGCCCATCTATGTTCTCTTCCATACTCCATACAAAGCCTCCCCCTTCCCCTCACCCTTCCACTTCAACATCCACGTCCACGTCCACACAACTTATCAAACCCACACAACAAACCACCAGAGAGACGCGCAAACCCACACTACGTATTCATATATTCACATAACACACACACACATCTCCCACCTACACATCATACGCCCGTCACAATGAGCACCACCAATAAACCCAAAAGCACCGCCGCGCGTGCCCTCGAAAAGTCCAAAGCAAAGGACAAGACGCACGACACGTCCAAGAGCAGCGGGCCCACGAGTACTCCAGGCTCACAAGTAAAGGGTGGGAAGCAGAGCGAGTTGGCAAGCGTACAAGGGAATGAGGTGACGATGCCGTACAAGGGATGATTCGTCATATGACGTAGCCAGTCAATTAAGTCAAATCAAATCAAGTCGAGTTTTGGAAATATATTCATGTAGCCATTAAATCTCACTACCGTGTCAATACAATGCCACGTCGCAGCATCCATAAACGCCCATTCCCTAACAATGCTGGGTATGTTGATGGAAAGGAGGAACACAGGAAAATGAATACCCCGACGACTGTGCCAGACCAAGGAGATTCGTGAAGGGGGGCGCGGGTATTAAATACAATCGTAATCTCCGACGGAGAAAAGAACGGTATTGGCCAGGAAGGTGAAGTTGTTGTGAAGAATGAGTTGGTGATGTGCTTGAGCGGGTGATGTGCAAGTAGCGATGGTGCAATGAGTCGGGTTCGAAATCCAACGACAGCAGCTGTGATGACAACGATAGATGTGAGGTGTTAATGACCCTGCCCTGGAGAGCCGTCATCAACTTGTGAAAAAGTCATCATCTTGTGAAAAGCCCCAGTCACTGCCGCGCCAGGCCCATGGTACGTCCGGCGGCCGCGATGTATTTGCTGCGGCAGTCGTAGTGAACGGTCCAAACAGTGACGTGTTGCCTTGGTCGTCAATGGGCCCCGAGGCGATAGGAAGATGGCTCTCAGATGACGACGGTTCGGATGCAGACTCCTAAAGCTGTTGTGTTTGCCGCTGAGGTGGATGAAGCAAGGGACCGAAGAGACGGGTGCTATTCGGACGAGGTAATTCGCGCATGGCAGTGTCGTGTTGAAGTCGGTCCTGTAACACTGAAAGACGCCGCGCAAGCGGAGAAAGCTCTTCATGGGGCAGAGCATCGACAATACTTTGACTAGGTCCAGGGTTCTGGCTCGCACTAGTCACGCGCTGTCAGCACGTCGCCAACTCAAGCACTGTCAAGACATCTAGTGGTACCGCGGCGGGGTTCCCTGGCCACTGGGGACGCCGTTGCCTTGTTGTGGCTGGTACTCCAACTCGCGCTTCATCGTGTCGAGAGTCTGAGGGAAGTATGGCTCGACGCCGTAGGTCTTGAGGTAGTTGGCAGTCTTCTCGATGCGCTTGATCTCGCGCTGCACGCTCCACTCCTCGCCCTCGCCGAAGCGGCGGGTGACGACGTCGACCATGGCGGTGTCGAGTCTTGCGTAGAAGTCGCGGCGGGCTGTGATGTCGTTGGCGTCGGCACTGTCGATGCCGCCGTGTGAGTTGAGGTTGCCGCCCAGCTTAAGGACGAGGTCAAACGCGTGGCGCGGTCCTTGTGGCAGCAGAGCTAGCCGCTGGATGTCGGGCAGGAACTTGAGCATCGCGGAAGCGAAATGTGATGATGAGATGGAGTCGTTGAGGTCGTCCTGCAGACGGTGCAAGTCAAAGTTAACGATGGTGATTTTGCGGTCGAGCTGGGCGTTGAGTGCCACGGCAGCGTCCGGTGTAGTGGTATCCATGATCTTAGCGATAGAGGGGGGTACATCTGCAGTCGATTAGCATGTGATTCAGAGACAAAATGGGAAGAGGGTCGTACCGGGTCGCAGGCCACGCTTATCGATCCAGCCGTGCACCTCTGCGCGCTGCTGCTCGAGCTGGTCAACCCAGGCCTGCATGTCGGCAAGCTGCTGCTCCAGCTGCTCGATCTTCTCTGTGTAGGGTGAAATGGCCTGGTTGAAGGCCGCGGCGAGCAGATCGGGCATGGGCGCGGGCTGCATACCGCCGCCCATGGCAGGGACTCGGTGGTTCATCTGGGGCGGCATCGAGTTCTGGCCGTTGGACATGCCGCGAGTGGGGAGAGTTGTTTCCTGAGGCTGCTGGGGGCGCTGGTACATGTCGACCTCTTCAGTCGGCGAGGTCGGCTGTTGCTGGTGCGATTCCTTGCGGCTGCTGTCGGGACGATTCTCGGAGCCGTAATCGAATGATTGCGAGCGAGGACCTTGTTCTTCGACGTAGGAATTGGCCTGGGACTGTACGATTAGCTTCCAACAATTTCATGCGCGAGGACAGCGCAACATACCCTTGAGCGCTAAAAAAGTTAGTAACGGAACACGGTCGATAGCAGACGAGGGGAACTTACACGTTTGAAGAACATTATGAAGAAGGAAGCGTTTGCGGGTGCGAGCGAGAGAAGGCGCGATTATATGGCGCAGCGGATGATTGCGAAAAAATTACGCGGCTGGGGACGCGGGCGAGGGCCTGCGATTACTTGTAGAGAAAGCCGTGGCTGGTGTTGGGCCGAAGGTGGTTGGGGAGCTATCGGACCACTTTTGACCTCGACTTTCTGCTGTCGCACACCAGTTTCGTGACTGGAAGATCAGAGATGGGATTAATGCGACGAGACGCAGTTTATAAAGCCACGCCGCCGCAGAGATTGTTATGGTAGCACGACGCCATGCAATACCGTTCGGAACGGTGCTGGGAGAATGAAGCTCGGGCCACAAGAGCCCCGCCTCCCGAAGTTAGCGGCCTTCGCTACCACCCACCGCCTTGCCGTCGGCCCGTCTTGGATGCTGCAGTGCGATGGCCATGAAACCTTCAAGCATGTGATATCTCCAATGACAACGACTTTAACCTACTTGCTCCACGAGGGATATGCTTAACCTCAACATCAAGATTGCTGTGTCGAGCTGATTGCTTCATCATGTGCAAACACGAGCGAACACGTAGGCTACCCACTGTTCGACCATCTAGCGTTCGGAGAAGCACATGCAGCTACAGAGTTGCCGATACATTATCCTTGACCGTACCGCAGAACTTGAAGAATAAAACTGTGTGCTCCCTCGTTCTTATTCAGGTGTATGATTCATCGATGCGTTGAAAGCATATCTACCAAGAACTGGGGTATAATGATCAGACTCCAATCCATCCTATTCCGTCTTCCCGTTAACCTTCCCCTTCGTCTCATGGGGGGGGG
>Ga0265780_10003391_pt1 | contig 20988 bp, 16 predicted proteins | sample P1T30metagenome_FD_192432 | JGI IMG/M metagenome (GOLD analysis project Ga0265780, IMG submission 192432) | Plant litter microbial communities from East Loma Ridge, Irvine, California - P1 T30 | ecosystem: Environmental > Terrestrial > Plant litter > Unclassified | place: USA: California...
GCCGCCATGCGTGTGGCCCGACAGTTGCAGGTCGAAACCCGCCTCCGCCGCTGCCGGAGCGGTGCGCGGCTGGTGCGCCAGCAGCACGCGCAAGTCGATGTTCCTGGGCGCGCCATGGGCAGCCGCGCGCGGGTCGCTTTTATGTTCGGGATTGAAATGATGCGCCGTGTAGTCGGCCACGCCGGCGATCATCAGGCTGGCCGCGCCGCGCGTGCGGACGACGTGCTGGTTCATCAGCACGGTGATGCCGAGGCGGCGCAGTTCGGCGATCCAGGCATCGGCGCCGGAATAGTATTCATGGTTGCCGGTGACGAAAAACGTGCCGTCCGGCGCCGACAGCCGCGCCAGCGGCGCGGTGTGCTGCGCCAGCCGCGCGACGCTGCCGTCGACCAGGTCGCCGGTGATGGCAATCGCGTCGGCGCCGAGCGAATTGACCTTGTCGACAATGGCGCTCAGGTACTGGCGCTTGATGGTCGGGCCGACGTGGATGTCGCTGATCTGCGCGATCGTGTAGCCGTCTAGCCCGGGCGGCAACCCCGCCACCGGCACGTCGACATGTTTTACGTGCGCCAGGCGGCGCGCGTTGACCAGGCCGACCAGCGTGACCGCGACCGCCAGCAGGGGCACCGCGACCGCCGTGTCGCGCGCAGCATCCGGCCAGGTGACCGGCGCAACGTGCAATACCAGCAACAGCAGGTCGCGCCCGAAAGTCAACACCAGCAGCGACGAAAACAGCCCCATCGCCAGCAGGCCGGCCCAGGCCAGTTGCTCGGCGCCGCGGCGCCGCTTGAAATACGGCGACAGGAGGCCGGTCGGTACCAGCAGGGTCGACACGACCAGCAGGACGATGCCGAGCAGGCCCCCGGCGATGCCCGGGGCAATTGCGGGAATCAGGCGAAAACCGATATACAGGTGCAGGATGACCAGCAACAGGAGGACGGTGGCGATGGTGCGGCGTGGTGGCATGGACAATCCAGAATGTACTGTAGAAGGTGGCACATGGGGCAATATGGCCGATGTACAAGAGTTTTCAGTAAATGTTACAGAGCGATATTCATATGTAATATTCTGTATTAGCACGTGGAGTGTGCGCTGTGCAGGCATATAGTGAACGCATGCCCTGGCGCTTAGCGATCATTCGATCACCGTTAAGGGAAAAGGATAATGCCATGTTCACGAAAAAAGTCTTTGGTGCGGTGCTGGTCACCGCGGCCGCAGTCGCCACGGCGACCGTCTCCACCTCGGCCATGGCGCAGGATCGCGGTGTCAACACCGCCGTCGGCGCGGTGCTCGGCGCAGCAGTGGGTGGCAGCGCCGGTGGCCGCAACGGTGCGATCGTCGGTGGCGTACTGGGCGCGGCGGTCGGCAATTCGCTGAGCACCCGCGGCGACCGTTATTATGACAATCGCGGTTACGACAACCGCGGCTATGCCAGCGTCGGCTACTACCAGCCGGCACCAGTGTACGTTGAACCACGCCCGGTGTATGTCGAATCGCGCCCGGTCTACTACTCGGCACCAGCTTATTATGCGCCACCGGTCGTGTATTACGGCGGCGGCCGCGGATACTACGGCGGCGGTCGCGGCTACTACGGCCACGGCGGCTATGGCCATGGCTACCACGGTGGCGGCCACCACGGCCGGTAATCGATAGCTTGCTCAATCGCCAGCTTGCTCAATCGATAATTCGTTCTCAAGAAGCCGCGTCGCCGACGCGGTTTTTTTTCGTCCGGCTTTTCCCCTCCCCCCGCTAAGCGCTGCCGGGATCGTTCTGGAGACAGCCATGCAGGCAGCGGGAAGCACCATCACACTGGGCGCACAAGGCTATGTCCTGCGCGAACGCCTGGCCGCTTCGGCCTACGGCGTGCTGTGGCGCGCCGATGGGCCGCACGGGCCGGCAGCCGTCAAGCTCGTCAATGCCGCACAGATGGCCAGTGCCGACGCCAGCCAGCGCCACTTCTGGAGCGCTTCCGCCCAGCGCGAGATTGCCTTCCTGCGCGCGCTGGCGCCCTGGGATGGGCGCCACATCGTGCGCCTGCTGGGCAGCGGCGACGTCGATGGCCTGCCGGCGATGGCCCTGGAACTGCTCGACGGCGACCTGGCGCACCACGATGTCGCCCAGCTCCCGTACGCGCAGGCGCTGGCGTGGACCGGCCAGCTGAACCAGGCACTGGCCAAGGTGCACAGCCATGGCTGGCGCTACCTCGACCTGAAACCGGCAAATATCCTGCTCGACCGGCGCGCCAACCTGGTGAAACTGGCCGACTTCGGCACCAACCGCGACCTGCGCGACATCGATCCGCATACCTACGCAGGGACCGCCAGCTGGCAGGCTCCCGAACAATTTTTCCCCGACACCCAGCAGCGCTACCGCAGTGACGCGCGCAGTGATTATTTTTCCCTGGGCGCCCTGCTGTTCTACCTGGTGTCGGGCGGCCAACGCCTGCGTTATGGCGCCGCGTGCGGCACGGCGTGGCGTGACCATGGCCGCGCCGGCGCGCTCCAGTTGCGCGACGCGCACGGCGGCGCCTTGCCCCGCGTGCTGCACGCCGACGAGGCCGACCTGTTTGCGCGCCGTGGCGGGGCCCGCGCGCTGCCGCTGTTGAAAGCGTTGCTGGCGGCCGAACCGGACCAGCGTCCCGCCCACGCCCTCGCCATCAGCCGCGCGCTGGCGCAAGCGGCATGAAACTGCGCCGTGTCAGCGTCTTCACGCTCACTGCCTGCGCCCTCGCCTTCCTGTGCGTCCTGCAGTTGCTGGCGCTGCTGCGCGCACCGGCCGTGTTCTACCCGTCCACCATCGACATCAACCTGGCGCCCGGCGAGAGCATCGCATTGGGACAGCAGGAACTGGCCGCGCCAAGCGCCGACCGGCGCCACCTGGTGCTGCGGCGCGACGCGTCGGGTGCGTATTTCGTCCGCAATGCCAGCGCCGGGCGCGCGCTGTTGCTGCAGTCCGGCCACGCCGAACAGCGCACCGGCGCCACGGTCCTCGCGCCCGGCCAGCGCTTCCAGCTGGGCAATATTGAATTTATTGTCGGCAGCGCCAGCGCCCGCGCGCTTGCTTTCAGCGCAGCCGGCCAGCACTGGCGCTACGACGGCGCCACGCTGTGGCGCAACGGCGCCGCGCAGGACGCCTGCCCCGACGCCCGAGCTGCCAGCCGCCTGGCCGCCACGTGGAACCGGTTGACTCCCCAGGCGTTCACGCTGGCGCGCCCGCTGGTATTCGGCGGCAACCTCCATTGCGGCAACCGCCTGGGGCTGGCCGGCATCGACAGCGGCGCGGCCACGTTGTCGCGCGGCGAACACGGTATCGTCCTGGCGGCAGGCGCCGCGCCGCTGCTGGTCGACGGGCAGGCGCTGGCCGAACGCGACTACCCACTGGCCGGCGTGACGGCCCTGGTGGCCGGCCGCACCCGGCTGGCGCTTGCCGTCGACGCCGGCCACGTGCTGCTGCACCCGGTCAGCCACGTCGCCCTGTTCGGCGCGCCGCAGCTCCCCCTGCCGGCGCAAGTGGCATGGCGCTGGCAGCAGCGCCAGCACTGGGTACTGACGCAGGCCGCGGTCTGGCCCGCCGCGGCGCTGCTGATCGGCGCGCTGGCCACGGCCGTCTTCGCCGCGCTGGGCGGCAACGCCACCTGGACCTGGCGCGCCGCCGGCCTGCTGATCGCCTGCGCCGGCCTCGCCGCGCTGCTGCTTCAGCGCGCCGGTAGCGCGCCCGCGATCGGTGTCTCGCTGCTGCTGGCCTGGGCCGCGCTGTGGTATTTGCTGCTGGCCCCGGGCCGGCTGCATCTGGTGACGATTGCTGCCGTCCTGCTGCTGGCCGTGGGCCTGCTGGCCCAGCTCGAGCTGGGCCTGGGCGGCGCCGAATCGTCCTGGCTGCGCCATGTGCAGAAAACCGCCTGCCTGCTGGCGCTTGGCGCCGGGCTAGGCGTGCAGCCGCGCTTGTTCCGGCGCACGGCGCCGCTGCCGCAGGCGCGGCTCGAATGGATGCTGCTGCTCCTGGCCGGGCTGGCGCTGGTGGCGCTGCTGCTGCAGGTGGTGTTCGGCGACGAAACCGGGGTGTTCGACATCCAGCCGGTGGAATTTGCCAAGCTGGCCCTGACCGCGCTCTCCGCCCACTGCCTGGCGCTGGCCATGGGCGCCCAGGCCACCGTGGGCGGGATGGGTTGTGCGCTGCGCCGCTGGCTGCGCCTGGGCGCGCCGGCGCTGCTGTTCATCGCGCTGCTGGCCTTGGCGCTGGTCCAGGTCGACGATTATTCTCCGCTGATCCTGCTGCTGGTCTGGAGCATGGCGATGGCGCTCGGGTATGCGTTCGCCAGCCGCAAGATCCTGTTCGCCGCGGCGCTGGCCGCGGTGGCACTGCTGTTAGTCGGGGGCGTCGCCTTCCTGCACGGCGCAGGTCCGGCGGAAGTGGCGAACTGGCAGTTTTACGGTGACCGGTTCCTGGTCTGGCTCGATCCGGCCACCCATCCCCACACCGGCCAGCAGATGCTCGCGGGCGGGCGCGCGATCGCCGACGGCGGCTGGTGGGGCAGCGACGGTTTCCTGGGACTGCGCTCCCTTGGCCAGCAGGCAGGCGCCGCCATGCGCATCCCGGCGGTGCAGGACGATTTCGCGCCCGCGTTTTTCCTGAACCGGCACGGCCTGGCCGCCAGCCTGGTGCTGTGGCTGCTGCAGGCGCTGTTTGTCGCCGGCCTGCTGCAGGTGGCGGTCAAGGCGTGGGCCGCCAGCGTCGCCGCGGGCGACTTCCGGCGCGCGTGGTCGGCCCGCTTCCGCTGCTTCGCGCTGTGCGGCGGCGCCGCTTTCGTGCTGGGCCACCTGCTGCTGTCGTGGGGTACCAACCTGGCGATCTTCCCCATCATGGGCCAGCCCATGAGCTTCCTGTCGGCGGGCGGCAGCCACCTGCTGTTTTTCATCTGCCCCCTGCTAGCGCTAGGCAGCTTCAGCGCGCAATCATTCGAGGAGATTTAATCATGCCGGTCTATGTACAACACGAGGTGCTGGGTAAAATCAGCGACGTCTTCAACGCCGACGCGCTGTGGCAGGCGCCGGGCATGTCCTTGTTTGCGCGCCAGCCGCTGCTGCGCGACCTGCTCGAACGCTCGCCGCGCGAACAGCGCGGCCGCGACGCCACGCGCTGCTTTTCCCACGTGACGCTGATGCTGCCGCAGGAAGATGTCGACGACGACCGCCACCTGACGCGCGGCGCGCGCGTGCGCGACCTGGCCGATTCGCTCGCGGCGCTGCACCAGAAGGATTTCGGCGATTTGTTGAAAGGCGATGAAGTGCGCTACGACGTCGTCGGTGCCGAGGCGCTCGAACCGGGCCAGGTGCAGGTCAAGTTCGGCCACGCCGTGTATTTACCCGCACCCGCCGAAAAGCCCTTGTATATGGTCACGGCATCGCGCGACAGCGCCATCTGGAAAGCCGTCTGCCCGGTGTACCCGCATCAGCGCCTGGCCCTGCTCGGCCCCAGCGCCGACGGCGCCAGCCACGCGGTGTCCGACTGGCCCTTCGGCCCGGATGCCGCTATCTTGCTGATCAACGATGGGCCGGACGGACCGCTCGAAGTGCAGGTGCGCCCGAAAGACGTCTACGAATGCCAGTTCGATCCGCTCAATGGCTATCACACGATCAAGGCAAAGGGCGCGGCCCAGCGCCTGCTGCTGAAAGTGACCCGCACCGCGGCGCCGGCAGCGGCGCGTCCCGTCGTCCCCGCCGAACCGGCGCCGAAGCTGGCCGGCGTCTGGAAGACCCGCGGCGCCGGCGTCGATCCCATCGATGCGATCGAGCCCACCGCGGTGCCGGTCGCGCAGACCGCCCGCATCCCCAAGGTGGAGAATGACGCCAGGGATGCCAGTGACGCAACGTATGCACCGGTTGCCCGCCAGCGCGTCAGCCTGGCCGCGCTGGCGCTGCCGCGCCTGTCGCGCTACCGCGACACCGGCGCCGCCACCCTCGAAGTACGCCTGGACCGCCAGCTGAAGCCGACGAAAACCGACGCCGTCATGACGTTCGCCGTCGACGCCGACGACGTCCTGCATGCGATCACGCCGGCTGGCCGCGAACGCATCACCGCGCCCGCCAGCTTTACACCCGTCGACGCGCGCGCGGTCGAACTGACGCCGGTCGCCCCCGCCATGATGGACCGGTACAGCGCCCTGCTGCGCCTGCCCGACGCCGATACCGGCGTCGCCGTGGCCAGCGGCGCCCGGCTGCTGTTCGGGCGCGGCGCCCCGATGCTGGCCGGCCTGCGCGTGCTCGACGGCGGCGGCGCGCTGCGTTCCGCCAGCGGCGAACCCGATAACGCCGACCGCCTTGGCCTGTCGCGCAAGGCGTTTACGTTCGAAGCAGTCGAGGGCGGCTACCGGATCACCCGCATGTCGCCCACCCAGGCGCTGTTCCACCTGGACCCGCAATGCGCGTTCGTTGCCAGCATCGGCGACAGCGAACCGTACCTGCTGCCGCCCGGGCACCACCTGGTGGCCGGCCACTACGTGCTGCGCTTCGACGCGTAAGCCCGGCCATGCCGCCCTTTCCTTCCCTGCCGGCGTGGCTGCTCGGCGCGTGCATCGCGGCCGCGCTGGTCCTGACACTGGTCCTGGCCGCCTTCCTGACGCCACGCCGCTGGTGGCGCCGCGCCAATGCGCGCGCGCTGGCGGTGCTGGTAATGGGCACCGCATTGTTCAGCTATTTGTTCATGCTCGGAGCCGGCGCACGGCTCAAGCCGGCGGTCGTGCGGGCCATCCTGCCCGTGGCGTCCAGCCAGCCGTTTCCGGTCCGGACCTATCGTGTCTTCGATGCCCTGAACCTGCGCGCCGCCAGCGGCACGGGCGCCGCGCGCGTCGCCGTCGTTCCCGTCGGCAGCCAGGTCACCACCACCGGCCGGCGTGATGGCGACTGGTGGGAAGTCACCGCCACCGTCGACCAGCGCACGGTGACCGGCTGGGCCAGCAGCCTGTGGCTGCGCCGTGACGAGGAAATGCACCGCTAACTCAGCCATTAGGAAAAAATCCGACAGCGCAGCAAGGAATAGTCCTACCGTGCGCGCTGCTGATTTGTCGATCGACCTTTTACACTGGTACCCGAACCTTGTTGTACTTGGACACTTCATCGGATACCTATGTCAATCGCACTGCGCTGCAACCTGAACGATCCTGCACGTCCCCTGCATCACCCCTGGCGCACCTGCGTCGGCAGCGGCCACGCCACACTGGCGCTGCGCGCCGATTGGCAAGCACAACTGCGCCAGGCCAGCGCCGAACTGGGTTTCAAGTACGTACGCTTTCACGGCCTGCTCGATGACGACATGGGCACGGTGGTGTGCCAGGACGACACGTTGCTGTACTCGTTTTTCAACGCCGACCAAATCTTCGATTTCCTGGTGTCGATCGGCATGCGCCCGATCGTCGAACTTTCCTTCATGCCGCTGGCCCTGTCATCCGGCGACGACACCGTGTTCCATTACAAGGGCAACATCACGCCCCCGCGCGACATGGCGCAGTGGCAGGCGCTGATGCACAAGCTGGCGGCGCACTGGGTCGAACGCTACGGCATCGACGAGGTCGCGCAATGGTATTTCGAGGTTTGGAACGAGCCCAACCTGCCCGCTTTCTGGACCGGCACGCAGGCGCAGTATTTCGCGCTGTACGACACCACCGCCAGGGCCCTCAAGGGCGTCGATGCGCGCCTGCGCGTGGGCGGACCGGCCACGGCGGCCAATGCGTGGATCCCAGAATTCCAGCAGTATTGCGCCGAGCACGACGTGCCGGTCGACTTCATCAGCACCCATTTGTATCCGACCGACGCCCTCGGCCAGGTCGATTCCGACACCACGACCCAGCTTGCCGAGGCGCCGCCGGACACCATGCGCACGCACGCCCTGAGCGCGCGCGAACAGGCCGCCGGCAAGCCGCTGTTGTACACCGAGTGGAACGTTACGTCCAATCCGCGCGATCCGATGCACGATGGCGCGGCCGGCGCGGCGCTGGCCACCCGCATCATCATGAGCGTGGACGACATCGTCGACGCTTACAGCTATTGGACGTTCAGCGACATTTTTGAAGAAAATTATTTCCCCAGCGTGCCGTTCCACGGCGGCTTCGGCCTGGTCAACCTGCACGGCGTCCGGAAGCCGACGTACCACGCCTTTGCCATGGTGGCAAAGCTGGGACGCGAACACATCGTCGTGAAACAGGACCACCCGACCGTCGCGGTGTGGGCGGGAGGCGTCGATGCCGGCGCCGGCACGAGCCATGTCCTGGCCATCAACCAGGCCATGCCGCGCCATGCGATTGAGGCCGAGACGGTCGACCTGCGCCTGACCGCGCCCGCCGGAATGCGCGCGGGCGCGGTCAGCATTGCCCGCATCGACGCGCTGCACGCCAACCCGGCCGCGCTGTGGCAAAGCTGGGGTGCGCCCGATTACCTTGCGCGCGACCAGGTGGCGGCGCTGCACGCGGCCAGCGCGCCGGTGGAAGAGCGCCATCCGTTCACCCTCGACGGCGACGTCCTGGTGCTGGCGGTGGCGCTGGCGGCCCAGTCGGTCAACCTGCTGCGCATCGACTGGATCGCCGCCTGAGCATGGACACTCCGTTCTCTCCCTCCCAGGTAGCCCTGCTGACGACGCTGCAGCGGGAGTCCTTCGCCTATTTCCTGCACACCGTCAACCCGGACAATGGCCTCGTCAAGGATAAAACCGCCGACGATTCGCCCGCCAGCATCGCGGCAGTCGGCATGGCGCTGACCATTTACCCGATCGGCGTCGAACGGGGCTTCATGACACGCCGCCTCGCCATCGACCTGACGCTGGCCGCCTTGCGCTTCTTTGCCGCGAGCGAACAGGGCACCGGCGTGGACGCCACCGGTTACAAAGGTTTTTATTACCACTTCCTCGACATGCGGACGGGACGACGCGCCTGGAACTGCGAGCTGTCGAGCATCGATACCGCGCTCCTGATGGCCGGCATCCTCACCGCCGCGCGCTATTTCGATGGCACCGATGCGGAAGAGCGCGAGATCGGCGAACTGGCCGACATGCTGTACCGGCGCGTGGACTGGCACTGGATGCTGGCGGGGGCGAAACTGCTGTGCCACGGCTACAAGCCCAAATCCGGCTTTTTGAAGTGGCATTGGGAGGGCTACAGCGAGGCACTGATCCTGTACGTGCTGGCCCTCGGCTCGCCCACCCACCCGATCGGCAGCGACAGCTACGACGCCTTCACCACCTCCTACGAATGGAAAACGGAATACGGCATCGATTACGTCTACGCCGGCCCCCTGTTCATCCACCAGATGTCGCACCTGTGGATCGATTTCCGCGGCGTACGGGATGCGTTCATGCGCGCGCATGGCAGCGACTACTTCGAGAACAGCCGCCGTGCGACGCGCGTCCAGCAGCAGTACGCCATCCACAACCCGCTGAATTTCAAGCACTACAACTCGCTGTGCTGGGGGTTCACCGCCAGCGACGGGCCGGGCGACATCCGCCAGACGGTGGACGGCGTCGAGCGGCGTTTCTTCGACTACGCCGCGCGCGGCGTGCCGTACGGCCCCGACGACGGGACAGTGGCGCCCTGGGTGGCCGCGGCGAGCCTGCCGTTCACCCCGGAAATCGTCATGCCGACGATCGAATACTTCCACCAGCTGCCGCTGTGCGAAACCGATCCATACGGCTTCAAGGCATCCTACTCGCCGGTCTTCAAGGGGGCGCCGCCCTACGAGTCGGGCTGGGTGTCGCCGCACCACTTCGGCATCAACGAAGGGCCCACCGTCATCATGCTCGACAACGCCCTCTACGACTTCCTGTGGACGCTGATGCAGTCCCAACCCTATTTGCGCAATGGCCTGCTGCGCGCCGGATTTTGCGGCGGCTGGCTGGAGCACGCAACCCCTATTACCGAAGGAGCATCCCATGCACATCAGTCTTGAAGGAAAAGTCGCCCTTGTCACCGGTGGCAGCGGCGGCATCGGCCAGGCCATCGCCGAAGCGCTGGCGGCGAGCGGCGCGCGCGTCGCGATCAGTTATTCGCGCCACCCGGAGCCGGCCAAGGCGACCGTGCAGCAGATCGAACAGGCCGGCGGCAAGGCGCTGGCGCTGCTGGCCGACGTCAGCGAGCCGGCCGCGGTGCAGGCCATGTTCACCGAGGTCGAGCAGGCGTTCGGCCCGGTCGATATCCTCATCAACTGCGCGGGCATCGACGGCAAGCCGGCGCCCAGCTGGGAGATCGACATTGCCGAATGGCGCAAGGTGGTCGATGTCAACCTGTTCGGCGTGTTTCACTGTTCCCAGCTGGCGCTTCAGGGCATGGTCGCGCGCCGCGCGGGCGTCATCCTGAACATCTCGTCGGTGCATGAGGTGATCGCGTGGAGCGGGTACAGCGCCTACACCGCCAGCAAGGCCGCGGTGGCGATGCTGACCAAGACCATGGCGCAGGAGGCGGCGCCGTTCGGCGTGCGCGTGCTGGCGCTGGCGCCGGGCGCCATCAAGACCGATATCAACCGCGCCGTGTGGAGCGATGAAGAACAGCTGCGCGACCTGCTCACCAAGATCCCGCTCGGCCGCATGGGCCAGGTGGAAGATATCGCGGGCCTCGTGACCGTGCTCGTGTCGAACGTGGGCGCCTATGTGACCGGCACCACGGTGTTCGTCGACGGCGGGATGACGGATTATCCGGAGTTTGCGCACGGAGGCTGACAGCCGTGGCGCATCGGCTGGAACGCCACGCCGTTGCGGCAGGCCAGCGGGCCGTCGCAGGCAAAGCCGAGGGCCAAGTAGACCGGCACGGCGTACGGTGACGCATTGACCGTGAAGCCGGCGGCACCGCCCCGCACGCTGTCCCACAGGGCGCGCGCCACGCCGCGGCGATGGTAAGCGGCATCGACGAACAAGTGAAACACGTGGCTCGGCGGCCTGAGCGAAAGAAAGCCGGCGACGGCGCCGTCGACCACCGCCACCGTCGTGACATGGCCGCGCTCGCGGTACGCCAGCAGCGCGTCGGCGTCATTCTCGCGCAGGAACGTCGCCGTGGCCTCGGCCGGCATGCCTGGCACAATGAAGCGCAGCGCCAGCGTGCGCAGCAGCTCCGCCAGGTGGGTAAAGTCGTCGAAACGGGCCGGCCGGATCAGGATCGCTTGTTCCATTTACATTCAGTCACGTTGGGTAAAACACGCATTTGCCAGGCAGTGCTGTAACAAAACATTGCTTTTGTTGACCTACGGCATCACCGGCCCGTAGACTGGTTTGCATGCGAAAAGCCAGTCTCACTGCCAGTTTTGCCACTCCCGGATCCGCTGCCGCTCCCGCGCCGCGCCGCACGGTTCCGCTGTCGCGCCCGCTTCGGCATCCGCGCTACCGGCGGCTGTGGTGCGCCAACCTGGTGTCGAACCTGGGCAGCTGGACGCAGACGTTCGCATCGGCATGGCTGATCGCTTCACTGTCTCATTCTGCCTCGACCACGACGCTGGTGCAAACCGCGACGTATATTCCCGTTTTCCTGTTCGCCCTGCTCGCCGGCGTCGTCGCCGATGCGGTGCACCGCCCCAAATTCCTGTTTTTCTGCAATCTGTTCCAGGCCACCTGCGCCTGCGTCATGGCTGTCCTCGTGATGAGCGGCCACGCCAGCAGCGGACCGGTGCTGGCCGTCACCTTTTGCCTGGGCATCGGCTCGGCCTTCATGTGGCCGGCGTGGCAGGCCGCGCTGTCCGGACTGGTCGAACCCGATGAGGTGGAGGCGGCGGCCACACTGAACAACCTCAGCTACAACGTGTCCGCGATCCTCGGGCCGGCGCTGGGCGGCATCCTGTTCAGCTGGATCGGCCCCGGCGCGCTGTTCCTGGTGAATGCGATTTCCTTCATCGGCCTGCTGTCGGTCTACTGGGCGTGGTGGCGCGAGCAGCCGGCGCAGCCCGTCGCGCCGACGCGCTTTCTTGCGCGCCTCCAGGATGGCGTCAAACTCGCGCTGGGCTGCGCCCGCTACCGTTGCATCCTCGTCAATGTTTGCACCGTGTTTTTTGCCACGATCGCGTTTGCGGGGCTGTTGCCGGTATTCGTACGCGACGTGCTGCACATGAATTCCAGCGTCTTCGGTACGCTGATGGGCAGCCTGGGCGCCGGCGCGGTCGTCGCCGCGTTCTGCCTGCCGTCGATCCGTTCCCGCGTCGACAAAACCCGCCTGCTGGTCTGCGCGCTGATTGTCTACGGCATCATGCTGCTGGGCCTGTCGATGACCCGGTCGCTGGCATTCCTGATTCCGCTCATCGTCTGCGGTGGCATGGCCTGGTCGGCGGTCGTCTCGACGCTGAATGCTGCCGCGCAGCTGTCGTTCCCGGCGGCGGTGCGGGCGCGCACACTGTCGATCTACCTGTTCGTCATGGCCGGCGGCTACACCGCGGGCAGCCTGTTCTGGGGAAAAATCGCCGACCATTTCGGCGTCTGCGCGGCGTTTGCCGGTGCCGGCGCCTGCGTACTGGTCAACGCAGCCTTGTTGGCACGTGGAAAGCGTGAAAACCCCATCTGATTAAACCTTTGCCTGCTGCCGATTCGCGCTACAGTAGCAGCATGTCCCTGATTCCCGATGTTGCCCCGGTTGACCTCGCCGCCCGTTCCAGCGTCGGCGCGGGCGCGCACACGCGCCTGGAGAACCAGGACAATTTCCTGACCATCGATACCGAGGGCATGGCCTGCTACCTGGTCGGGCAGCAGGAATCACGGCGCCAGGTCAGCGGCTGGCCGCAGGGGCATGTGCGGGTTGCCGTTCTCGACGGTATGGGCGGCCACGGACATGGGCGCGAAGCTGCCGAAGCAGTCGTCGCCGGGTTGCTGTACCTCCCCGCCATCTCCAACCTGGAGACACTCGAACACGCGCTGGACGCATTGCACACCGAACTGCAGCGGGCGTTCGCCGTGGAACCCGGGCGCCGGCCCGGCACCACGCTGACGCTGCTGGAAATCCCGCCGGGCCGCGCCGCCCTGCTCTATCACGTCGGCGACTCGCGCCTGTACGCCATCGGTGCGGATGCCATCGCCCCGTTGACCATCGACCATGTCCCGGCCACGGTGTTCGCCATGGATGGCGCGATCGACCAGCAGGAATGGTGGGAGCAGGTGCACGGCGAACACCGTCCGCAGATTTCGCAGGCTTTCATGCTGGGCAATGCCTTTGCCAATCCCGCTCTTCTGGCCAATGACCTGTTTCCCTTGACGCAGCACAATCTCCCGTCGTGGCTCGCGCCGCTGGCGGACCGGCGCGTGCTCGTGTTGCAGGAAGGCGTCACCTATGTGCTCGCCAGTGACGGCTTCTGGTCCTGTCCACATGCGCAGGCATGGATGGCGCGCTGGCCGGCGCTGGTCGCGGCATCCACGGACGCGCGCGCCGTCGTGGATGCGCTGTTCGCTGAAATCAGCGCGCGCCCGCCGGCCGGCCTGCATCCGGACAACCTGACCGCTGTGGCGCTGCGTTTGACGCCGCGGCGCGTCGCGCTGGCCGACGATACCGCGCTGCCGCAAGACCTGCTGGAGCCACATAGCGAGCGTAATCATGCAAAATAGCAACATGTGGTGCCATCCTGCTCATCCAAAGCGCCGGCATGGCGCAAATACGGTTAAGCTGTCGCCTGCACCCTCGTGCTACCCTGTCGCCTCGACCCAACCGGCCCCACGCACATGAACAAGTGTCGCAATCCCGATCATCCGCACTGCACCGTCTGGGTCATGCCCGGCGCGGACAGCTGCGTGCACGGGCATGCGCAACCGGCGGAACAGGCGCCGGCCAGTTCCACAGCGGCGGCGGTGGCAGTGGCGCCCCTGGCCGAGAACAGTTTCGAGATGCTCACGGCGCTGCGCCAGCGCCGCGACGACGCCCCCGCCGGCATCCACCCGCGCCATCCCGCGGCGCGCCGGCCGCACCTGCGCATCAGCGGGTTCGACCCGCGCGCATCCGGTGGGCGCCAGTCGATCAAGCTGGAATTGCGGGCGCTCGCGCCGGCGGCCGCGTCCCAGATGGTCATGACGCTCGAGTCGGACCTGTTTGCCCATGGCAGCGAACGCCACACGTTTGCGCGCAGTGTCGACGGCGACTGGCGCCCGGTCTTCGTCGAGTTTTCCTCGCGCGGCCTCGAGCACGGCCAGTACCGCATCGATGTCGAACTGCGCAGCGACGAACCCGGCGCACGGGCACCGCGCACTTGGGTCTGCACGCTGATGATCCTCGTGCCGCGCCTGGACGCCACGCTGACCGACATCCACCACACGTTCCTCGCGACCCATAAAAACGTGCGCGTCATGGCCGACGACGCCGGCATTGCCCGCGTCCACGCACAGGGCGGCGCGAGCATGAACATCGACGTCACGGCGCGCAACGCGTCCATCGCCCAGCTCAACCTGGACGAACCCGGGGGCAAGGTCGACCACAGCATCGGCACCATCGCCTGGGACGAGGATCTCATCGAAATCGCCACGCGGCGCCATGAACCGCATTCGTTTGCCGCGTCGGCCGCCAGCCTGGTCGACGCCGCGCCCGATACCGGATCGCCCCGCCAGGTACGCCTGTTTGCGCTGGAAGAGTGCCTGCTGGGCCGCTGGGAAGATGCCGCGCCGGAAGCCGACGTGCTGCTCTCCCACTACGGCGACAACGGCCAGGACAAGGGCGGGCTGACGCGCCGCCTGTCGGCGCGCCATGCCGTCATCCGGCGCGGTTCGCGCGGCTATGAAATCGAAGACGTGTCGCGCTACGGCATCCTGCTCGACGGCGTGTGGCCGGGCAAGCACCAGCCCATTCCACTGCGCCTGGGCATGCGCATCGAACTGACTGCCAGCATCAAGGGGGTCGTGGTGATGGAAGTGGGTGCGCTGCTGCCGAATGGCGTGATCCTGCACCGCGTCGACCAGGGCGCCGGCGCCGAATGCCTGTACCTGATGGAACCCGAGCGCCACCCGGGCTTTCCGATGCCGCACTACCCGTGCGCGCCCCGCGCGTGTGCCATGCCGGTCATGTTCCACCGCGACGGCGGCTTCTGGCACCTCGACGTTTCCACCGGCCGCGAAACGTCGCTCGGCCCGGCCACGCTGGTCGATCGCCTGTCGCGCTTTGGCCGCCACATGCGCTTTGCCGGCACGCCGTATCCGGAGGACGGGGCCGTGCGCGCGACCGAGCGCCGGCGCGAACGCGTGAAAGCCTAAATTCAAGGCCTGAGTTCGAGTCCTGGGTTCGAGGCCCGAGTTCGAGGCCCGAGTTCGAGGCCCAACTCAGCCGCACGCGCAACCTCTCCGCGGCATACGCGCTACAGCACCAGGAATACCAGGATCCATCCCACCAGCATCACGCCCTGCAGGGCGAACACCAGCACCGGAATTTCCAGGTGTTTGGGGATTTTCATCATGCCTCCACCACGTCCGACTAACCGTATTTAGTGGGTCAGGATGGCGCGGAAGTTCCCGCGCCCGACGTGAATTGGCGGAGCCGCCGGCTCAGGCGGCGCGCGAGATCACGCGCACCGGAGACAGGCAATGGTCGCGAAAACCCATGCGCTTGTACAGGCCGTGGGCGGCGACGTTGTCGTGCATCACGTGCAGAAACGGCGTTTCGCCGCGCATCAACTGCAGTCGCGCCAGTTTGGCCACCAGGCGCCGTGCCATGCCGCGGCCGGCGTAATCGGGGTGCGTGCACACGCCGCTGACTTCGCGCAGGCCATCCGCGGCCAGGCGTTCGCCGGCCATGGCAATCAGGCGGCCGCCTTCGAAGTAGCCGAAGTAATCGCCCAGTTCGATGGTACGGATGCCGAATGGCCCCGGTTTGGTCAGTTCGGCCAGCGCGAGCGCCGCTTGCGCGTGCTCCGGGCCGAGCTTGACCGCGTCGGGCGCCTGGTCGTTGGCGGGAATGGGAGCGTCCCACACCATGCGGAACATGCTGGCTTCTTCATCGATGCGCCAGCCGTGCGGCACGGGACCGCTCCAGCCGTCGCAGTAGATTTGTTCGCCGGGTTCGCAGACGTGGGCAAGCGCGATGAAATCGGGCGAACCGGCCTGTTCGAAGCCGGCAATGGGCGAAAAGCCAGGCGCGTAACGGCGCACCTCGCCGGTTCCAACGGCGAATTCAGCTTGCGGGCCCTTGAGGGAGTTCCAGAAAATGTTGTCGAGCAGGTTCATTTGATGTGCAATAGTTAAGATTCGTATTTATGACTCTATCATGCCCTCGCCGCGAATCAGCTCACGCACGACACGAAAACCAACGATATCGTTGCCCATTGTGGTCGAAAAACCGTTCCGTAATGCTGATCGTAAATAACGCGGGTGATAGAGCCAGCACCCGCCGCGCAGGATGTGGCGCGTCTGGTCGCCGCCCGCCATCCATGCGCTGCCGTCGATCGGGGCGCCCTCGTAATTGTCATGGACCACGTCCTGCACCCACTCCCAGACATTGCAGTGCATGTCGAACAGGCCCCAGGGATTCGGCGGGAACGAGCCCACCGGCGTGGTGCCGCGCCGGAACACACCGGTGGCGCCGCCGTTATAGCTGAAGCTGGCGTCGTAATTGGCTTGTCCGGCACTGATCGTGTCGCCTGTGGAGAACGCCGTGCGCGTGCCGGCGCGGCACGCATATTCCCACTCGGCCTCGGTGGGCAGGCGGTAGCGCTGCCGCGTCTCGTTGCACAGCCAGGCCAGGTACAGCTGGACGTCGTCCCATGACACGCCCACCACCGGATGCGAATCGGTCTGCGTGAAGCCGGGCGCTTCCCAGTCGACGTCGCTGGTGTGGCGCCAGCCCGTCACGCGGGCGAAGCGGCGCCATTCGCCGACCGTGACGGGATACCTGCCGAGGGCGATCGGCTGCTCGATGCCGACCCAGTGCTGCGGCGATTCGCGCTCGAGCCAGATGCGCTGCGCGCCGGCCGCCGTGGCAACCGTCCGCTCGTGGTCGGACGAGCCCATGTGGAAGCGCCCGGTGGCGATCAATATCAGGTCGGGGCCGTCCGACTCGTCGCGCAGCTGGTCGCGGAAGATACCCTGGGTATCGGCCACCGGACTGCCGGGCGACGGCAGCAGTTGGGCCAGTTCGGCCTGGTTGCGGGCCGCCGCCTCGGCGCGTGCGCGCTGCTGCTCCGACAGGTAGGCCGCCGCGGCCCTGGCCTGGCTGGCCTTGCGCTGCGCTTCGTCCTGCTCGGCCTGCGCCTTGGCGGCATCCAGGGCGCGCCGTTCGCGCAGCTGCTCGCGCAGGACCACGCGCCGCGCCCTGCGCGCGACTTCCGCTTCGGCCTGGGCGATCTGTTCCTGCTCCTTGCGCTGGCGCGCCACCACCACGCGCGCCGCAGCAGCCTGCTCCTCGGCCCTGCGTTTGGCCGCATGCGCCTCGGCGACCTTGTCGGCGCGCGCCTGGGCCGCCGCCTGGCGCGCGGCCAGGTCGGCGGCGGACGGCTCCCGCGGGCCGCGCAGGCGCGCCAGCAACTGGGTCACGCTGGGCTGGCGCAGCTTCGCATCGAACGCGAACCCTTCCTGCAGCGCACCCCACTGGGCCGGCGTCAAGGCCGGCGGCGCCTGGTCGGGAATGTGGGCCAGCTCCACGCGGCCGGTCAGCATCTGGTAGATCATCACCGCCACCGCGTACACGTCGAGCGTGCGCACCGGGACCATCGCGGCGTTGCTGGACTCCGGCGCGCGGTACACCGATGTGCCGGAATCGGCGGGCGCTTCACGCAAGGATGCAGGCGCCCCGGCAGGCGCGCCGCCCTGCGCCTGGTCGGTCCCGCGCGCCCGCGCCGCGATACCGAAATCGAGCAGCTTGACGTCGCCGTCGCGCGTGACGAAGACATTGCCCGGCTTGATGTCGCGGTGCACCAGGTGCTGCTTTTCCCACGCATAATCGAGTGCCACGCCGACCGGCTCGAGCAGCGTCAGCACGCGTTCGAGACCCAGCGCGCCGGTGCGCGCCATCAGGCCGGCCAGGTCTTCGCCGTCCAGGTATTCCATGATGATGAAGTAGCTCGACGTGGCCGGGTCCTGGGCCCAGTCGTAGACGCGGACGATGTGTTCATGCGCCAGCGCGCGCGCACGGGTGGCCTCTTCGACCAGCAGGCGCGCGAAGTGCGGGCTGTGCGTCAGCTGCGGCGGGATGATTTTCAGCGCAACGACGGCGCTGTGGCCCAGTTCGGCGTGCGTCGCCAGGTCGAGCGCCTGCCACACCTGCCCCATGCCGCCCAGCGCCACCATGCGCTCGAGGCGGTAGCGGCGGTTGGCAGGGCCCACTTCCTGTCCGGTCATCAGACCGATCTCGGTGCCGGACGCGGCCGACGACGCAGCCGCGGGCGTCCCCGCCGGTGCCGTACCGCCCGGCGGCGCATATTCGGCGTCGAGGATGGCGTTCTTGCGGCGTTCGAACTCGTCCCTGCTGAGCAGGCCGTCGTCAAACAGCGCGCGCAGTTCGCGGATCTTGTCGATGGCGGTGTGCACGGCGCCTTACGATCCCTGCGCCGGCAACGGGGCGCCGCAGACGCCGCAGCTGTGCTCGTGCGCCAGCGCCGGATGGCCGTGGGCGCAGCGGCGCACCAGCCCGGCCGCCAGTTGCGCCTGGGCGTTCAGCGCGGTCTTGTTGACGTCGTTCTGGATGGTCAGCAGGTCGAGCTGGTGGCGCCGGTCCTTGTCCACCTCGGCGTCGCGCTGCGTGCGTTCGGTGCGCGCGCAATCCTGCGCCATGCGCATCGCTTCCTGCGGCGTGACGCCGGCCTGCGCCGCGGCCACCTGCGCCAGCGCCGCCAGCTGGTCCGCACCCATGCCCGCGTGGACGCGGGTTTTCAGGTAATCGGCCAGCACGCCGGCGTTCGGCGCGGGCGCCATGGCCAGCTTGGTGGCGTCGTCGACGGCGCTCATCTTTTCCATGCGGCGCAGCTCGTGGCCGTTGGCCGCATCCTGCGTGTCGCGGGCCATCGCATGGCGGCGCTCGTCGCCGTCGAGCGCGATGTCGCTGGCGATGCGCTGCTGGCGCGCGTCGGCCTCGATCGTGCGCAGCAGTTTTTCGTGCTGGGCCGCGGCGTCGCGCTGCCCGCCCTCGCGGCGCATATCGCCGAGCTGCTGGGCGGTCTTTTCGTCTTCGACCGACTCGGTGCGTTCGGTCACGCGCATGCGCGCCTGATGGGCGCTGGCCAGGAGCGCGCGGTGGGCGCGGTATTCGTCTTCTTCCAGTTCGTGCTGGCGGCGCGCGCCGGCCAGCTCCATCTCGCGCAGGCGCGCCAGCTCGGCACGCTGGTGGGACGCGTCGGCAATGCCCGCCGCCTGGTCGATCTTGTTCCTGATCTGCTGCTGCAGGACCGTGTGCGCGAAGCGCTGCTGCGCCAGCTGGCGCGATTGCAGCTCGTCCTGGTGCGCGAGCGCCAGTTCGGCGTGCATGTGCAGCTCGGCCAGCTTGCGCAGATGCGCCCACTGTGCCTGTTCGTCGCCGCGCGCCTGGCCCTTCTTCGCCAGTTCGTGTTCGAGTTCGGCGAGCACCTCGCCGGCGCCCTTCTCGATGGCTTGCCGCCTGGTCGCGGAATCCATGATGCGCGCGTACAGCTCGATTTCACGCGCGCGGATGGCCTGGCTGCGCTCGGCGCTCTGCAATGTCAGCTCGGCCTTGTCGATGGCGGCATCCTCGCGCAGTTCGCTCCTGCGCTTGTCGAGGCGCGCATCCTGCTCGGCGCGGCGGATGCGCTGCCATTCCTCGTCGTCATACAGCTGCTCGAGGTTGCGCGCGTGTTCCACCTGCACGTGGCGCTCGTCGGCGGCCAGCCACAGGCTGGCGACCTTGTCGCGGTTCGCGTCGAATTTATCGTGGCGCAGTTCGATCGTGTCGACCTGGGTGACGGCCAGGCCGAACTGGGACAGGCGCAGTTTCAGCGCGGCCTGCAGGCGCTCGTCGAGTTGCGGCCGCAGGTCGCGGTTCGACGCCATCTCGCGCAGCGACCTGGCGCCGACGAATTCGGCGGCCAGCTGGCGCACCGACGGCGCCAGCAATTCGCGCAGCTGGGCGCTGGCGACGGTGCCGGGCGCCGTCATGAAGTGGCGCGCAAAGGCGGCGACGTTGTCGACCTGCACGCTGATCGACAGGCGCGCATCGACCAGCAGGTGCTCGGCGGTGGCGAGCTGCGCGAACTGAAACGCGACCGGCAGCGATGTCGTCCGCGTGATCAGGATCTCGGCGTGGCTGTCGCGCAGCAGGTGGTTCAGGCGCGTGAAAAAGCCTTCGATTTCATATTCGCCCTGCGGCACTTCGGTGGCCTGGTCGCCCTGCAGGATATAGGCGCGGGTGGTGGCCGGCACGCGCAAGGTCTTGACGAAGATGCCGGACAGCGCGTCGACGCCAAAGAACACGGCCAGGTCGTCCGGGCCCGCAATCCAGCGGTTATCGCGCAGGACCGGTGCGCTGCGGGGCGTTGCGTTTGCCATCTCGACCATCTTCGACTCCTCGTTTTTACTCTGCTCTTACTCTGCTCTTACTCTGCCGACACGTGCTGCCGACACTTGCATAGGGCTGCTTTGCCACAGCATCGATTCTATCAGGGGCACTGCCCCGGACACGCTCGCACAGCGCATTGTTTGTTTCTTTTCAGAACATTCCGATCTGCCTGACGCAGGCCAGGCTGGCGCCGTTCGACCGCACCTGCGCCGCGAAGCCGGCCGGCAGCAGGTCCTGCCAGGCATGCGGCAGCAGGATTCGGTCGCCCGGCGCCGCCTGTTGGGCAAGCAGTGCGCATTTCGGCGCCATGCCCTCGACCGCGTCCACCTGTCCTGCGTGCCAGGCGCCCGACGTGCCGGTGGCGAGGATGCGCCCCCGCGCCGGGTAGTCGCGGCCCCGCGCCAGGCGGTCGGCCATCACCAGCGCCAGTTCGTACGAATCGCCCTGGAAGCGCGGCTGTGAAAATGTCACGGTGGTACGCCAGCGCCCGGGCAGGCAGCGGTCGAAATCGCGTGCGCCCAGCAGGGCCTGGCGCACCGCCAGCTGGCGCGTGACATCGAGGCCGGGCA
>Ga0265780_10003392_pt1 | contig 20981 bp, 10 predicted proteins | sample P1T30metagenome_FD_192432 | JGI IMG/M metagenome (GOLD analysis project Ga0265780, IMG submission 192432) | Plant litter microbial communities from East Loma Ridge, Irvine, California - P1 T30 | ecosystem: Environmental > Terrestrial > Plant litter > Unclassified | place: USA: California...
GCAGCCTCTGTCCGTTAGGTGCCCGACCTGTAGCTCCGTCGAGAAGCTCTCGGACGAGATCCAGATCCGGCTTTCCTTGATCGGCCACGAGGGCGGAGTCGCGGCGCGTCAGAGATGCGTCATGCTCGATGGCGTTGTGTTTGCTGAGCTCGGCGAGGTCGAAGCTGTCGCGCCAGTACGAGCGTTCGAGGAAGTTGGCTGCAAAGTTCGGCACGAAAAAACAGAAAGTCGGGGCGAAGTTGAAAGTCTGGTGGATTGTCGTCTTGAGGTCACGGAAAGTGATGTCGCGGCCGTTATGGGGCAGGATGCCGTGGTTGGCCTGTGAGGAGGGGTGTATGAGCTTTCTGCGAGGAGGGTTGAATTGGAGCAGTCTGGATGGTTTCTTACCATTGCGTTCAACATCGGACACGCAGATCTCGAGTCACCCTCTTTCGGCGCGATGTACTTGGGCCATTTGCCCTGGTGGCCTGGAACACCGGCTGGGACAACGAAACCGGGTTTGCGCTTGGGCAGGATGAAGTTCAGAATTGCGAGACCAAGGTCCCATAGCATGACGAACAAGTCAGTCAAGACTTTTTGGAGCTTGGGGGCGAGAGCCATTGTGAGTTAACGCGAAGATGAACAGATGGTTCAATGGTCGTCTCGAGTAGAGGCAGATGGTGTTGAGGTGACGATACCTGCCGGCCTTCGAGTGATCGTGTTGGAGGGTCGTGTAAGCTTCCTACAATTATGGAAAAAAGTCCGGGAAGTAGAAGAAGTGACTTGGTCGTATTTCTTGCTGAAAGAGGTGACGAGGCGGTCTACTTTTGTTGGGTACAGATCGGCAACCCACTCGTAGAATATGATAACAAGACTACAGTATAGCTCAGTGGATTAAGTTCGACTTAAGCATAGGAGTGGACCTCATCACACAAGCCCGAGTCCGTGGGAATCCCATCGTAGATTCGTAGATCACCTGGGGAAGGACGAATTTTTTTTTGACAATTCCTGATGCGATCGACGTTTGAACTTCGATCTTGTAGTGTAGTTTTGATTGTGATATTTGCTGTGGACTCGAATCCAGTCGTTCGAATACACGTAGCAAACACAACACTTCCACCACATGAATGGCGCCAATCGATAGACGGGAGTGAGTGGGTCAAGATGCATGCCCGAACAAATCACGGGCCTCAAGCATAAGCGTGACGTAGATCTCGGAGGTATTGGCATCTCACTTTACTTGTTATGCGGGGAGTACAGGCCGAAGTGCATATGCCGGATTGGGACGAAAGTGTAATCGTTTGTCAGATGGGAGCAGCTCCCATGCATATCGATGTCAGGCATCTGAAGAACCAATCTTTGAATCCTCGAGTGTTCCATTGGCATGGATCAGTTCTAGTATGCTGTCAGATGTCGTCTGGCCAACAGTCGCGTTTGGAAGGATTCTCGTAACTTATGCTCCAGGCAGAATGCCGTTGCAGCCTAGCCTTGACACTCCTCAATGTACCGACGGCGTAGTTAAAACACCATACACGGCCACGACAACTTTCTCAGTTCGCGACACTTCTGAAGCAGAAGTATAGCAACCAAGTGTGGTATTGATTAGTCTCAAAATGGGCTACCACGAGGTAAAAATGACATTCGCCCCCCATCAATTCCATTGAAGCTCATCCAGCTGACACTTTGCCACAGACCCCATGTCAATTATGTGGCGTGTCTTTCAAGATTGCCAGGATCAGGACGCAGTCAGAGCCTCAAGACTCTGCTTGGGACATATCTCCATTCCGCGCCGCAGTGGAAGATGATCACGGTTGCATGAAGGCCGGATGCAAGACAACGACCAGACCCCGAGATCCGGAAACCCAACCAGCGGACTCGAAAGATGAGGAATTCGAAGACATCGTGCCTTCTGGTGTTGACTCGGAAGGGAACGAAGTCTCTCTCAAAGCATACATGGCTCTGCAAGGCCATGATCTGGATGATTTCGAGGATGAATATTTAGATGAGGTTTGGCCTCAGCACGGCGAAGGCTACTGGGAGTGGTATCGTTCGAAGATTCCGGACGGCAGAGAGGATCCTTATGTTGAAGCCGGACCTACACGCCGTACACGGGAGAAGCTTGTCGAGCACATTGCCGGAGTGAACTGCGAACATCGGCGTGGGTATAATGGCAACGCTATCTCGGCGGAGGAGATGAGACTCTGCGGCACCCTGCAGTGCATTGTGCACAAGGACAGTGAGGCCCACGATGGCATGCCAAACTGGTATCCGGAATCCGACGATGAAGACTTCGAACGCGACAGCAAATACTTCCTCTCAGGTCTCGGAGACCGCTGCGGATCTTGGGAAGACGACTGTACTGTAGAACCACCACGCCACGGCTTCAACGACATCAACCCCATCGACTTCGACGGCTTCGAGATGGGCGACCTCGCATTCCACCCCTACTGCTTCGAGATCTACAAGCGCGTCTCAACTTTGCGCCAGGGGAAAGCAGACGTTGCAAAATGGGCTGACTGGTGGGGTCGGCATGACAAGGAATATGGTGTCAATCCGCCGCATCCAGCGGTATACGCAGCAAGTGATCAGTGGTGGAACTTCAATCAGGGAGACGAATGGCTCGCGGCGAATCCGCTGGAAATCCCCGCTTTGACAGCCATCTTCGAAGCAGCCCAACGTCCGCACTTCAATGCGATGAACAGCCCATTCGGCGGCGCAGAAGCGACAACTTACACAGACAGCAACGACCTTTTCGGCAAGCTGCCCAGCGAACTACGCGACATCGTGCTTTCGTCGCTAGGCTCGAAGGACATTGCGAGTTTACGACTTGCAAGCAGAAGCTTCCGCCACCCTCCCACCACACTATGGCATGACCTGATCCAGAAGGAGAAGCCCTGGATTTGGGAAGCCTGGAGCGACCGTCCCTATCCTTTCATGGCCTGCACGACCAAACGCGAATACCGAAAAAACGTTCAGGCGGGCAAGAAGGACTTCCGCAAGCCTCGCGAAATTCGGCGATTGGACCGATTGCAGACGGACTGGTACTACCTGTATTGTCAGATTGTGCGGGAATGGAAAAACATCAACGGCTTGCAGAACCGAGAGCGTATCTGGAAGAGCATCGAGTATGACGTCCGCCGTGTTGCGAACCCCGATGAAGATCTCGAGTTCGCGCTAAAGGATCACGGAAAGAAGTTCCCTCACCGATTAAAAAAGACAGACCTGCAGACTGGGGACATGATCACGGCTTTGAAGCCGGGTCCCATGGAGATCTCTCCTCTTAAGACCCAGATCGATATCTATCAGATCTGATGTAACTGACATGCGTTTCATTTTCGTAGCACTAGAGCTTTCTCGCTTTTTACTTGCCATGCATACATGTGTCAAGTGTCTCTGTGCAGCTTTTACAACCAACCTACCCAGAGATCTTCAGAACTCCCAAAACGCCGCGCGAATCATCGTCATCAAGCAATCATATCCCATCCATCTCAGATCCTCAGCACACTCGACCTGCTCGCAACGCCATCGAAAAGGCAGCAGTTGTCAATAGGAACGTACTGAGCCGTGAGAATCTTGATGATCTCCTGGGAAACCATGCCACCGGCCAAGGAAGCGATGTTGTGCAGTTCCTTACCACCAGCTCTCGTCATCTCGATGCAAATCCTCTCAACGTCCGCTTTTAGGTCCGAGTACTCTGGATCTTCGATGTGGGTTCCTGCTTCGTTGATCAAGTTGTCGATGATCTTGTGCGCGATGCCGGTCAGTTTGGCCGCGTCCGATTCGTAGTCTGAGCCCGGTTCGCCTGGCGCGATGAGTGCGGAGACCGCATCGGTCTGGGTGGTAGGTGTTGAGTGGGTGGCGACGAAGTCATCGAATGCGAGGAAAGCGGTGTACAAGCCGAGCAAGCTCTCTGGGTTGGTGAGCTGGTTGACCATGGCTTTGGCGCGATCTGCAAACTTCACGTCTGCTCCTGGTTGGATGATTTGTAGAGGCCTGCCGCGGACGAGTCGGATGTGTTTGGCGCCTTTGCAGAAATTCTCGACCTCGTTGGGGTCGATGCTTGACTTTGATCTGCCCACCGACTTCTCCAGCTGCTGTACAGTCGTGATCACCTCCGCGCAGTCTTGACGCGCCTTCTCCTTATAGATCTTTTGTAGGGTGATGTAGTCATTCGAGTGTGCTTTCATGTCCGGCAGACTTCCGGGTAGCGGCAGAACGCCGTGCCTGGTATAGAATTCCTGAACAGCTTTGGCGATGAACCAGAAAGAGGCTGATGTGGGGGAAAGTTCTTGTGTTTCCTTTGCGGCAAAAATCTCACGGACTGCAGATGGAGTCTCCGGAAGGTTGAGTGATTTCAGAGTTGCGGCATAAGCTTCCTCAAAGTTCTCCTCATTCCCACCTTCAGCACCAATCATGTTCCTCACAGCACTCTTGTCTTTGTAAGTCTCTGGGAGTTTGCCCTCGTTCTGCGTCTTCCATTTGTTGACATAGTATAGCAGCAAGCACACATAAGGTATGTGGCCCTTTTCATGCGCACTCATCGAATCCAAGCCTGTTGTCTGCTTTTCTGAGAACTGCACCAGTTCTGTCCATGGCTTGAGCACGCGCAGGTCTTCTAGGGCAGTTGATTCAGGATGTGTGTCGACGATGGGGAAGGCTGGAGGGAGTTGGACCGAGAAGTGGGCGTAGTATCCGACAGAGTGGAGGTAGAAGAGTGGGATGTTCAAAGCGGTCGCGTGCTTCTGGATGAGCGCGAGGTTTGAAGGCTCGACTGGCGCGGCCACTAGTATGAGGGTGTAGGGAGTGAGGACCTTGTCTTTGGCAAGGAAGGTTTCAAGAGGCTGTTGTAGGTGTTAGCATGATCTCATTGCAGTCATAGCAGACACACCGACCTCTTTGACAGCAGTCCCCTTGACATCGGGATTGAGCTCCAACAACAACCTCACCGTCTCCTCGGCGCGAAACTTGCCCAAGCTCTCGTCTTCGAGGAAAAAGTTCACGCCCAAGTCGGCTTCCGTGACGATCGCAGGGTCGAGTATGGAGAAGTGACCAATTCCAGGCAAGACAAGGTTCTTGAGCGCCTCAATGGCCGTAACGCCAGAGCCATTGTTGACGACGAGTATGTGTGTTTCTTCGAGTGCTTGCTGGCCACTGGCGCCCCAAAGACGCAGTTGGCGATCGTACTTCCTCTCCTTCGCCGTGGGAAGATCGTGGAGCGGCGGTGGCGTGGCGACTCTCTTCGATGCCATGTTGTTGTATTTAAGTTGGTGTGTGTGGGGTGGAAGTGAAATAAACGAAGACAAGCACGTGTTTGTAGCCTCACGAACTCAGGAACTCAAGACGCGATCTAGTAGTTCAACCTCACGTAGGTAAGTTAGCTGCCATGCACGTCATTACATAATGTGGGGGCGGGGCAATAAATTGCAGAGGAGAGAGAGGTCCGAGATGCGGCGTGATTCACCTGAATACTGGACCTTGAGGTACCCATACAGCAAACATGTATGTACAAGTACCCACAGTCCCCTCACTACTCTCTTCAATGCTAATAATACACCGCACAGCACCTCGTCACATCCCCTTCTCTTCGCTCCTCCAAAAACACAGACCTACAGTAACACCACCCTTCAGACGAACCCTGTTCACCACGCCCATCATGTCTTCCACCACGCAATACGACATCCCCCCTCCCAACAAAGAGCTAGACAACATCGAGTCCGCCAAGCGCAAGGCCGCCTTCCGCGCAGTTCAAGACCACTTCCGCAGCGAGTACCGCTTCGTCGGCATCGGCAGCGGCAGCACCATCGTCTACGGCGTCGAAGCCATCAAGCACCACCTCACAATCAACCCGCCGCCCCAAGGCCACCTGAACTGGTTCGTGCCGACCGGCTGGAACAGCCGCAAAGTGATCGAGCAAGCCGGCCTGGTGCCGATCGCTTTCGACTCGTTGCCCGGCGACGCGATGCTGGAGGTGTGCTTCGACGGCGCCGACGAGGTCGACGCGCAGCTCAACTGCATCAAGGGCGGCGGCGCGTGTCTGTTCCAGGAGAAGCTCGTGGCCACCCGCAGCAAGCGCTTCATCTGCATCGCCGACTACCGCAAGCAGCAGGACCGCCTGCTGACCAAGTGGCCCAGCATCCCGATCGAAGTCGCGCCGATTGGACACGTCAGCGTGCTGCGCGAGCTCGAACTGCTGGGCTCCAAGAACCCGCAGCTGCGCGAGCACACGCTCGCCAAGACCGGACCCGTGCAGACCGATCAGAGCTTCTACATCATCGATGCGCCTTTCCCCAAGCTGTTGACTTCTGGGGACGTGGAGAGCGGTCAGGACGGCTCGGGCAAGGATGGGAAATGGGAGGTGTCTGTGTTGGCGGACAGGATCAAGCGCATTACAGGTGTGCTGGAGGTTGGACTGTTCTACGGAATGGATGGTGACGAGGCACAGGCTGCTGGCATGAAGGGTGGGCAGAAGCCTGTGGCCGCTTACTTCGGCATGGAGGACGGCGGCGTCAGTGTGCAGAACTCGCCTGGTCGGCAATGAGCGTGAGCACCGAGGGTTTTTTGTTGCTTGCGTGCACGAGAGAAAAAGCATAGTCAAGATAGCATCGATAGAGCAAGTCCGATTCCCCAACAGAAGCATGCAACGGCAGGTAAGTCATACGCACTCATCTCAAGAGGTGAAGTGTAAAATTTCGATTCCGCCAAAAGTGTCTAGGTCTAATAATACTGCCCTTGTATGTATCCAACACGACCGAAAGTCAACAAAGGCAAACCCAACATGCCATACAAGCTGCCAAAAACAAATCGGCTCCCGACCAGAAGAAGAGGATGGGAAAGTGAAAGACGATGTTACCCACTAAGTGAACGACTCACTCCCTCTCGGAGAAAAGGATCAAACGCCTTCGCTATGCCACGTTCGTAACGTGCAACAAAATAAACTGAAACAATCGACATTAATCAAATCTTATGCGTGCGTGCCACACTTCCAGACCGAGCGCTTTTTTTCCCCATCCCTGATCGTGACCACAACCGCCCATTCACTCGCCGCCTCGCTATGCAAAAAGTCTTTTGTAACGTGCCTTGTACCGCCCAACCCAGTGGTGATTCAATTCAAAGGTAAAGGAAAGGTAAAATCAAGAGATAACAGGATGGGGTATCGTTGCTTTTGTTTTCTGGGTCCCGGTCCAGTGATTGTAAACTGCGGTCTTGCCCAGGTCATATATATAGCGTGCGTAGCGTCTCTACCGGCGGCGTCTGCGTGAGGCCGTTCTTGCGGAGGGACAAGCCAGCAGCTGAGGCACTCGGTGTATCTGCTTCTTTCGTGGCTTCCTGCTTTCCGGCAGTTTGTGCCTGTTGCTGACGTTCTTTCCTCGCAGCCTTCTGGGCTTGCTTCTTGATGTCTCTCTTGTCACGGGCTGAGATCCGAGGACCGGGCTGGGACAAAGCTGTCTTGCCTGCAGGCTCGCTACTTGCTCGCTCTTCCTTTGGCTGGTAATCGGGAGGTGGTTTGGGCGGACGGAGCTTTAAGCGTATAGGAGGTCTTGATGGGGCGGTTGTGGATGTGGATGTGGATTGGGTTGTGGTGATGCTTTGTTGTGATGATTGGGGAATGGTCGATGCTTCGCTGTCTTCGCCCGTCGAGCTGGCAAAAGAGTCTTGCGAGCCATCTGCCGTTTCCAGCTGCGAGAGTGCATGTCTTGTCTCACTGGAACGGGGTTTGCTCTTCTTTGCCGCTCGGCTCAAGCGGCGGTCTTGTTTTTTGTTCGGGCCAGTGTTCGTGTCGTCGTCGCTATCTTGGTCGCGCTCAACGCTGGAGCTTTCCTGGGCGGACGAACCGCTTCCATTCTCTTCTGCGTCCATGAGGGTTGACACCGCAGCATCGATATTCCCTTTTGCAGCTTCCAACGCTCTCTTAATGGTAGGTTTGTCCGCGAGGAACGGCAAGCAATTCGACACTACGTCGATCTGCCAGGGTTGTACGTAGGGTGTAGCGTCCAGCTTTTGCTTTTGTTGGACCTCCTCCTCTGGACTCAGGACTTTGGGTGTTACTTTTGGTAGACCGGAGTGCGGACCATTCAGGTTCCGGATCGATGAGTAGTGCTCCCACATGTGGTACGCAATGTGTGCCACCGGACGGTCGGTCTGATCGCGATATTCCCCAGCTCCTGACACCATGTATGCAAAGTCTCTCTGGTAGATCTTCACGTCGACGCCAAAAGCACTACTAAAGGCGGTGATCTCCATGTTGTCTCCGTATGTGCCTCCTCGTGCCATGACGTCTAGGTGACCCTCGAAGACTCTATCGATGTCTGCCTCGGTGGGAGTTGCAATGTTGGCCGGGCTGTTGAAGGCTCCGGCATTCTTGCGTTTAGGGTTGCGTCGTGTGCCGCCGCCGGGGTTGACATCGATGAATTGTTTGTAGTAGGCGGCATGGTCACGCATGTAACAGATGACTTGGGTACGGATGGCAGCGTGGGAGGTTTGATCGCCGTAGATCTGATCGGAGAGGGCGTTGAACAGGCAATTGCCTAAGGAAAGGAAAGAAAGTGATTAGCACGTGTTGAATGAAGCAAGCGAGCATGTGAAAGCGAGACGGAGGAGAGGGCAGCGACAGGAGGGAGGCAGTGACGATGGAACGGAAGTGAGGTGGCAGCCGGTCAATCATACCATCACCGCGGATGTCGGAAGCATATAGGCCTAGAGCAGAGAGGCCTGGGAATTCATTATTGTCGCCCATGCTTCGAGGCACGAGTGGAGGCTTTGGCGGTGGGAGGAACAGCCAGCAGGCTCCTGTGTGGAAATGCGGAGAGCGGCAGCAGCAGCAGCACTGGACAGCGAGCGATTGGCAGAAGAGTCATTTGAATGGGAGCGGGCACTGCGAGGGAGTGGCTAGACAGAGGCGGCCATGAGCAGCAGGCGATGTGGATTTGGGGTGAAGGTGAAGCGGCAATAAATAATTGTGCAAGGCAGCACGAGGCCAGAGAGAGAGAGTACGAGGCGGAGGCAGAAGAAATGCAAGCAACAGACTGGAGCTCTGTTGATGACGGTAGTGCGCTGCTGCGACTGGAGGAGACACACGCCGGCGGCCGGAGAGAGGCAAGCGCTAGTACGAGATCGCCGCTCCAAGTGACTTGCATATGCCCGTCCTCTTTTTTTTTCTTACAACCTAACTGTTTTGTTCGTTGTTGCTATTGTTGATTACCTATCGATAGAATGATAAGAGGACGACGACCTGTAGCCTGAACCTTTTAATCTAATAATTCTGCTGCCTGTAGTAGCGTACACGTACAGTACGTCCTTACATCTCACCTCCATCCTCGTGACCGCTCACTCACTCATGCTCGCCTTGGCACACCCCCCGACCCATTTTCTGGCAGCACCAATAACAAGCTTTCCCCTCCTCCTGCAAACTCCCTGACTGCTACATGTAACATGTAACATGTCACCTCCTGTACCTTGCTGCTCATGACAGTCCACAAAAGGAGACAGCTGCTGTGCGCCACGCCTCACGTGCTTGCCAACGCGCCTTTGTGACTGCATGACTGTGACTTGCAGCGCTGAAGTTGCTCGTTGCTCTACCACGTACCAAGACAACGCATGTGCTATTTATTTGCTCGCATCGGCATGCCTGGCTAAGGCGTAGTCTAGTGGGGATCGTTCTGTGCTGTGCCGTGCGAGGCTTGCTTGCTCGCGTACCGCTCAGAGGCAGCTGAGTCGCCGACATCCAGCCTTCCTCATTTGGATTTATTGCATTGCATGTGAGCAAGACTGCTATATGTCTATTTGTTTACTGCTGTGTTGTCGTTCAGCAGCACAGTCTCTTACAAGTAGGTACTGTCTGTATACAGGTAACAAGATGGATGAATCACAGGTCTTCCAAGCTGTCGAGCCATCGTCAATCCGCATTTTCTAACGCCGACACAGTACTCGGTAAACAATCACATCTTATGCCGAACTATAACACGTCTCCCTACAGTACATGTACTTGTACTACCTAGATTGCTAACTGCGGCTGACTACGATCTTACTCAGCCTATCTATTTACTTACCTCAAGCCACCCGCTATCGGCGAAGCGGCCAACCTTATCTACATTCACAGGGCGTAGATTCGCATCAGTCACTCACCTCACCCATATAAAACTCCCATTGCCGGAACCATTGGTCATCCACAGACAAATTCTCAGACCTACAACTTCCCTGACGAAATATGCCTTCCAACATAGTCGTTCTAGGGTACGATCTACACTCCATGCCGACATCCAAACACATGTTCGCAGAGAGGAAGAAAGCATGCTAACATTACAATCTCCAGCGCTGGAGTCAGCGGCCTCACCACTGCACTACTCCTAGCAAGAGACCAAGGACATAATGTGACCATCATCGCAAAACACATGCCGGGCGACTACGACATCGAATACGCAAGTCCCTGGGCCGGCGCCAACTCTCTCCCAGTCGGCAAACCAAACTCACCTTCACAAACCTACGAAACCGTCACATGGCGAGAGCTCGAGCGCCTAGCCCGCGATCTTCCAGAAGCCGGCATTCACTTCCAAAACAACTTCATCTATCGGCGAGCCAAAGACGCCAACAGCCCAGTCGGTGACTGGTTCCGCGAGCTTGTGCGCGAAGACGCCTGGTTTAAAGATGTATTACCCGACTTCCGCGTACTGTCGAAGAGCGAGCTTCCGGCAGGAATGGACGGCGGTACCGCTTTCACCACAGTCTGCATCAACACGGCTCTGTACCTGCCATGGCTGGCTTCGCAATGCCTCAAGTACGGCGCCCAGATCCGCCGTGGCAACGTCAAACATGTTTCCGAAGCCGCGGACCTGCACCATACTGGCAAACGCGCTGATCTAGTCGTCAACGCCACCGGTCTGGCTTCTCTCAAACTCGGCGGCGTTGAAGACAATACCATGTATCCCGCCCGCGGACAGATTGTTGTCGTGAGGAATGATCCAGGCATCATGGCCTCGACATCCGGCACCGACGACGGCGGTGACGAGGCGACATACATCATGCATCGTGCTGCCGGAGGCGGTACTGTTCTTGGAGGCTGTCTACAAGTGGGAAACTGGGAGAGCCAGGTTGATCCGAATCTCAGCATCCGCATTATGAAGCGTGCCGTTGCGCTCTGCCCCAGCTTAGTCCCCGAGGGAGCTGGTATTGAGGCCTTGGACATTGTGAGGCACGGTGTTGGATTGAGGCCGATGCGGAAGGATGGGATCAGGGTTGAGGGAGAGGTCGTTGAAGGTTTGCCTGTTGTTCACAATTATGGACATGCTGGGTATGGGTACCAGACCTCTTACGGTTGTTCGGAAGCTGTTGTCAAGCTGGTTGATGAGGCGTTGCGGAGCCAAACCAAAGCAAAGCTCTGATGGGGCTGCTTTGGGGAGAAGGAAGGATACGAGATGTTGATGACTTACTACATGCGTCTGGTCAATCCTGTATTAGAGGTAGCTTCGACTATTAACTCCGATTGAGAAGACATCGGCTTGCATTCGTGTTACTGCTTTGCTACTTTCTACCAACACCTCTTGCTCAGGCTGGTGTTGCTTGACTGAAACGACACGTTCTAGCTATCAGGTATATGTACTGGCACTTGAAGAATCAAACAAGAGCTTCATGTCACATGTAATATCGAAACGTGCATTTACATGTGTGGATTGAAATGTTCCGTTCAACGCAGAGGCAACGCGCTGATTAGTCAGCATCTTCTGTGGCTGTAGATTCCGCTGTTGCTTGCTGCTTCCTGCAAGCTGTCTGTTTGCGCATTCAAGACGGACGGAGCGACTGGAGCCAAAACAATTTGCTGGACGAGTACTTCAGATACTTCGTTCCACAGAAACCACTGTCATTGAATCGCATTCGTGTCCCAACATGGCGCAATCTGCGGACAAGAAAAGTGTCGTCTTCGTGCATCCGGACCTTGGAATCGGAGGCGCCGAACGCCTAGTCATCGATGCCGCCGTGGGATTACAGTCTTGCGGCCACAAGGTCACAATCCTCACATCCTATCGAGACAAAAAGCATTGCTTTGACGAAGCTAGAGATGGTAGGTGTTCTCCGTTCACCTCAGCCTGGCAGATGCCACTACACGCGATCAAGGCTAAGTACCATCCAAGGAACACTCGACGTGCGCGTGCGCGGCGACAGCATCTTCCCACAGTCGATCGCTGGCCGCTTTATGATTCTTTGCGCAATACTGAGGCAGGTCACCTTGGTCCTCAGCACGAGCTTATTCTCGTCTGAGCTGCAGAAGCTCGCGCCAGATGTGATTTTCGTCGACCAGCTGAGCGTTTGCGTACCTATGTTCCGGCTCATCTACCCTCGCGCCAAGATCCTCTTCTACGGCCACTACCCGGATCAACTCCTGGTAAAACCAGGTCAAGGCTGGACGAAGCAGATCAAGCGTGCGTATCGCGTGGCTTTCGATGCTGTCGAAGAGTGGAGCACGGGCTGCGCGGACTCCATCGTCGTCAACAGCAAATACACAAGGAGCGTCTATATGAAGACTTTCCCCTGGTTCCGCATCCGCTCCTTGCGTGTCATCTACCCATGTGTCGACACCGTGGATAGCCAGTGGTCCAACGAGCCCACTTCGCCGTGGCCTGACCGGAAACTCTTACTCAGCATCAACAGATTCGAGGGCAAGAAGGATTTATCATTGGCCATCGAAGCATACGCTGGCTTGTCGGTGCAAGAGAGGAGCAAAGCCCGTCTTGTCATCGCTGGTGGCTACGACGCGATGATCCACGAGAACGTCCGAACACACAAAGCCCTGCAGGAACTCGCCGACTCGCTGCAACTATCTCACGCTACTTTCAAGCCTCAAGACACCGCAATAACCGACATGTCGACCGATGACGTGGACGTGCTGTTCCTCCTCTCCGTGCCGCAAGAACTCAAAGGACGCCTTTTGCGCTCCGCAAGCATCCTCATCTACACCCCAACCAACGAGCACTTCGGCATTGTGCCCTTGGAAGCCATGCTGGCAGGCGTGCCGGTTCTGGCGACGAACACCGGCGGACCGCTGGAAACTATCTACGATGGACGAACCGGTTGGCTCCGAAGCCCCAACAAACCAGAGCTCTGGACAGAAGTCATGCGCAAGCCGCTAATCCCCTCCAGCGCCGATGGCCTGAAGAAGATGGGCCAGAGCGGACGTGACAGGGTGCTGGCGGAGTTCAGCCAGACGAAGATGACGCAGCTTTTCGATCACGAGATTAATCGGGTCGTTGCGAGCGATGAGACCCGGCCGGTTGTGGTGCCAGGATGGTTGTACGCTTTGTTGTGGGTTATCGCCATTGCTATTCCGGGTTTCGTCCTCACTTGGAAGCTCATGGGTCGGGCTTTTGGCTCCGATAAGGGAGAGGCAGCAACGGAGGAGGTTGTGAAAATTGTTACAAAGACTGTTTCTAGTCTTACGTCAAGTGCTACTGGGGAGCTTTGAGTGGAAAGTCATCTCGGGCAGAATTGACATTGTCATAGTGTAGACGTCCAGCGCTTCTGAGTTACCGTGCTGATTCACGAGTAGGCATGTAAATATTGCAATACCACAGCGGCTTGATAGAATAGAGGACCCACACATGGGACAGACGAATGCATATTACCACATCCATTCGGGCTTCAACATGCATTCTCTCCGCCAACCGTACATCGCGATTCTCGTTTTCTTTACACTATGGCTACATGTACTTTGCTATGTTCTCTACTCGGAGGATTGTTGTCCGGATGCTTTCCCCCGCCTTCAACAACGACCCCGACAAGCACCTGGTTTCCCGAGGTACTGCACAACGAACACAAAAACAAAGTACAACTAACCATTATGTACGAATCAAGAAGCTCGTTTCTTCATAGTACCATCCAAATCATCATCAAGATCATAATAGCGAGATCCAACATATAACCCAAAAACAATGGCACCCCAACGCCCAATCCGCATCGCCGGCTGCTCAGGCGCGGTCACAGACCGCCGAGCAGCAATGGCCCAACTAGCCCGCAACCACCCCAACGATCCCGTAGATGTGATAATCGGCGACTGGATGAGCGAGTACAACATGACGACCCGCGCGGCGAACAAATCTGCCATAGCAACAGGCGCAGGAGAAGCCCAATACGAGCCAACCTTCCTCGAAGCCCTAGAACCCGCCATCGAAGACATCGCCAAACACGGGATCAAAGTCGCCGTCAACGCTGGCGCTTCGGATACTAAATTGCTGCACGGTGTCGTGACCGAGTTGGTCAAGGAGAAAGGTCTGGGGTTGAAAGTCGCTTACATCAGTGGCGACGAGGTCTTACCCGCGATCAAGCGGAGCCGGAGCAAGTTTGAGAATATTTGCACCGGCGAGCTGCTCGAGGACTGGAAGTTCGAGCCTCTGTCCGCACAAGCTTACTTGGGCGGTCTGGGGATCGCTGCGGCTTTCGAGGCCGGGGCGGATGTTGTGGTCTGCGGTCGTGTGAGCGATGCTAGTCCTGTGATTGGCGCGGCGTATTGGTGGCATGGGTGGAAGAGGGAGCAGTTGCGGGAGCTGGCGAATGCTTTTGTGGCGGGCCATTTGGTTGAGTGCAGCAATTATGTTTGCGGTGGGAATTTCACTGGGTTCAAGAGTCTTGAGGGCAGGGATTGGGTTGATATTGGGTATCCGATTGCGGAGATCTCGGGGAATGGGCAGGTTGTTGTTACGAAGAGCAAGGGTTCTGGTGGCGAGGTCAGTTCGCAGACTTGTACTTCGCAGCTGCTTTATGAGATTCAGGGGCCTTGGTATTACAACAGCGATGTGACGGCTGTTCTCGATGGGATTTGGTTCGAGCAGCTGGGTCCGGATCGTGTTGCACTCCACGGCGTGAAAGGTGAGCTGCCTCCTTCGACGACGAAAGTCGGACTGACGGCCAAGGGAGGCTATCAGGCTGAAGTGCACTGGTTTCCTTGCGGGCTGGACATTCCAGAAAAAGCGCGGATGCTCGAAGACCAAGTACGGCACTTGCTGAAGCCTCACATCCATCGCTTCAGCAAGCTAGAGTTCACCTTGAACGGCACCGCAGGAGAAAATGCCAGCAGCCAACGAGCCGCGACTGTAGACCTTCGAGTCTTCGCACAGGCGCCCACAGAGGAAGACTTGATTCCAGCAAAGTTCTTGCGTCCAGTCATCGATCCCATCATGCAGAGCTACCCTGGCGCGACTTTCCAACTAGACTTACGGACAGCTTTTCCCAAGCCCATCTATGAATACTACGTGACACTTCTGCCGCAGGACGACGTCGAGCATCGCGTACACCTGTGGGACGACAGCAGCTTTGTGATCCCTCCACCACCGCAATCAAAGACCTACACAGCACAGCAGCCCTCGCAACCAACAACCGCGAACGCCAAAATCGACTTCGGCCCGACGACTCGTGGCCCTCTAGGCTGGATCGTCCACGCTCGCAGCGGCGACAAGGGCTCCAACGCGAATGTTGGGCTGTGGACGAGGCACGCCGACGAGTGGGACTGGCTGCGCTCCGTCCTGTCCACGGACGCGATGAAGTCGTTGTTGGCGGATGAGTATAATGGCAAGAAAATCGATCGCTTCGAGCTGCCAGAGCTGCATGCTGTGCATTTCTTGCTGCATGATCATCTTGACCGGGGAGTCAGTTGTTCGAGCACTTATGACTTTTTGGGCAAGAATGTGGCGGAGTTTTTGAGGTCGAGGCATGTTGATCTTCCTAATAAGTTCTTGAACCGGGGAAAGCTCTAGTCTTTCTCTGGTGACTGCGAAAATACTCGGTCCAGTCTTCGTTCGACCTTTTTTTCTATAATATTGCGTTTAGGTAGTCTCGAATGTCGATGGAAACGTATGGAAGAATCAAGATCGACTCTACTTGAACCTGATGACCCTTTCTTCCTGCTTGCTCTGGAGGGACTTTGATGGAGCTCTCCGTTGACCTCACTGTCCACGCTCTGATTCAGACAAGTCCTTAGAGAAAGAATACCAGCATACATAGCAAAGTAGGTTCATACAAGGTAAGTTGAAACACGTTTGTTCGGCAAGGTGTTCCACAAGGCTAGGGTCGATCCGTCTGCCGCGGGAAAACAACGGCGGAGATCGTCATCGGCCGGAGCATCATCAGAGTCTCATGTTTCGACCTCTCATCGACTTCCAATCCACTCCAAACCATCAACCGCCACACCCATCAAATCCACTTGCTTGCTTACATACTCGCTTGTCTTTCTTGCTTTTTGCACCACACACTTCCGCTTACTAGCACTTGTCTCCACCCACTCCGCAACCCGCGACTCTACACCCCGTTATCACATGACCAAACGCCAACTCTCCGAGGCTGAAGCCCCACCATCCTCTAAGAAGATCATGACCGTGAGTCGACTTGCCACTGCTCTCGCGCCACTAACACCCACGTGTCTATACTAAACCATCCGGCCACAGGAATCAAACGGCAAGATGGACGTCGACACTCCCGCCGCTGCTATCCAGCAGTTGCAAGGCGCAAACGGAGAGATTGATGAGTCTCTCTACAGCAGACAGCTCTACGTGCTCGGCCACGAGGCCATGAAGCGCATGGGCTCCTCCAACGTCCTCATCGTCGGCCTGCGTGGTCTTGGTGTTGAGATTGCAAAGAACATCGCCCTCGCGGGTGTCAAGAGCCTGACCCTATACGACCCCAAACCCGCCGCCCTCTCAGACCTCTCCTCCCAATTCTTCCTCCACCCCGAAGACGTAGGCAAACCTCGCGCCAAGGTCACCGTACCGCGCGTCTCAGAACTCAACCCATACACTCCAGTTCAGCTCCACCCTTCGGATAACATCACGGATGACCTCAGCGCGCTCAAGAGCTATCAGGTCGTGGTTCTCACAGACACATCGCTGAATGACCAGCTCAAGATTGCCGAATACTGCCACGCGAATGGCATCTACGTTGTGATTACGGATACCTTCGGCCTCTTCGGCTCAGTCTTCACCGACTTTGGCGAGAAGTTCACTGTTGGCGACGCCACTGGAGAGAACCCGCTCAACGGCATCATTGCAGGCATTGACTCCGAGGGTTTGGTTTCCGCGCTTGACGAGACGAGGCATGGACTTGAAGATGGAGATTTTGTCACATTCACAGAAGTCGAGGGCATGGAGGCTCTCAACGACGCAGCACCCCGAAAGATCACGGTCAAGGGACCCTACACATTCTCCATCGGCGACGTATCTGGACTGGGAGACTACAAGCGCGGTGGTCTTTACCAGCAAGTCAAGATGCCCAAGTTCGTCGATTTCCAGCCTCTCAGCCAGCAGCTCCACGAGCCGGAGCTGATGATGTCTGACTTCGCCAAATTCGACCGTCCTGCGCAGCTTCACGCGGGCTTCCAGGCTCTCCATGCGTTTGCCGAGAAGCACAGCGGCGAATTCCCGCGCCCTCACAATGATTCCGACGCCGCAGAGGTCTTCGCTCTGGCCCAGGAGATCAGCAAAAAGAGCAAGGAGCCTGTTGAACTGGATGAGAAGCTTATCAAAGAGCTTTCGTACCAGGCTCGCGGTGATGTCTCTCCCATGGCCGCCTTCTTTGGTGGTCTCGCTGCCCAGGAAGTCCTCAAGTCAGTATCGGGCAAGTTCATGCCGGTCAAGCAATTCCTGTACTTTGATTCGCTCGAGTCGCTGCCTACATCTTGCAAGCGTAGCGAGGAGCTGTGCAAGCCTGTTGGAAGCCGCTACGACGGACAGATCGCCGTCTTCGGTACAGAGTACCAGGAGAAGCTTTCCAACATCAACCAGTTCCTGGTCGGTGCTGGTGCCATTGGTTGCGAGATGCTGAAAAACTGGGCTATGATCGGTCTTGCTACTGGACCCAAGGGTAAGATCCATGTGACCGACATGGACCAGATTGAGAAGAGCAACCTCAACAGACAGTTCCTCTTCAGGGCCAAGGATGTTGGCAAGCTGAAGAGCGAGTGCGCTGCTGAGGCGGTGCAGGCAATGAACCCCGACCTGAAGGGCAAGATCAACATGATGAAGGACAGAGTCTCTCAAGAGACCGAGGAGGTGTTCAACGAAACCTTCTGGGAGAGCCTGGACGGCGTCACCAACGCTCTTGACAACGTTGATGCTCGTACATACGTTGACAGGCGCTGCGTCTTCTTCCACAAGCCTCTGATTGACAGTGGCACTCTTGGTACCAAGGGTAACATTCAAGTTGTCCTTCCACGTATCACCGAGTCGTACTCGAGCTCGCAAGATCCTCCAGAGCAGTCGTTCCCCATGTGCACTCTTCGCAGCTTCCCCAACCGCATTGAGCACACCATCGCATGGGCAAAGGATCTGTTCCATACCTACTTCACTGGCTCGCCCGAAGTTGTCAACATGTACCTCACACAGAAAGACTACTTGGGCTCTGCACTGAAGCAGTCGGGTAATGAGAAGCAGACTCTCGAGACCCTGCGCGATTACCTCGTGACAGAAAAGCCAGAGAGCTTTGACGACTGCATCGAGTGGGCTCGTACCCAATTCGAGAAGCAATACCACAACGCCATCTCACAACTGCTCTACAACTTCCCCAAGGACTCCAAGACGTCCTCGGGCCAGCCTTTCTGGTCTGGACCTAAGCGTGCTCCTGACGCTCTGGCATTCGACGCGAATAACGCGGCACACTACGACTTCATTGTCGCCGCTGCCAACCTGCGCGCCTTCAACTACAAGATCAAGCCCACATCGGACCGTAGCCACATCACCTCGGTCCTCGACCGCATGGTGGTGCCCGACTTCAAGCCCGATGCCAACGTGAAGATTCAGGCAGACGAAAAGGAGCCTGACCCCAACGCTGCCGCTCCCATGGATGACAACGAGCAACTTGAGGCTATTGCGAAGACTTTGCCTGCACCCAAGTCACTTGGTGACTTCCGTCTCGAGCCTGTCGACTTCGAGAAGGACGACGACTCGAACTACCACATTGCTTTCATCACCGCTTGCTCGAACCTGCGTGCTGAGAACTACAAGATCCCTACCGCCGACAAGCACAAGACCAAGTTCATCGCTGGCAAGATCATTCCTGCCATCGCCACCACGACCGCACTTGTGACTGGTCTTGTCGTTCTCGAGCTGTACAAGATCATCGACGGCAAGGACGACATTGAGCAATACAAGAACGGCTTCATCAACCTGGCTCTGCCATTCTTCGGCTTCTCGGAGCCGATTGCCAGCGCCAAGGGCACCTACAAGGGCCCCAACGGCGACGTCACCATCGACAAGCTGTGGGACCGCTTCGAGACCGAGGATGTCACCCTGCAGCAATTCATCGACGACTTCAAGGCCAAGGGTCTTAGCATCAGCATGATTAGCTCTGGTGTCAGCTTGCTCTACGCTTCCTTCTACCCTGCGTCAAAGAACAAGGACCGCCTTCCCATGAAGTAAGTACACGTCATGCCATACACGATTGATAGACACAAAGCTAACAAAGTTCTCCAACAGGATGTCCACCCTCGTCGAGACCATCAGCAAGAAGCCCATCCCTGCCCACCAAAAGAACGTCATCTTCGAAATCACCGCCGAGGACGAGACGGAGGAGGATGTCGAGATTCCGTACGTCATGCTCAAGCTGTCGAAGTAAGGGAACTGTCAGGGAGTAAAGCCAAGGGATTCGGCAAGGGTTCTTGATCGAATTGGGAAAAACAAGGAAGAAAAGGCGCATCAACATAAATCATGGGCGCAGCATAGATGGAAAGAATAGGAACGGCGACTGGACAGAAACAAGGTAGCTGCGGAATCGAATTGAAACGAATAGAATGATATCATATGAATGTAACTCGATTTCAGCGGTTCATGACACAGAAATTTGACCGTTCTCATCTATCTTCTTTCTTCTTCAAGCCACGGTTGAGGATACAGTATACTGATGACATGTCCTTGGGTAGTAGGTAACATCACATGTACACATAACCTTGACCACCTTGTCGGAAATCTCGACTTGATGCCAGTAGTAACACTGTTCTGACATTCTTGGACAACATCGATCTGGCGTCATGTATTTTCCAAGAGATTCAATAGACTCGCAATGAAGCAGAGGACTTGGGAATCTAAGATTGGATCTTTGATTTGTTTGTTTTTGCTGCTAAAATTACATGCAATCGCTAGATTAACACTAAACCGTTCACTTCGTCATGTTGCTTAATTGGGTATTTTGTAATCGATCATGCCAGTTGTCATGTTTTGCTCTCTCTGCCTTTCGAGCAAGTAGCCTTCAGGGCTTCTCGGCTCATCGCTTAAAGACGGCGCATACCGTGCTCCATCTCACGCTCCTTCAACTCAAGCTCCCTCTGGCGGAGAGCCAGCTCGCGCTCCCTGAACTCGAGGTCCGAAGAGCCGGTGGCGTTGTGGCTGCTGGTGCCGGAGAGGCCGCTCGAGGTGTGGTGAGAGCTGGTGCCGGGGATGCCACTCGAGGTGGTGTGAGAGTCGTGGGGAAAGCTGCCGGGAATGTTGCTGGAAGTGTGGTGCGAGCCAGTGCCGGGGATTCCGCTGGAGGTGTGGTGGGAAGTGCTGCCGGGGATGGCGCTGCTGGCGGCGTGCGAGCTGGTGAGTCCGCTTCCGGTGGTAGGGCCGTGGCCATGGCTAGTGGAAGCGAAACGGCTGTTGTCCGAGTCGACACGTGGGTCGATTTTGTTGGCCATGTCAGAGGCGTGGGGACCTGAGGTGGTGTTGGAACCGTAGGCGTGGGAGGAGTTGGCAGCACTGTATGGCTCGTTGGTGTGCGAGTTGCCAGTCAGGCCGCCATGAGAACCGGTAACACCGTGAGAACCGGTCAAGCCACCTTGAGAGCCGGTGAGGCCACCGTGAGAACCGGTCAGACCAGTGCTGTGCGTGCTGTCGTTGTAAGGACCGCTGCCATGCTCGCCAACCGGAAGGCCACCGGCGGTGGGGATGGAACCACGGTTCTCAAGACGAGCGTGAGGACCTCCAACAAAACCGCCAGTCTGCACACCGTTGTGATCGAGAGCGTTCGAGTCAAAGCGGCCGTTGTCATTGTGAGAGTGG
>Ga0265780_10003395_pt1 | contig 20966 bp, 16 predicted proteins | sample P1T30metagenome_FD_192432 | JGI IMG/M metagenome (GOLD analysis project Ga0265780, IMG submission 192432) | Plant litter microbial communities from East Loma Ridge, Irvine, California - P1 T30 | ecosystem: Environmental > Terrestrial > Plant litter > Unclassified | place: USA: California...
ACTAGAGAAATATATTATAATAGCTTGTCTTTTCTTCTATTCTTCTCTTGCTTACAGTTTAGTTGCTAGAATATGCTGCATGTATGAATGCTAAAAACGAACACGTCGTCTCTCTAACCAGTGCGTATAGCATAGCCTAGGAGAGATAGAGTAAGGCGAAACACGAACCTACTAAGCTCAGTCTCAGACAAGCGATTTGCATCAGCCTTGAAGGACAAGCATATATTGTGCCAGTAATACGAATCAAATCACATTAAAAACATCCAATCCATGTTCGCATGTAATCTTATAACAGTGCTTGTTCCTTACTTCTCTCCATCTATTCAGAAGTTTATAGCCGTACTCTCTTCAGCTGCATTCAACAGAGTTTCCCAAGCAGCTTTCTCATCCAGGCGAGAAACTAGCTCATCTCCAGCCCATAGCCTCCATTGTTCCTGAATTTGGTAGCCAATGACGTGAGTTCCCTCTACAGCTGGCCATCCAAGCTTCTCTGCAAGCTTGATCATTCTGGTACGTCGAGGTTTGAAGCACATGTCAAGCACGACGCCTTTGTTGTCTCTCGAGAGGAAGTGCTCTAGGATTGCGGATACATCTTTCTCGGCTTTCGTTTGCGGCTCGAAGTCTGGCACAGTGCCAACAATGTAATACGGCGCCTCCAAGATTGAGGCCTCCTCCAAGGACTTGATGTGGACAATTTTGGGCGTGACAGTCATCTTCTTCGTATCCGTAACAAGTGCTTCCACCTCTGCAACATCGCGATTTAGCACATATATCGTGGGACAGCTAAGATGGCTGCTGAGGGCATAAACGGCCGCGCGGCTAGCGCCTCCGGCACCAACAACCAGAGCTGATGTTGTGCGGCTAGGACTTGGCCGAGAGCTCTCCTCTCCTTTCTCTAGCAGACATCCTTTGATGCCACGCCAGTCTGTGTTTGTCCCAACAACTTTACCGTCCCGGCGGTAGGTATTGTTGCAAGCTCCGATAGTCGTCGCCAGGTCGTCTAGCTCGTCGAGAAGTGGCATTATAGTGTTTTTGTATGGCATGGTCACGACCAGACCAGCAGTGGACGGCTTTCGTGCAAGCGCTGCAACTTCTTCGACGGTGTCGCACTCCGTACTGTAAAATGTCCATGGAAGACCCAGGGACTGGGCAATCCTATTATGCATAGCAAAAGCAATCGAGTGTTTAACGCCGACACCAGCAAGGTGAAGCGTTTTGGTTTCCGTTTTGTCTGTGGCCATGTTTGATGATGATAAAAGCGCTTAAGAGTCTTGTCTTGAAGGTGGTAAAATCTAGAAAGACACGTCGTGGTATGATGTGCCATATTTGTCGGCTGGTATGGACCATGATTTAACCGGTCGGGTTGGGCGCTTCAGCCCGCATTCTAACTTTAGTGGGATTGTGTACCATAGCCGAACGATGATGTCCGCCCGCACGAGCGTGAATCTTCAAAGGCGAGCTCTAAAGAAATCTGTCAACATCGAGGTAGTATAATCCATCTTCTTAAGTCCATACTCAACTTCGCTCAAACTGCCTTGGTTCGTGTTACTTTGGCAACTGCGATACCTAGGTAGGCATAAGTCTGGTGGACTAAATCAAATGGTGGACTAAATCCACCATAAATAAGCGAGGACCCTCAGGGCCTGTGATTTATTTAAGCACATTCAAGTGTTTCCTCTATATTGAGGTCTTTGGACGGACAAGATGTCTCATGGAGCATGTCGATCATGCGAGGAACGTTGTATACAAAGTCTTGTCCAACAGCATGGCTTGAAAGTGGCTTTTCGGGTATTTGCATCTCAACAGGAGATATGTGTAATTTTGAAGCTCACAGCTGGGAAATACCGGCAAATTATGTAATAAGGAGTGTGGTATGGATACATTCCTCTGAAATACCAACCTGCCTCGGATAAGTACTCAAGCGGACCTGACCCAGCTACTTCTTTTCAACCATCCAAAAAGATGGGTGGTAGACGTTACTTGCTCGCTGCCTCTCAGCACTTAACGTCTCTCCAATTGCCCAACCGCTCCGTTCGACTTGAAAAATTTACTCCTCTCGCCATGGAAGCTTTCGAGTATTGACAAAGTCCTACGCAAACTATCTTTGGCAATGGCTCCATCACCAAGACTGGGGAACAACTCAGAAAGAATGGACTTTCAAAGCCGCTGATTCTGTGCACCCCTGTGCAGACCCACCAAGCAGAAGCACTGCGCGATACTCTAGCTGAGACAGCGGATGTGGCGGGAGTTTTCTCCGAAGCTACGATGCATACACCACTCTATATCACGGAAAAGGCACTACGATATTGCAAAGAGAAGATTCCAGACTGTCTGATATCAATTGGCGGCGGAAGCACAATTAGCTTGGGAAAGGCGATGTCTGTTCGAAACGGTCTTTTCCACGTCGTGATACCAACAACCTATGCGGGTAGCGAGGCGACTCCCGTTGTAGGAGAAACTGTGGATGGGAAAAGAACTACTCGCTCAGACCCCAATATCCTGCCAAACCTAGTGATATACGACGTCGATTTGACAATGACACTCCCAGTGAGTCTATCGGTCACAAGCGGCATCAACGCAATTGCCCGCGCAGCAGAGGCGCTATACGCACAGAAGTGGAATCCCATCACAAACCTGCTTGCACAAGAGGGTAACAAAGCTCTGGCACGCGCACTCCCAGAGCTTCTTCGCGAAAAGTCATCAATCTATGCGCGCTCCGATGCTCAGTACGGCGCATGGCTTTGTGGAATATGCCTAGGCAGCGTTGGCCTGTCTCTACAGCACAAACTCTGTCATACCCTAGGCGGAATCTTCAATCTCCCCCATTCAGAAACACACACTATTGTTCTTCCTCATGCACTTGCATACAATGCCCCAAAAGTCCTAGCCGCTATGCAGACGCTAGCAGATGCCTTGCCGGGGAGCAACGGAAATGCAATAAAGGGTTTGAATAAATTGCTGGCTGACACCAAGGCCCCTAGAAGCTTAAAGGCACTCGGCATGAGTGGAAACGACATTGATAGGGCTGCCGACATCGCTGTGGGCAACGCTTATTGGAACCCCAGGACTGTGGAGAGGGATTTGATCAGGGAAGTTATTAGACGGGCTTGGGCTGAGGAGGCCAAGGCTGATCTATAAACCCACATAACATGTTTGCGGCGAGAACTTTTCTAACACAATGCATTAATTGTAGTAAGGACATGCTTGTCTCCATATCCTCAGTCCATTAAGCTTGAGACTCATGTCACGTGTAATTAAGAGTTTCGATTAGAAGACTGTTTAAACTGTATCGTCGTTGTGCGCTTCTTGCGGGCGCGTTCCTCATCCTTGACCCTGTTGGCTACACTCTGCCTTCCGAACACTATGTGATCCGACAAATGCTGTGCTTGGAAGCTATGAAGGTCCGTAAGCTCTTTCTCCATCGCAACTATGGCTTGCTGAAACCTATGAACCTGCTCTTTCGCATACCATGCATGCTCGAGTAGCAGGCTTTTGTCTGCCTTAGTTGCTCACAGAAGAGGCTTTTCCGGCTTTTCCGGCCTTGAGGCGAGCAAGAGCAATCTTCGCTTCTGACAACTTGAGATCAGCATAAACATCTTAGGCAATGGCAACGCTGTCGAATTCGCGGACCTTCTGCTTGTCCGCTAACTGTGTCTCGAATTCTTCATGCAGTATGAAGTGCGCAGTCTCGTCCCTTTCACCTTGATTACCTCGTGACCTACCAAATGGTCAGAGGTGTGAAAACGTCCATAGGATGCTCATTGAGCGAATAGAGCTTCGATATCGAAAGGAGCTATTTCGCCAGAAATGCCTAGATTCTCCAGGAAACGTCCTGATTGATGAGAGCTGAGTATGATCAGTGCTTGCGTCGCGTAAGATATTACTCCCTTGCTTACCAGTCGGCAGTATCAAGGAACGAGAGGCTATCAAACAGACCCCCATTTGACACATGGCTATTATGCTCTTGAATTGCAGGACCCCTAACTGTCTGCAACATGTCGGGTGCATCTATGTGTTGGATCAGCAACCATTGACAAAAACTGGGAAGCTGGCCACTGACCAACATGTGAGACTGTAAGCTGCGCTGAATACTTAGAGCCCGATGATGCTGATACATAAAGGTAGTCCAAAGATCTGTCACTATTTGGTGGCCTGGAAAACCGGTCGACCGCAACGGAGAGACGTTGTTCTCTATCCCATGCGTACGGGAGCTCATGAATATCTGTCTGACTTTTAATCATAGACATGTACAATTCCATTAAAGAGCAGTTTTGAGGAAGCGCCACAACTCTGCAATGCTTCATGACGGCTTCCAGGGATTGATGTGCAGATATAGGGATAACCGACGAATGAGCAGGACCTGTCTTGTTTTCTTCTGCCAAGACACTCTTGATCTGCAACACCGCGTCGATGGTCAACGAAGCTAGCGTTATATTTAGACTCTGAGGCGGTGTACCGGCGCTTGCAACCTCCAGTGCAGCGATGGCGTCTCGCTGAGACACGGGTTGGGAGGTCTTCCATAACTGGAAATAAACCCGAGTTTCTTCTAAGGTGGAATGGCCGTGAGCCTGATTGTTGAGTAAGGTCACTAGGTCCAAGAATGCATTGAATGTGCTCAATGATCGCCCAGGGGCGTGGGTTCGTTTCCCTGAGAACAAATTTTGTGGATCAAGGGGTCTCCAAGCCTCCCACTCCTCTATGCTATCAAGTGGTAGCGGGCCAACTTTTGCAAAATCAGATTCCTGGAAGTAGGGTCTTCGTTCTAAAACATAGGCAAGCAGGGTTTCCAGAATGTAGAGACCAAGAAACAAGCGTCTCTGCTTGTCATCAATGGCAGCTTGACTAGGTCCTTGCGAGGACGGTATTATATTTAAAAGAATTGCCGCATAAACTGCCCGACCGATCGTCATCCATGCACTTGGCAGAAGGCCCTGTTCGATTTGAAGTATGGTCAGAATCAACAGGGCTTGAACATGACCAAAGTCGTAATCGAGCTGTTCTTGAGCCTTCGCCAAGAATGACATAGTCGCGTTTTGCAGTGTCTTAGTGAGATGGAATGATGATGATTCGTGTAGTGAGCCCTCAAGTTGGTTTGGGATATCTTGGCGTGATAAAGCGTCGCGATAGCATGCATATGCCAGTGTGGAAAACAACGCAGCCCGATCGCCATTCGATACCATGCTCTCCTGGTCACCTATCTCACCGTCTACGTTGGCTAAGCAAAATGCGTGGCGTAAAACATCGTGTTTTGGTGCGACTGGGAACCAAGTATGGGTATCAGTAAAATATCTTTCTAGCAAGTGAGACCAGTCAGGTGGAAGGTCGATTGGGTCATCGTAGTCTCGAAGAGACGGGACAGGAGGTGGTGGATGCGTAACGGGCGGTGTAGGATGCGTGACAGGTGGTGTCAGATGTATGGCGGGCGGTGTGGGATTCGTGATGGCAAGCGTAGTAGATGTTATATCTGGAGCCGTGCTGGGAGCCCCTTTTTCGAATGCTGTGGGCGAGGTGGTAGGAGGTGGTGACAGGAGCTCGATGCGGGTGTTACAGTTGTCATCTATGCGAAGTCTGTTCATGAAAGCACCTTCAAGCTTTTCGTACAGATCTCGAGTTGAAAGCTCAGATTCATCTCCGGGGTCAATATCTGCAAGCAACCGCTCGAGTTCCTTCATTGTCCCGCTGCGGCGCCAAGAATCCGCTAAACTATTGATCAGCGAGAGCGAGGGCTGCTCCCTGTGACGAGCTGGCAAGCTCTTTTCTCCACGCAGTATAGCCGTTGCGCAGTGTTCGATGCCGTCAATCGAGTGGAACATGAGGCCCAGAAGGACTTCGACAGCGCGGACATAGCCAGTGGTCAGGCCACGCCTCCTTGGCTGCGCATCGAAGCAGCACGTCCTCTTTAAGTTCAAGCAGGGTCCACATCGAGGTTGAACACCATCGCATCGTTCCTTTTTCTTTCGACACTCGTTACAAGCCTTGGAGACGCGTACTCGTTTTGCTTGCGATGAGAGGTGGTGTCCGTGGCTGTTGTCATCCAGACGTTTTTTTCCCTTATCGTTCGGCATCTGAGTCTGGAGATGATCGCGATATGCTCGCATGAGGTTTCTTCCTTCCCCAGATTCTGCTCCACATGCTTGCCGTACGTTCCCTCCCACACGAGCTCGTTAGTGCAAGATTGTCGGCTAAGTCTTTGGCCGGGACGGCGGGAATTTCTGTGGGGTCGATCGCTAGCACAAACCAAACATCCAGCCATTCATCCGGGCAGGCATGAACATGAAGAATGAGACTTTGTAGCCATGAGGTTTCAACCTCAAGAATCGCAGTCTTGTGTTGGTCTTGACCGTGAATTTCCGGCCAACTCGCCTGAACTAGAAGATGGAGATTCCTTGTTTGCAGGACCCCGTCGCACATATTCGCCGCAGGCTTCCATCCTACTGGTCGGTCTTAGAGGCACAGGAAGATCCACACTTGCTCTTGTTGCATCTACATCGTTGCGGTTTCGCCTGGTCGACTCGGGGAGGATATTCCAAAGCAAATTTGGCCAAACACGAGCAGCATATACTGCGACTCACGGATGCGACGAATACAGGCGTCAAGAGGTGGAATTACTGCGCTCAATACTTCAGCAAAATCCAAAGGACACAGTCATTGTTTGTGGCTCTGCATCTGTCGGGGGATTGGGCCAAGCACTTGTCCGCGACTTTTCTAAAAGCCATCCAGTGATCTTCATACTACGGGATGCAAGCGACATTTCCCAATATGTTGGCTCCTGCGACGAGACAGTCATCTCGGATCTCGTAAATCGCAGCAGCTCATCGTTTCGAGCTCTATCAGAGTTTGAGTTTTACAACCTCTCAGCTTCGGTCATGGCAACTAATAATAAGGACGGTATCACACCCCCGTCGCTTCTTCTGAAGAGGATGGAAAGGGACTTCCTTCAATGGTTATTTTTTATAAGACGGCGAGTTCCAGATGCGTACTCTGACAAAGCTCAACATTCGCTCTCCTCGGTACCTCTGGAGAAACGGTTCTTCACCTACTGCTTATCGCTCCGGATCGAAGAGGCTTCAACATTTGCCGAAAAAACAAAATATACAGATATTTTGGCAGATGCAATTGAGCTAAAAATTGACATCGCCCCTCTATGTTCAGCTAAAGGCCTTGATCATGCTGTAGCAACGCAAATCACACGGCAATATTTCATCACGCGCCGTTCCTTTCAGCTTCCAATCATCTTTCACGTCTCACTGCCTCTTAAAGGCGATGTTGAAACACCTCTGGCTCTTAAAGTGTACCTTGAGGTTGTCGCGCACGCCCTACGCCTTGCACCGGACTACCTCACAGTAGATTTCCATCTCAACGATGCTGAGATCATCAAAATCCATTCGGCTAGGGGACATACTCGGATCATAGGCCACTATTTTGATTCCCATCCTTCGAGTAGCTGGTGCAGTCCACAGACAAAGTCTTTGTTACAGAGGATGGAGAGTCTTCACTGCGACATCGCTAGGCTCTGTAAGACGGCAACCTCGCGAGCAGACAATCTGGCTGTCCGAGGATTCGCCCACTCTGTCAAAACTTCCACTCAGGTTCAGATTCCGGTAATCGCGTACAACGCTGGTCGACTTGGTCGACCATCATGTTTCCTCAACCAGATTCTGACTCCAGTTACACATCCTATCTTGAAGAACCATGTTCAGAACAGTGGTGACAATTCCAACTGGCTTCTCACGATACAAGAGCTTCAGAGCGCCCTTTACTCTTCGTACACATTTGAACCCCAGTTTTTCGGTATATTAGGCGCGGACGTGCATTCTAGTCTTTCGCCTGCAATGCACAACTCCGCATTTGAGGCTTTTCAGCTGCCTCACAAGTACCTAACGCTACAGAGCTCTTCGCTTACTGATCTCAAAGGCCTGGTACGGAATAGCAGCTTCGGGGGCGCAAGCATAACGGCCCCGTTTAAGCAGGAGATAATTCCAGTCCTCGACTATTTGAGCCAATCTTCCCGTGCCATTGGGGCGGTCAATACCCTGCTTCCTCTTCGGACAGGTGGTCTCGGAGGCTTGCTTTCGCGAAATGAAAGCGGTCCAATCGTGGCTCTCTACGGCGACAACACCGACTGGATTGGAATTTTCAACTGCGTTCGTCAGAATTTGTCTCCAGTGAATTCAGTCAAGGCGAAAACAACTGCGCTCGTAATCGGTGCTGGTGGCATGGCGCATGCGTGTGTCTATAGTATGATCCGCCTAGGGATCCAGACAGTGTTTGTCTGCAATCGAACGGAGCAAAGGGCTCACGGACTAGCAGAAAGATTTAGCGGAAAGACATACTCTAGCGATCACACCAGCATGAACTTCTCAGATCGCGATTTCACCGAGGTGTCCGCGTGTGGACCAGCTGATGTCAAAGTCATTTCGTCCGAGCACATCCCCTGGCCAACAGATTTCGATCCACCGACCGTGATCGTGTCCTGTGTCCCTTCTGCTGCTCAAAACGGCCCTTCGAATCTCACGATCCCTGACGAATGGTTCGGACACAAAACTGGAGGTGTACTTGTCGATGTGAGACTCACCTCTCTCATCGTATCGAAGTGACTGACCAATTACACAGCTTGCATACGACGCCCTCGAGACACCACTCACGAAGCAAGCTCGAAAGCTATCAAGTCGTGGGTGGATCGCTGTACATGGGCTCGAAGTTTTTCCAGAGCAGGGCATCGCGCAATTTGAGCTTTTCACGGGACGTCGGGCGCCAGAGAATGTGATGCGGTCGCAAATTACACGTAGATATACAGAACTAGCCCAGTAACCCGCCTGAGTTCTACCATCAGCTTCACATAACCGCTTTATCGATATATTGCATACCTGCTAGATAGTTTACAGATGCTAATAAGACTTCGAACTTCACACAACTATAGACGCCTGCGAATTGTCAAAAAGCAACTTTTAATTTCATCATATATGGTCGCACAAGTCAACTTGTACTCAGTTGCCGAGGTCTAGGTTTGAGCAAAGCCCAGGCGTTCATATGTAAACATGTCCCAGAGCCAAGCTATCAACGTACCCGTGGCGGGAAAGACTTGTAGCGCCCCACAAGAGTTGACACAACTTCTTACCCGGTTTCCCACTACGAACCATCGCGCCGTTACAACACACACCTGGTCACTCGTATTATCTGGTTTCACTTGCAACAATGTCAGAACTCCGCTCCGACCAAAATAGCCATGGCCAGACGAAAGATTCAGCAGCCGAAAACAAACCCAGCCTCAACTTTTTCATCTTCGGAAACAACATATCGCACACTCTCTCACCTCACATGCACAATGCTGCGTTTGCAAAACTCCGGTTTCCGGGGCACTACACGGTCCACGAAACAAAAGCCGTTGACGAGAGCGTCGAACGTCTGATGAGGCAGTCGGATTTCGGGGGCGCATCCGTTACTTTTCCACATAAACTCCAGATTGGCAAGTTTGTCGACGCCATAACGCCACGGGCAGTCAGCGTCGGCGCGGTCAACACGGTTGTAGTCAAACAATCCGAATCGGGGCGCGTGTTGGAGGGGGATAACACGGACTGGTCGGGCATAAGGTCTTGCATTGTCAAGAACCATCTACGGGATATTGAGTCATCGACGGCTGTCGTTTTGGGTGCGGGTGGAGCGGCGCGCGCGGCTTGCTATGCGTTGGAGACGTTGAGGGTGAAGGATGTCATCATTGTCAATCGCAGCCGTTCAAACGCTGAAGAAATGGCAAGGCATTTTGCTGGGCTGTCGACACAGGTGTGTGCAAAGTTGGACGATGTAAATTCAGCCGCCAAAACACCAGTGCGCATTGTCGTGGGGTGTATTCCCGCTGATGACCTGATGGAAGATAACGTACCATCTAATCTATTCTCTGGAGTCGAGTCGGGTGTTCTAGTTGAGATGGCATATCGGCCATTGGAGACTGGGCTGATGAAGGTGGCTTCAAGGTATTCAGGATGGCGAGTTTCTAAGGGCATGGATGTGTTGAGGGAGCAGGCTTATGCTCAATTTGAGCTTTGGACCGGCCAGGATGCGCCAATTGAGGTTATGGAAGAGGCAATGGAAGTCGAACTAAAGCGGAGGCGACAAGCTCATCCAGCTTTGTAAAAAAGTCCATTCATCGTCCAGCGCTTGTCGGATTTAGAACCATCGAATGCCAGGTAGTCTAAAGCGATACACATCAACCTTGCAAGTTCCGAATATATCAGACCTTCGGCTGGGGGTTTATGTGTATCTGATGGTTTGGTTGCGACACCTACAATACGCCATACCACACACTACGACACGAATGAATATTTCGAGAGAATTGGCGACGTGGTAGACCGGAATAGTCAATTCTAAGAACTCCAACACAGCGGTTCGTGAAAGGATCAGTATTAATGATGGTGATGATAGTAATACACAAAGTCAACAATGTCGCTCAAAACCTAGTCTTCGATAGCGAATTCGTCACTCCTTCTTTCATGCACCTCTCCAGGCCCAAAAATGTCCGGGTTCCTATTCTTCAAGGCCGCAATCTGGCTTTCTTTGAACATCTGGAACGCAGCAGGGTCGTCTCTTTCCAGATTCTGCAGCTCTGCAGCATTTTCAACCACGTTGTTGAACGCCCTTTCCCAGCCTACACCTTCAATCATTTGGCGCATTTCATCGCCGCTGTAATTCTGGAAGTACATGCGTAGCGAGCGAAGATGCTCAGGGAGACCGTGGTCATCCATGGTACCGGAGAGGAAGGCGGGATTGTTGTCCGGCTCGTCTCCAGATGATGAGGTTGGACGGCTGGGATTGAAGAGACCAGTGCGAACGCGGTGTCCAAAGCGGTGAAGTCGGCCTTCTTCCTGGGACATGTGGCGTGAAGCGAGGGATACGTCGGAGTTGTGCCTTGACTGTACAGCGGGACATTCCTCCTCGTCGGAGTCTTGATTGGCGATGTCTGTGACACTGTTGTCGAGAGTTGGGACTTTGGTCATTGGAGGAGAGTTGCTTGGTACAGAGTCCGCGGAGCTGTTGATGGAGAACGTATCAGAAGGTTGTAGGCGCGTTTCGGGGTATTCATCCTCAAAGCGCTGGATCATGCCTTGAAGAGTCTGGTCGAGGAACAAAAGGCGGCCTATGGCGACGTTAGCAAATAAGTCCGGAAGATGAGCTTTACCAGAAGTCTTACGATATCCCAGATCACTACCACTCTTAGCTTCCCTGATTAGCGCTGGCTGAATCCTTGCCCGAGTGTTGCGCGCTGTTTCGAGCAGGTTCTTGGACATTGCCCTGGCCTTACCCGGTTCTTCGAAGTATTCGGCTCGGCTCCTTGTGGGGGTATTGGCTCCACTAGCAGGTAGGGATATTCTACCCAAGTCCGTTGCTTTGTGAGACAAACAATAGCTCAGGGCTTTGGCGATGCCAGTACCACCAACTATGTAGTCGTTATCCGGCGCGGAAGACATACTGTCCGGCTCGTAGTTTGTGTCATCGTTCCCGACAAGATGCATGAGAATTTGAGGCAACTCGACGGGCTTAGGAGCCGCGTTAAGCTCTGGAACTTCGTTGATTGACTCAATGTTGCGTAGACAGTATGCCACGACTTGTTTAGCAAGTGCTCTGACAATCTCGTTCGCTTCTGGGGACGGCACATCAATGTCCACACATATCAGAGAGCGAGACAGCTTCGCGGCTAATGTGAGCGATGCATAAAGTGCCGCTGCTTCCTCTTGTGTTTCTTCGTCCGTGGCGTTGGCGACTCGTGTCAGCTCTGGATTCTCGAGAACGTTGATGTGCGCGATTTGGGGACAATCTGGCAGAATCTCTGCAATTGCAATGGCATCTTCGGGTTTTAAATCCACATCAGCTAGATGTATCCGCTTTAGCTCTTTAAACATGGGCATATACTTTCTGATCAGACACAACGAGGAGCTATGTGAGAACAGGCCCTTGTTGTGGGATAAATCGAGGAATCGGAAGCTAGGCATAGTGATCAATGTCGGGAACAACATCTTCAGCGACTCTGGTGTGAGCCCGGTGTCTTGTAGACCCAACGCCCAAGTTGGATTGTGTTTGCCAAGGCCCTCGCAAAGTTGGGGTATCCAATCCCGTAGATCATTGCCACCAAGGTCAATCCCCTGGCAGACACCTGAGCGGATGTAGTGGAGAGCGTGTTCCAACCCTTCGCTGTCGATGTCATTCGTCGCGAGTCCCAGTCGCTGGACCCCACTGATGATACAGCCGTCGATGATTTTCCTAATGCTTGACGAGGTCAATGAGCACTCGCCCAGCACGAGCTCTTGCAGTGTAGAACCCCCTAGGCGCTCAGCGATGGCCTTGGACAGGACTTCCGCGACGTCTCTAGACCGTGGTTCGTTCGTGGGCACAGTGTTTTGTGGCGTTTCTGTTACTGGCGACAAAACCTGAGGGCGGTGGCGTGGGAACGGAATCATCGAAACGTCGAGAGCAACGATTGATTTACACATGTAGATGAATAGTGCAATGTGCTTCCAACCTTCGGCGGTGATCTTGGGGTTGTTCTTGAGAACGAGTTTCTTGATAGCGCATCCGTGGTCATCTATTACTTGGTTTAATCCGTTCTTTACCACCGTAGATGTGGACGGTCTGGGGCCGTCTGGTAGTTTCGCAGCCAGTAATCCAGCCAGAATGACTCGAATCTTCTCATCGTTAAGATCCGCATCCTCGAGTAAAAGCTTCTTTACGGGTACAATAGCAAGCCAGTCGGATAGCGTCAAGACATCAGCGAGCTGTAGGCGGGAGCCTGTAAGATCGAGAGAGGTAACCACACCTGGATGCGCAAGCGAACAGGCGGACGGAGAAGACAGTTGATCACATATGCGTTTCAAAATGGGCGATTCGCGCAGTTGGCAGCATCTCCGGTAAATTCGCAGGGGATCTATCGTTGGACGGTCCTGGGACTTGGGCGGCGCCACTCCAGTTGTCGCAGGTACGGCCTCGACACTGCCATCGTCACTTTCTCTAGTGAACTCGATTGGTATTGATCCGTTCTCCTCGGCCTTGCGGCGCTTCTTCTCCTTCCTCTCCTTGCGCTCGGCCTCTGAACGCTTCTTCTTCTCCTTTTTGTTGCTGTTCTCCTTCTTTTCCTCGTCCAGCACAGTGCCCTCTGGATTTGGGTCGCTCTCGTTGCCGACACTCTCCTGCGCAACGGACACCACACCGTCCTTCTCCTTCTCTTCGACCACGGCGTCCGGATGCTTGAGCGCCTCGCCCTCGCCGCGTTCCTTGAGCTTTTTCTCTTTGCGCTTCTTCTTCTTGTCATCTGCATCTAGGTCGTCCTTGTACCGCGGCCCTCCGGCGATTTCGACATCTACGCAGAAAGCGACCTTGCGCAGTTTGCTCTCATCCAGCTCGGGCACCAGGCATCTGTTGCGGTTCGGATCGACGTTCATGACCTTCCTAGGGCACATGCCACCGTTCGGGTACACTTTCCCGGCTGTGCCGACCTGAGTACCTGATGACAGCCGTCGCAGCGCACTCGACAGGAACGAGGCCTTGGGCGGCTGAGGCACGTACGGCTCGAGGCCATTGTTGCCGCCAGTCGACGCTGCTTGGATGCCGTTCAGCGCGCCGTTGGCGGAAGGCGAGGTTCCGTTGGTGCCATTTGCGGGCGCGGGCGAGCCTTGGGCCTGGGTATGCGTTGTCTGGGCTGGCGGGTTCTGCGACGAGAACTTGGAGCTGATACTGGATATCCACGACGTGCTGCGGATCCTGCCCTTGGAGTCTGGTGGTGTCAAGCTGCCAGGCTTGTCCGCGCTGCCTCGGCCAAGCAGTGTCGGTCGCTTGGGTGGTATCTTCTGGGGCGGCGTCGTCGGACTTGGCTGCGAGTTTTGCGCGGCGGGTTTCTGGGGCGCTGGCACCGTCGAGGACGCGGGCGCGAGCCTGGTGGTGGGAACGGCGTCATGGTGGGGTTGGGCGGGCAGGCCGCCATGCGACGACGTCTTTGGGGGCGCATCCCTCGTCAGGCCGGGCGAAGAGGGCGCCTGCTGGCGATGGTGGTGGTCTATCAGACGCGCGCTGTTAGTCAGGCCCTCGCATCTCCAGCGTCACTCGGCTCAGCGGCCAGCGGCCAGCGGCCAGCGGAGCCCCAGGGTAAGCGGGTCTCACCTCTAGTAGAATGATGCAACCACGAAACGTCGACACCGTGAATGTCCTCCATCGCCGCCGCCGTGTCGTGCGGTCCTTGAACTGCCGTCATTGCGTGAACGCGAACGTCGCCATGTGTCGCGGGTGAATGCCGTTGGTCAGTGACGCGGAAGCTGCGGGGGTTATGGCTTTACAAGCTTGATCGCCGCCGGACTTGATTGGAAATTGTTGCGTGATACTGCCGGCGCCCGGAATTGTCACCTCATACCAAGACGAAGACTGCGCAGACTTGTGTGCAGGCTCAGAGAAGACATACGACAAGTTTCGTGCTTCTCGCTTTGTGCCATCTTCGGCCCCAGCGACGTGATGGGTGGGCCTCCGCAGGTCTCAGGCTGTTCGCGATGATTCGTATGACGAATGCGTGCGGCGGCATCGGCTCCATACCTCCAAACCTAACCAACACGGCCGGATTCTTTGACCCCTTATACATTGCCGACCAGTGTCAGCAAGTACCACTCTCCGTTATTATGCCATGGTCAGCATTGCTTCATTTCGCTATAGTGTCCGTTCCCCTTGCACGTCTTTGCTGACTGGTGACGGTCCTTTTCGACCTGCTCGCTGACTGTGCATTCTCGCCTTCGCGCTGGCGTTGAAACGGCGACATCGTCTACAACACTCACTGGCCCAGCGATTAGGACCATTGAGAAACGTTGGGAAACTTCATGCAGCAAGCGCGTCCTGCATCCTGCGCTATCATCAGACTTGTTCAGTCGACTCAGTAAATCAGCATTTGCAACACCAGCATGGATAAGCCCAAGTCATATCATCATGACCCTGGGTCAAAGTACTGGCTTATGGTAGCCAACTGCAGCTTGCCATCTCATCATCTCATTAGAGTCGTGGAAGGCTATCTACAGCACCGAAACAGGTATCATTCCAATCCGTGCCCAGACGCCGGATGCCGTGCTTTTGTCATCAAACGCTACCGAAGAAAGATAACTTATGCCTTGAGCTCGGCAATCTTCTTCTGCACGCGCTCCTCCTTCTCGGCCTTGCTGAGCTTGACGCTCCTGTACTTCTTGGACAGGGCCTTCCACTCCTCCTTGGTCTTCTTGTTGTCAGACTCCTCCTTCTTCCAGGGGTCCTCACGGATCTGCTTGTGGGCATCCTGGTAGAGCTCCTCAAGACCGTCGGCCTCAAGGTCGTCTTCGATGTAGCCGCTGAACTGGGACTTGTAGCGCTCCTCGTCGTCGTCGGCGAGCGTCTCCATGTACTCAGCGACGTGGCCGGCGAAGATGTACTTGCGGAGAGTCTCGGCATCGAGCTCCTTGCCCTCGATATCGTAACCGGGGAAGCGGTTCTCGGAGTGGGGAATGAAGACACCACCGTCGGAGCAACCCTTCATGGCACCGAAGACACGGGCACCAGTGGAGGTGCGGACGAGACCGACGTCCAAGAAAACCTTGAAGGGGCGGCGCTCCTCGCCGTCGACCTCAGCGGCCTCAGTGAGGGTGAACTCACCGTCAGCCTCCTCGACACCGACGAAGTCCTCGTCCATCTCGAGCTTCTTGAGGGTGCGGCGGGCGAGAAGGAGGCCGGTGGCATAGGCGGCGGACCAGTTGGTGAGACCGTGGGTGATGCCGTAGGGCTTCAGCTCGTGGGCGCTGCAAAGTATGTTAGCAAATTCTTTGCCGTGTTGCAATGCGCAAGACGTACTATGCGGCCATGAAGACCTTGTCACCGCCAATCTCGGAGTGGACGATCTGGGCGACGATGTCCTTGTTGGTGAAGCGGACGACGAGGCGGTACTTGGGCGCATTGTACTTGTTCTTCGCCTGGGTGATCAACCTCTTACGGGCATAGAAATCGGCTGCGCACAGTCAGTAGCTGATTTGGAGGGAGACTTGGAGGGGTAACATACTCTTGCCCTGGCGGCGGCGCTTGTACTTCACTTGGTACCGCGAGAAGTAGGCGTCATTCTTTTGGAGTTTGGACTTATCTCAGAGTCAGCGATTGGCGCTTCAAACCCGCATTCGAAGCAACTCGCAAAGACTCCACTCGACTGGCGTCGAAGCGGGGGGTCCCATGATGAAGATGGGCAGAGCAATGCTACGAGCATTCGAGGTGTATACTTACGAAAGGCATCTTGACCGGCTGTTCTCCTTGTCGTACTCGAGGATGGCTGCTGGAGGAAAGTTCGTGGTCCTGGCCGGCGATATGAATATCGACGTGGCCCGTGCTGAATGTGGGCGTTAGCGCGGTGCTCCAGTCGCGACTCCCGCTTTCGAGGTGGGTGACCAGGACCGCCATGACATGTGCACATGGGAGGCTTGAGAAGGACCAGGCATGTTTGCCGTCGCTGCTGCTAATGTATGGGGCTTAAGTTTTCTATCAAGTATACAGCTAGATTAGCTAGACAATTCACACTTCAGTCAAGCTTTGACGTTCCGTGTTGGCACTCGTGGAAGGTGCATGCGTGACTACCATTGCGTGAGATTACTGTGCAGCGGCTGACTGATCTCAGTGCTTTGTTCACACCCCACCATTGACTTCCCGAAACTACCTGGGTACTGAAGTTGCAGCTCTTTTCAAGTCTGCTCAGCGCGAGCATTGAAGTGCGTAAGATAGGGTCCGTGCCACCCCGCCAACGTCAACCCCACGAGGCACCCAGTAGCATCAATCGTCAGCTTGTCAACACCAATTATAGCCACCGTCTCTACCCTCCAAGCTCTAGACACCATGTCCGAAGTACCCATTGGTATGTTGAGCTTCCGCCTCACCAAGAAGAGCTCTGCTGATGCGACACCTAGTGCTTGACGGCGGAACCGGCTTCCTGAAGGCAGGCTACGCAGGCCAGGTCCGTCTCCCTCGCGATCGCACATATACTGCTAAGGCGCACGAAGCTGACTAGCCATTGTCTCAGAACTTTCCCGACCACCAGTATCCGTCCATTGTCGGCCGCCCAATCCTGCGAACGGAAGAGCGCGATGGCGGAGACATCCAGCTCAAGGACATTATGTGCGGAGACGAGGCCGCGGCGGCGCGCTCTATGCTGCAAATCACCTACCCCGTATGTGGTTACTCAAGAACTGTTGAGGGTAGCCTCAGTGTACGCTAACGCTGTCTCACCCTCGACAGATGGAGAACGGTATCGTCAAGCGCTGGGATGACATGCAACACCTCTGGGACTACACGTTCCTCGAGAAGATGAAGCTAGACCCGACCGGACGCAAGATCCTGCTCACCGAACCGCCCATGAACCCTCTGAAGAACCGAGAAACAATGTGCGAGGTCATGTTCGAGCGCTATGGCTTTGGAGGCGTGTACGTGGCTATCCAGGCTGTACTGGCATTGTACGCGCAGGGCTTGTCGTCTGGCGTGGTGGTCGATTCAGGAGATGGTGTCACGCATATCGTCCCTGTCTACGAGAGCACTGTTCTCAACCACCTTACGCGCCGCCTCGACGTTGCCGGGCGCGACGTCACACGTAACCTCATTGCACTACTGCTACGAAGAGGATACGCACTCAACAGAACTGCCGATTTCGAAACTGTCCGGCAGATCAAGGAGAAGCTATGCTACGTCTCGTACGACCTCGAGCTCGACCAGCGCCTCAGCGAAGACACAACGGTACTCGTTGAGTCGTACACCCTTCCAGACGGCCGGGTCATCCGAGTAGGCAGTGAGCGTTTCGAAGCCCCTGAGTGTCTATTCCAGCCGCATCTTGTCGATGTCGAACAACCCGGTATCGCCGAGTTCTTGTTCAACACAATCCAATCCGCCGAGGTCGACGTCAGGAGCAGTCTGTACAAGGCGATTGTGTTGAGTGGTGGAAGCAGCATGTACCCGGGTCTTCCCAGTCGGTTGGAGAAGGAACTGAAGCAGCTGTGGCTCACCAGGATATTGGGCGGAAACCCAGAGCGATTGAACGTAAGTTTCGCTTGCCCATCATGCATGGCTATACTAACATCCATTGCAGAAATTCAAGGTCCGCATCGAAGATCCGCCACGGCGACGCCACATGGTCTTCCTTGGTGGTGCTGTCCTCGCAAATATCGTAAGTAGTCGAGAATCATTTCACTCAAACATATGCTCACTTCGTGCAGATGGCCGACAAGGAGGACATGTGGATATCAAAGGCAGAATGGGAGGAGCAGGGTTCACGAGCCTTGGAGAAGCTGGGTGCGAGATAAGCATAGGAAGGAACAAGCTAGCTTTGTGGTCGATCATCACAATACACTTTGGCAAGCGAAAACATGGATCGCCGCCAATGTGCAAGGCATGGCGTTCTGCATCTCATTCCTCGGTTGTGGTCTCTCACAACAACAAGCTCAATGATGGCGCACTCTCATCACTTCCCATCCTCGGTAGTGTAAATACCGCTCAACTGAGACACGACTTTTCATATTCCCTCCATCTCCGAGCACGTCCGGGGCCAAGGTTGTGGGTGAAGTTCAGCCGCACGGGAGATCGACAGATGTTGTGCAACGGTATCTGTTGCTCACCCTACTGCGGTAATCTATGTGCACATATAGGCATGTGTATGTATGTCCGTCTTGGCGCTGCATCACTCCAACCTTAGGTGTACTGGAAATTGCCTGGCTGTTCTTGTGGAACGGTATCCGATTTTGCCTCGTAGCAATCGGTCGATTGCCCAGGAGTGTACTACAGTCGACTTGATAGTAAGTGAGCAGCTTGCAACAGTTGGCAGCATCCCGTCTGATTGCCCGAAGCTTTAATAAGGCTATTTCCTTGGAAGTCAAAGTCGAGTGGTACTGTTCGTAGGTTGAAGGACTTTCCTTCGTAATTCATGCAGTATAACGTTCAGTAACAACGTCCCTACGTAAGTGACCAATGTGCATTGCCCAGCCTGACGTGTTAATTGCGGTCATTGAGGCGTCAGGCGCGCTACGCAAGCACCGTCTCGCCCCGAGGTTCACGATGATGCGGAAGAACGGTTCCAGAAGACCCGAGACGACATCTTTGTCAGTTCTAGTGCGCAAGCTTAATGAGACTTCATGGCGTTCGATTTATTGCTGCGCGAACTGTCGTAAGTTCTATTTCCTCAGAGAACAGCAACATGGCTGTCGTTGCGGCTGATGAATATCGCATCATCGCACGATGGTGTGTGCATGTGCTGCAGGATCCGGAGAAGTGGCAGATGAAGTTTGCGCGCGCTAGCTTCAATATCGGTACATGCAGGAAATGTAAGAAGCGCTTAGATTATCGCAACCACCTACCCGCGTTATCCTTCGAAATGGCTAAATTGTGGGAGGATGGGTGCTGGCGACGCCCCTCTTCATGCGCTGTACTTGCCATGGAAGATCCCTCGCAACAAACGTGGTGAGATAGATGCAGGCCGAAACATTATTTCACCGCAGATGACTGTGGGCCGCAGAAGCATTGGAGCGCGCACACGAGGGCGGAGTGCGTGTGCTCACGTGTTGGGCATTGCATCCGGCGCTAATCGAGGTAGCGGAATTCCAACCCTCCTGCGTCATTCATCGTAGCAGCAAATGCGCGATGGACACCAATTTCCAAAGAGAGCCCCACTGCAGTCGGACCAAGGACACGCCTAATAGATGACGATAGCAGCCTCTAGGCGAGTCGGCATGTCTCGCTGCCCTGGCGGTGCACAAAGATGCGTTGTGCCGCCCACTTCTCTCACGCTGCAAACAGATTGTGACCCGCCACTACCCCAGCGATCGCAAACTTCGAACCCTGCGTGAAGGTGATACAGAGCCAGGGTCCAGGAGCCCGTGCATCCATCCCATCCTCTCATATAGACTGTGGTAGCACGTCGGCGACGGCGCGCTTTCAGCGGAAGATCAACCTCGTTCCTTTCCAATAAGATCACCCTGCATCCCAAGGACCAAGCATTCCCAGGACCCATATTAAACACGCTTACCGCTCGGAAACACGGTACTTTGTCTGCGGTGCTTGCTCTCTTACCACCTCTTTAGAGATATATATCCAGCCTCACCGGGCTGCTCTATTTCTCCAACACACTCAGATAAGGCCTACCTGCCACCCGTCTTATGAGGCCGACTTCGCCCTCTTCTTTCTCTCGACTCCTCCACAACTCCAACACACCCCACCAAAACATGGCACCCCGTCCAGCAGACCGCACCATGCCCTCCATCAGCTCGCCACTGTCACCCAGGACTGAGCCGCTTGCCATACCCTCCCAGGCGCGACGACTACCCAACCTCAACTCACGCCAGTCCTCCAACGCCCCCACCTCTGCATCCGGGCACTTGAGGCTGCCATCTTTGCCGCGCTTCCACCCGGCCAACTTCGCATCGTCTCAGCATTCCAGCCAAGCAGTCACACCCGTGACGGGTCCAAACAGCCCCAACACGCCCTCGTCGCCTCAGAACGCTCGGAGCAGGCAGTATGAGGTCCAACGACAAATGTACGCCTACCAGCAGCAACTCCTGTCCAACGCCAGCGGCCAGGTCCGCGCACCAACATCGGCAAAGCCAACGAGCCCACGTCTGGAGCCACTTGCAAGTCCTGGGGCAGTCACGCCTCTTGAGCTTGGAGGCGCCGACGGCTACCTCACTGCTGGTGTCAGTTCAGCTGATGCAGCTCAGCATGTCGAGCACTTGATTCGCGAAGAAGCCAGGCGTCGTGGTGACTGGTCTCCCGGACGACCGACTTCTGTGGGCGGTTGTTGACTCGCCGACCAAAAGTCTATGTCATCGTCACCGAGGAAAAGTGCAAGAGCATGAAACTACAGCACAAGTCTACAGCATATCCATCCTTTACACGCATTTTGGAGTTCGACTACCATAGGGAATCGGGTCTAGCATCATCGGCGTTCTATCTTACCACACGGACAC
>Ga0265780_10003396_pt1 | contig 20965 bp, 18 predicted proteins | sample P1T30metagenome_FD_192432 | JGI IMG/M metagenome (GOLD analysis project Ga0265780, IMG submission 192432) | Plant litter microbial communities from East Loma Ridge, Irvine, California - P1 T30 | ecosystem: Environmental > Terrestrial > Plant litter > Unclassified | place: USA: California...
AGCTTCATATCACAAGACCACGAAACCTAAGCTTCACAATACAGATCGTACCAGATCCACCTCAACTTCTGCGTGACGACCACCGAGCCACTCCCGGAGCGACTCTAGCCCCTCTCGTGAACCCAGAGGGGTCAGTACACTGAACCAAAACAAGTTTCTGGCTACAACCCTCACGTGTCGTACCCCGGGTAAATAGTACTTCGACAGCTGGCCATTATCTCGCGGGCGAAGATTGCGCAATGTGTAAAGCTCCGTCTGAATCCACAAGTCGAAAGTGTGGAATTGAATAGACGTGATGGCGCGTCGTTGCGGCACTGTCAGGAGGGATTTCCAACCTGTCAAGCACGACACATTGGAGATGCGGAAGGTGTTGATCTTAAAGGGGATTAGGGCAGCTTCTCCATGAATCTGGTAGCAGACACGAAGAATGCTGAGTCGGTTTGGGAAGCTTCCTTTGACAAGTCGAGGGGCCGTATTAGGGTGTTCACAGCGGTAATCGCCCTCATATAGGGTGTATTCATATATCTTGCTCCTCAGCTCACCGGGCAGTTGCAGGAAGGCAGACTGGCGCATGTTCTGCTCTGTGCTACTCAAAGTCAGTACTTGGCGGCTTGGAGAAACGATTCACTCATACACGGCGATGAGGTGCTTCTCCCGACGTGCGAAGGGCACCACCTTGGGCGGGTTCGATAGCTTGTGGCGGACCACCTTTGCGGATTTAGATCCGCTCATCTCGAGCAGAAGGCGTGTTAATTAGGGGAGTTGTTCGAGGTAGCAAGGAAGAGGTGTGAGTTGGAGTGGAAAAGTTTCCTAAAGAACAGCAAGAGATGGGCGTTTACGTATGAGCGGACGCAAGTACGATGCACTGACCTGAATAGGCTCAAAGAGTCACGGGCGCGTTTTGAATTACTGACATGACCTTGAGGATATCGAGCCTCAACTGTTGCCATGGCTACTGGTATTCTATACGTCGTCATGAGATTCACCACTAGCCCATCTACTTTACAGGTTGACCTTGAAGCGCTCGCGTATCCTCTCACCGACGATGAAGAACATCAACGGCGCAGGCGCAAGTAACAGGCTCACAAAAGCAAAGACGCTGATGCCCCAGCCGTAACCTAGCTTTCCGAAGAGTGCTGGCGCACCAAGCGGGATGATACCACCAACCAGGCTTCTAAAGACTGCGCCCGCGGCAATAGCGCTCGCTGCGTACTGTTCAAAACTATCGATGAAGTAGTTTTGTGTGCAGTTTAGTATCATAACTTGTCCGATGCCGTAGAAGAAAGTGCCTGATATCGAAGCGAACCAGTGCGCATGCTTTTCGACTGCCCATGCAAACCAGAATAACGATATTGGAATGAATACTGCTCCAATGTTGGCAAGCGGGAGTCGGAATTCTGGCTTGGCTTTGCCGTTGTTCTTCGCGGTCAGGCTCTTGTAGACGGTGTCGATACGAGGAACGAGGAACCAGACGGCGAACAAGAAGCCCAGACCAGGCCCAAGGTATAAGAGTCCAACCTTTTCAGTGTCGAAGCCGTACATATCTTGATAAATCGGCTGCATGTTGGTGTATATGCTGTACGTTGTGCCGAAGATGAGGGCTTGGTAGACGGCCATCGTTGCCACGATAGGTTGTGTGAAGATCTTCGGTGGGCGTGCTAGAGATTGTGCGACTCTTTGCATGAACGGGCGCTCGTCTTCGCCTTCGTACGAGTATTTCGTTCCCTCCATGCTGGCAGCTTCCTTCTCATATTCCGCCTTCTTTCGCTTCAAGATCTCGGGAGCATAGCTCTCGCGCAGGAAAAGGTATCCGGCCAAAGTGTTGACGAAGCACACGATGGTCATGACCCAAAAAACCCATCGCCAACCGAGTCTTTGGACAATAATTCCTCCAAACAAGGGCCCGAGTGTTGGTCCTAGTAATGGTCCCAGCAAGTACCATCCAAAGACACCAGCCCTCTCGCTAGGGACAAACATGTCACTGATTGTGCCTCCACCGTTCGCGATGCCAACACTCCCAAAGAAGCCTGCAACACTTCTGACCGTTATGAGGAAGGCGATGTTCGGTGCAAGTGCAGTTGGTACTTGGAGGAGCGTGAAGATTGAAAAGCAAGTCAGGTAAATGACACGCCGTCCAAAAGTTTCGCTCAATGGGGCCAGAAAAAGTGGCCCGATGCCTAGCATAACCACGAAGCCGGTCGTTGTGCCAATGACTGCGGTGGTGGAGCAATTCAGGTCCTTTGCTATTTCATCGATGCCGGGTGTGAACATGGAGCTGACAAGTGGACTAACGACTGAGGAATTGTATGTTAGCAGACCTTTCCATACACGTAGCCGAATACAGTCTTACTGGACATCAATGCGATCACGCCCACGTTCGCCATCTTCCTCCATTTTGCCCAGGTTCTTGGGTTTTCCTCTGGGAAGTCTTCGAGGCGAAGGATCTGTTATATGTTAGACCCAAATCGTGTGAAGCTATACACGGGCGTTGCCGTCACGATCGATACCTGTCGACACTATCAATACACGTACTTCTCGAGAATCTCCTTCTTCACTGCGGCGCTCCTGCAACAACGGTGCTCTTTCACCGCGCGACATTCTTATGATATCTAAATATCGCGGTCAGGTAATGGAGAAAGACGAGATGAAAGCCATCGCGCGCAAAAGTCGCGTAACACCCATCGGCACTAGCACTCGTCATCAAAGAAATATTGGCCATAGCAAACGGGTGTGGAGCGCGTTTGGGGATGCTGACAACAGGAACGTCATCGATCGGAGCCGCGGAGGGCATCGACCGACGTTTGCGACCCGTTTAATGGCCAATCAGACGCATTCTCCCTTAACGTCACTTCATCCCTTCCAAGTGCGTGCGATATTGAAGCTATCACATCGGAAAGTGTGTCATCATACCTAGCTCTATCAGAAATCTTTAAATATATACAGGCTACCTCTTCCCCTCTTCTCGTTATACCAGACGGGCAGGAATTTTGCCGGCGCCTGGTGAGCCAACCCAAATGGTGTAATGGAGGCACTACCTTTGTAACGGCAAACGGGAGCAAGCTTCGCCTCTACATTATATTGAACCTACTCACTTTTCACCGCACTCGCCGCTCTATCAACGCCATCTAATCACCATCAATTCGTCTCGTACACCATGTTCGGGACACTAGATTTCTTTCCTTCTTCACATGTAATTGTACAAGCCCGCGCTACGCCACCTCAAACGCGGTCATATCACCTGTCGGCAAACATGGACATCCAACGCTGACTCTTGCGGCATCGATCATCACCTCCACAAGCTCTTCTGGATACTGCCTCTTCATTACAGATCGAGTGAACTCACTCAGAAGGTTGAGATTTACGTCAGCTTTCTGCTCGTCCGTCATAGCCATTACATCATCCCGAGTCAGTTGCATTCGTTGCGCGCGCTGCTGCAATAGCATCAGGTAAATTTTGCCGACCCTGTCAGTGCGTACTCGATTACTGCGGCTGTGGAAGTACTCCAACCGAGAGTCTGCTGGCTCGCGACTAAAGTCGACCCAAGCCATCTGACGCTGCAAGATGTTGGCGTCTTTTGTCGTAGGGAAGACATGAAAATTGTGCCGCAGGACGTGCAATGCGACGAGTGAGCCTGGTAAGTCTTGCGTGTATGAGAAGCAATGCAACATTAGCGCGGAGATTGCAGTGTAGTTCCTACCCACAAGTCCCATGCGGAATCGCTCAGCGTCGTAGCGGCCACGAACCAGTGCCCACCATTCCACTGTCTCCTTCAGGAGTTCTCGAGGTCTTGGTAGCCCGGGCTCGTGCCTTGTAGCGTGGTCGCCGAGGGCGAGTCGCAGCATCTTCCAAACAGAACGGATAGATGCACCGTCGGGGAAGACACCCGTGATTGATCCGTCCTTAGGTGGGTTTGTGAGTTGCCTGTAGATGGACCAGGCTTCTGCGTATGCACCTTTTCGGATTTTGTTGTCGATGAGGACGTTCATGATGGTCGCGTTGGGAGCAATGGACGTTTCTTTGAGTTGACGCGACAGATAGCCGACGTGCTCCCACTGCAGACTTTTGCCATGGTGGTGCATGATGAGAGCGAAGGTATCGACGTCGGCTGCCGGAAGCTTTCGCGCAGCTTGTAGATTTTCAGGCATCGGAGCATCTTTGCGGCTGGTACCCTTGTGGCTTGAGAATGGATTGGTACTCTTTTGGTGCGCCTTCCGGGCTTCATCAATCATGCGCCAACCAATGTTCTCAGCCTGAAGCACATTTGCAGACTCCTTTGTTCGTATGAAAGCTCTGAGGAGCATGTTGAAATGAAACGTCTCTGGAAGGTAGCCTTGTCGATACATCATATCGAGGATCTGCGCGGCAGCCTCAGGAGCTTGTTGGACGACGGTAAATTTCATCCAGTCTCCAAACAGCTGCCCGTAGTAAGATTGCGGTAATACCTCGATAGCTCTAAGAGCAATGCTAGTCATGCTAGACAAGTCTGTGGCTAGGCGGTACAACATGCGAATCCGCTTCAGCACTTCTTCCACATCTTTCGCAAACCCCGTGTTTGCAAGAATACCGTTTGAGACCATGTCGTGAAAGACCTCAATCGCGAAATTTATATTCTTCGCTTCTATGAAACCTGTGAAGCACGCGTCGTAATCTTTCCTCCCCAGGATTATCGGAAGGGATTTCAGTCGTGCGTACATATCGTATGCAGCGTCGTGGTGTTTTGCTTCCGCAGAACTAGTATGTGCTCGGAACACAGTAAGCAAGAGCGCCTTATCTGGTTCGGGCAGCACCAAGAAGAGTTGTTCCAGCAGCTGACCAGCTCGGTCCGCATTACCAGCTCGCGCATACATCTTGACCCCAACTTTCAAGTGTTCCGGCTCGCAATCATAGGGTTGGTAATTTTCGATTTCCGCGCGATCTGTCTCCCATTTCCGAAGCGCTTGAGCCTCCTTGCCGTTCTGAAAGTGGCAATCCAGATACTCAACTCTCTGAGCCTTGGTAGGTGCAGTGCCCGTAGAACACAAATCAATGTAGAGCTCCTCCAGATGCAGCGTTCGGTTTTTGTTGCTGTGCAGTCTGAACGATTGCGACTCCCATATGATGTCCCATTCTTCGAAAGTCAAGTTCGATAGCGAATCCTGGTCCTCGAGCTTTGTGAGGGCATATGCCTTCCATATATGACGGCGCATGCCCACGAGGTAAATGTTGGGTGATGAAGCAAGCCGGAGTAAGTGTTTGAGCTTTTTGTATGAGCGAGGTATCATTTCCAGACGGTCACCGCCATCCCTGTTGTCTTTCGTACTCAACATAGTTTGTGCCTGGGCCTGGACCATTTCGTGTAGGTCGCTCCATCTTGTATCCCGAATTTGATCAGGCTCAATCGATTCTTGAGGCTGACGTGCGGGCGCATGCTGAGTCGGATCCCATGACTTGATATAGGTGGGAATGCGTCGAGGAACGGTACGTAATGTGCGTGTTTGAAGAAATCGCGAAGAGTGGAGTAGGCATCGTGGTCGGCAAAGCGCAAGCATCAGCAAGCGTGATCAAGATTCGGGCTAAGGAAACGGTGGGAGTTGCTCATGCACTCCATCGGGGCGTTGAGAAATGCTATAATTCCATATGCGCGATCAAGAATGTCCTGGTGTACTGTGCCTTCGGTCGTGACTTGAAAGGGCAGTTTCACGTTGACTGAAAATGTCAGATTCAGAACGCGCGTTATCGATAAGAGTTGATGACCTCACCCATCGTCAACTTTGATGCAACACCAAGATTCAACTCAGAGAAGGCGATATCGTGCGGTAGCTATTTCTTCGCACCATGTGATTACCTCGGAAATTCTAACGTTTTCAGACGCCATGCAATCAAAAGAGTGATTCCTCTGCCCCGCTCGGGTACGTACCGTAGCATCTCTCTGTGAGACCATCGCCAGGGGTCAACAACTGACCAGTATCGCAAAATACGGTCCATGCAGTGAGCACGCTGGCTTTGCGTCTCCGAATTTCTCTCGATCTTCCATCTTCCAATCTGAAACGGACTCCCGGGGCTCAAGCCACGCAGTCTTGACGCGTCACCCTCCAGTTGGGCCTTCTACGCCCTCTCAAGAAGAAACCGTGGCGGCGTGCTGGCTAACAGATCTTGATATTAGCTGCTCGTTCACATTGCTCGCAGTGAAAGCTTCTAGGCTTGACAGCACTCTATGTGACTGCAATCCCTTCCTGCTGCGTGCTTGACTGACTAGATGAGGCACCTCACGTGCACGCACATTTGAAAACAACGAGCTCCGACTGGTAACGCGAGAAATTTTCTGCTACGCCCGTGACGACCTGACTGGTTGTGCTCAGCTCCAACCTGTATATTTGGCGATTTTCAAATTGCTTCAGCATTTAGCCGCAACCCTAAACATGCTCAGTGCTCTTACGGCTACAAACCCTTGCCAGAAGGACCGCTTCGTTGGCTTGCTCTGGGGTGCAGTAAACAAGCTTTTCCCCGCCATTTATGCATCTGCCGGAGATGCAGGTCCGTACGTTCATACCCGTAGAACGGTTCGGAACTTGTCACAAGGCATCTGAGGCTGGGTGGGTCTGCATACATCGTGCGATTTACCTGACAGTATACGGAAAGCTATTGCTGTTATTGGAATTGTACTGTTCGCCTTCGGAAAGAGACGAAGAAACTTGCGGAGCCTTCCACTAATATCAGAACATAGCACGAGCAGGGGGTGTCCCTCACCATGGGATGAGGAACTTTTGGTATTATCTTCCAGTCATTCTCACGTTGTGGCTAGCATTTGCAATATTCATCGATATTGCACAAGTCCAGCCTTAACCAATACTGGTCAGCACTGAACACTGGCAATTTCTGAACAATGGGCTTTGTCGACAACACCAGGCAGCGGCAAAATTCGTGTCCGCTCTGCACCTGCACGACATGACCTACCAGTCTCCAGGAGAACGTTCATAAGCTTGCAAAGGGGCCTGAACACATGTGCTGCTGTAATAAACTTTGTCTAGTTCTACAGATGTTTTTGAATATCTACAGGCTACATCTTGACACCCGAGAAGGCGGACAGGGATTCCGCCGGCACCTGGTGAGAATAGTACGTAAAATGGCATACGAGCGGGCGCCTTCCATTGGCTGTCGGTTTCCATATGGCCAATGTGGGATATGATTTAGATGTTGGTCAGATCGCATCTTAAGGTATTGCCCTTTGCACAGCATTTGCTCTTTCGATTCATCTCAACTCCTCGTGTTGCCATCACATCGTTTCCATTTGAACTGCAATGGCAAACCGTTACCTTTTCCTCTCTTTAGGTACGCCATTGCTGATAATCTGGGCTCTGTTGATGTCACAAGCGTTGTCGCAGAATGTAGAACCATTCATACGAGGACAAAAGTTCCAGATTATCCTTCTCGGAGTGCCGGACATGTCGAAAATGCCTCTTGCCCCTACCGATGCCCCCGTCTGGGACATCGACCTTTTCGATAACCCGGTGTCAACAATGACAACACTGAAGACGTCAGGAAAGATTGTCGTTTGCTACTTTAGTGCCGGTACCGCAGAAGATTGGCGAGACGACTACAGGGACTTTGCAGCTGTAGACTTGGGCAAAGTGCTGCCTGAGTGGCCGAACGAGAAATGGATACGTACAGGGTCGCAGTCGATCCGCAATATCATGGCCAAGCGTATCAAGCTGGCAGCGGATAAGGGCTGCGATGCTATCGATCCGGACAATACAGGTGCGCGATGTTTTTCTCAATCTGTATAGCTGCTGACTGTTAGACAGATGGCTATGTATGCGCCCCCATCAAGCTGATCAGGACACTGAGAATGATGCGCAAATCGGGTATACTACAACGAACTAGCTAATCAAGCATAGCAAAACGATAATGGCCTGAAGCTCACCAGCTCAGACGCAATCAACTACATGCTCTGGATGAAAACAGAAGCTGGGAAATATAACATGAAGATTGGCCTAAAGAACAGCTTGGACATCGTTGGCAGCCTTGCCTCGACAGTAGACTTTGCAGTCAACGAGCAGTGCGCAGCTCTCGGAGAATGTAGAGTATACGACCAGTTCCTCGCACTAAACAAACCGGTCTTTCACATCGAATACCCCACACCCTTAAACGCGCAGGCGGCAAAGGGCGTTTCGTGTACAAGTGTCGGCGTAAATGGCACCAGCACAATCTTGAAGAACTTGCAATTGGATGGCGATACGTATTACTGCGACGGTAGTTATGTTAACACACCAACTCTTGGAGGTACCCGCCCACCCAGGCCTTCGAAGCCACCAACGATACCGAGACCGAGCTCTTCTCGTCCTGCGATACCTCCCATACCATCGACCACCATTCGACCTTCTCTGCCGCCGACGAACCGTCCTTCGTCAACGCAAAGACCGCCTACAAGTACACCGGGTGACGGGAATGGTGGATGTAGAAGTAAACATTGGGACCAATGTGGTGGTAACGACTGGAAAGGATGTACAGTTTGCGAAGTAAGTGTGGCGCCCTTCTATTGATAATTGCAGCTAATATAGAGGTAAAATGCAGTCGCCGTATACATGTAAGGGTGTATCAGCCCCATGGTACTATCAGTGTCTATAGCCCCACTAATCTCATTGCTGGTGAGGGGCGATCGAAAATGTCATTCGGATTCTAGCACCACTAGAATGTATACACAACTGAAAGATGCTCCATTTTATTCTTAGAGAACTCTCTGAAGGCATATAGGCAGCCTTTTACCTCCTCTCCCTGGAGATGGCGACAGAAATTTTGTCGCTACCTAGTAGCACTTGCTTGGTGGTCATCACCCCGAGACATGCTTGTCAGAACGCAGGTCTGCACCCATTGCGCTATGCATCCAAAAAGGTAACAATGATCAATCTCAACGATTAATCATGCTGTCCAGAATAGTATATATCGTACGGGCCGCCTGCCTGCCACACGGCCTTACAGCGGTCTTACAGTGCTTATGGTTCCGCTCAGGATTCCTTCAGTCTTTAGTCGATTAAAAGTCAGCATGTTCATACTTGCAAGTCTCTCCTTCTATAACATGTTCTGCCTCGTGTTCTCTTCCACGTCTAGCATAGACTGCGTCCCCAGAAATGCTGTGTTACAGGCTTTCACCGTCAGCTTGATTCTTCACTTCTTCCTCGAGGCACAACCATACGGCTGCGTACCCAATGAAAAAGATAAGGTATGAAAACCTGTTACTGCCTTGCAGAGTCATTGTAGACGGACTTGCCATCTGCGCGAAAGCTCTGTTGGCGAGATTGAGCATTGCAGGAGGAGCTAGCTCAACATGCGGTCAAGATAGAGGGTACAAAGACCCATAAGATTTGAGTAGGCTCGATCGCCTTTGAGTAGATTTCTGTTTTCGACAAACCATTTTTGCGGCGTTCGAAGAGTCATCATAGACGGACTTGCCATCTGCACAACGACTCCGCAGCGGTCACGCCATCCAGAGGCTCCTCTGGCGACCTCCCGCTTCCCTAGTTGCGATAAGACTATGTGCGCCGGCGCACAATGACGTCTACGACCGAACCACATGTGAGCCAGCTCGATCCATGCGTCCGAGGACGGTCAAGTTTTATACCACATGTGAGCTGGGCGGCTACAAGAGAGAAACGCCAAAATATTGCCATATCCATCACGCCACGCAGAGTTCGTCGAGCCTGCAAGTTAACAGCGGTGTATATTCATAACTTCGTGTATTGCTTTTCGATAAACCTTGTGTATGCCCAACGCCTCAAATCATGTCTATTCAAAACCTCGTTGTAATCATACACCATCATCTCATCCTTCATTACAACCCCAAAGGATTACTCGCCGTGCCCTTCCCCCTCGCCGAACTCACAGCCGTACTCGCGGCTCCACTTCCACCACCCGTCGACAAGCCTAAAGGATTCCCCTTTGTTGGTGCTCGACTACCTGCCGCACCGGTCATGTCTTTCAGCGAGTTTCCGTATTCGCGGACCATGTCGCCCCATGAGCGGGATGTGTTTGCGATGCTGGCGGAATTGTTAGCAAGTGTGCCGGACCAGAAGATAAGAATATACTCACGATACTCCAGCCCCCTTTCCAGCACCCGCAACGCCATTGCCAGCCGCCGTCACTACAGCACCAGCAGCTTTGCCCACGCCCGCCGCCGCAGCAGACGTCGTGCTTGAAATAGCAGCGCCCGCCCCATTTGTAGCTTTAGTAAGCCATGATTGTTGGGATGGTGGTGTGGGAATGTGTTGTTGTTTCTTGGCTGCTGCAGGCAGGTTCTTCTTCTGTGCAGTCACTGCTGCTGGGATGGGTTTCTTCTTCTGGGCTGTGACTGTAGCTGGAATGGGTTTCTTGGTCGTGACGGTTGACGTGATGGGCTTCTTTGCGGTAGAGGAGGCGATGGGGGCTTTGCGGACGGGTGTTGGCGAGGATTTCTTGGAGACGGCGCCTGGAACGGCCTTCTTGGTGCCGATGGGCTGGGCGACCATCTTGATGGCTACCTATGTGGTTGATAGTCTAGATGAGTCTGATATAGTGGTGGACTATGGGACCTAATGGAAGTTGGGTAGTTCAGTATGGGACCGAGTAAGCTACGGGACTAAAAGATGGTGTTTTTGCACAGTGATTACATGCATCATCATGGCTACCACCATGTCTTCATAACAAGAAAGTTGGCCAGGCGGGCGATGATGGCGCTAATGATGTCAGGCACAACGTCCAACGGTGGAGGGCGGGGCGCGCTAGTCCAATCGAGACTGGCGCTGCCGCTTTGGCTTGGCAGATCGGCAGCTTGTGCAACGACGAACTTGGAGACGCTTGTTTCGCATATGAAGACGCCAAAGTTTCTCCGCCGGACGGCATTGCGATGACATCTGTTCCCTTCTCCTCATGACCCTTTTGTAATGATAGTGTCTTTTTACTTGTTGATTCCCTCGTTGTAAGATAAGGCACGTTTGTAGTGTGATCGTAGAGGCTCGTGAATGTTGGCAAACGCTCACCCTCACCGCACGCGACCCCTCGCCATGAGCTTTCACCTGGTGCAGCGCACGCAGTGAACTCAGCTAGACTCGTGAGTATGCCGTTTCCTCTTCTCGCCGCCATGGGTCGCCCTTGACAACACTCGACCGCGAATCAACTGCGCGCGCAATCATGCTCGAGAACGAGGCCATCCTCAAGCTCAAGCGGTCGAACAGCGATGTCGACCACTTGATCCCAATGGGCGACTACACCCCGCCCAACTCGCCAGAGAGGGCGGCGGTGCCTGTCACGAGAACATCGCGATCCTTCTCATGGACCAAGCTGACAGATACAATTATCAAAGGCAAGAAGGGCCCGTCTTCGAAATCATCCCACGGCTCTGGATCTGCACGACCGAGCATCTCTAGTCCCATTCTAGACCCCACGAACCCGCTGTGTCCGCCTACGCCCTTATATACGCCTAGGGAAGCATCGGAGCCGTTCTCGTTATCGTCATCGCGCCTTCCTACTGCGAACTCGAGCCCCGGCTTGCGCCCATCAGACCCCGAGGCCACCCCAAAGAGCCACCGACGCTCGTGGTCCGATCCCACCAACGATTACGCACTCTTCTCCGACAACAGTCCCTGTCCTCCTGCCCGCGCACCTCCACCGATACCCAGAATACCAAGCTTTACCAGTAGCCTTGGTGGCCTCGATAGTCCGCTTTGGTGCATCGCTGAGTCGGAAAGCGAGCAAGACGGCCAGGCTGACGCCTTACGAATTGCTAATCTTGAAGAGTGGCTCACAAGCACAAGCAAAAGCATGGAGCCCGCGCGCCTGAGCTTCGAGCCCTCGCGGCTACAGCCGCCTACAGGCGGCACCAAGCTGCGCGCAGTGGCAGAGGCCAAGCAGATGGAAGAGCTGGTAGCGGAACGCGCGAAGCGTGCTGGAGACAAGGAACCACCGCCTTATGAATTCTTTGAGTTGATTGGCAAGGGTGCTTATTGGCGCGTCTACAAGGGAAAAAGCAGGGTGCATGGTGGCCTTGTTGCGATCAAGATTATCGACATTGATAACCAGGACTACCAGGAGATGACGACTGAGAACTTGGCGCAGACCATCAAGGAGATTGACATTCTGCAGCAGCTGAGGGACAGTAAAGCGCGGCCGTATGTGAACATTATCGAGGAGGCGCGGACAGTGCACAATGAGTTATGGATTGTCAGCGAGTACGCCAGTGGTGGTAGTGTCAATACCCTGATGAAGCCGACACATGCCATCAAGGACCCCGGACCAGGACTGCCGGAGAAGTTTATCATTCCGATTGCGCGCGAACTTGCTTTGGGTCTGAAATATGTCCACGAAGCTGGCGTGTTGCATCGAGATTTGAAGACGAACAATGTGCTCATCTTGGAAGATGGTCGAGTACAATTGTGTGATTTTGGTGTTTCGGGTACGCTCGAACCGCAAAAGTCGAAGCGATCTACCATTGTTGGAACACCAGCATGGATGGCTCCCGAGCTCCAACAAGAGTGGGTCAAGGACGCCGATCCACGCAACCCACTGCAGCCGAAGGAGATACATTACGGCAACGAGATCGATATCTGGGCATATGGATGTACGATACACGAAATGGCTAGTGGATTCCCACCGCATTACAAGATTGCCCAATTGGAGCTACCAAATGCTGGCGCTCCCGAGCTGGAGGGTGATCGCTTCTCGCAGGATCTCAAAGACTTCCTCGCCTTCATCTTCCAGCCCGACCCGTCGCAGCGACCGACCCCAGATCAGATTCTCGAGCACCCATACATTGCGGGATCGACCAAGCTGTATCCAACCTTCACACTGGTCAAGCTTGTTGAGGAGTACTACAGGTGGGAGCAATCAGGTGGCGCACGTGCATCGCTGTTCAATCCATATGGCGCTCAAGCGCCCGATCCTCTTTCTTCGTCTGAGGATGAGGACGACGACGATGACGACTGGTCCTTTAGCACAACCGAAGAGTTTGAACAAGAGCATGCGCCGCAGTTTGCGGATCCTTTTGCTGCATCCGGACAATTTGCAGGCATCAACCTTCCTCCTATTGAGGATATGGGTCGTTTCGAGCAATTGCAGGCTCGATTCAAAGAAGAGTCAATTGTGCGAGGTCAGAACCGACTGAACAAGCTATTCGATGTGAACACGACGCCGTATCGATATAGCATGGTCGATGGGGAAGAAGTCACAAATGGCCGACCGCCGTCAGATCTTGTGCTCCGCGACTTCAACCCTGGCGCACCCAACCGCGAAACAGTCATTGACCTAGACTTTTCCATGCCCATGCCGGACGAGCCCGGTATTGATTTGGGTGAAGTCCCCACGATCCGGGCAGGTCGCATGAAGAGCATCCTGCGTGAGATGGCGGAAGAGGAGGCACGTGATGCTCTCCTCCAGGAAGAGGAGCTCACAAAGCGTGCTACAAGGGACTGGAAGTATCCCGGCTCGGAGGGAGGTTCAGAAAAACGTGATACTATGGCATGGTCGTTCCCGTCACAACAAGCAAACCGCAAGACGATGGAGTGGTCTTTTGCTGCCGAACAGCCACCTCCACAGCCGAAGCGAGAGACTATGGAGTGGACGTTCGCCGCTGCTCAGCCTCCAAAGCCGAACAGACGCACAGTGGAGTGGACGTTCGATGCCGCAATGGCTGAGGGAAACTACGATGCGTCGCGAAACCGAAAGTCGACGAGACGCGAAACCAGAGAGTGGAAGTTCCCCAAGATTGAAGAGGACAGTCGCAAGACACAGGACTTTTCATTTCCCATGCGAAGTCCCACGGGTAGCCAAGCTGCCTCTTCACCCACTCTAGGGCCCGGCTTCCGGCCCAGTCTTCGACAAGCTGCGACTACGCCCGCCAATGCGGAATCAGACGACTTTCCGCGAGTCTCTAATTCACCAGATTCGCCGCTGCGTACCTCAATGATTGATCTTGACATGGCCATGGTCGACACTTACAGACCCTCCACGTCTGGCTCTGATGCAATTAATACTGCTAACAATGTCAATGACAACCCCTTCAACCTTGAAGATCAAGTCCAACTCTCGCAGAACAACCGTCGCACGAGCTACCACTTCCAGAGTAAGTCAGAACCAAACCAGACGGTACCAGGGCTCTTGACGCCACAACAACAAGACGCCAATGGCCAGATGGGACAGATGCACGCGAGGGGCGTCAGTTCTGCCAGCCAAGTCCGAAAGGAGTTCCCACCCCAAAGTGTCTCTTCTGCACCACAACATCGTCCCGGTCAGAGGTCTCAAGCCTCGCTTTGGGACGGATGGTCCCACAGCCACGCATACAACCTTGGCTCAGACGACCAGTCGCCGCCCATGAGTGTCACAACCGATACTTCCCTCGAAGAAGACGACGTCGACGACCTCTGGGATGTTTTCGAACGCCTTCATCTCCAGAAGTTCAGACAAGCCGGCCGCCGCACAGACAGCCAGTTCTCTGGGCTCAGCGTCGGTGGCGAGGATGACACAGAGTACCCGTACTCATCTGATTCTGACTACCCTCTCAATCCCTCCGAGTTTCGCAAGAGTAGAGTCAGCGCTGGCCCGAATGGTCGGCCGTTGCTTGACTTCCCCGTCCCACGTGGCGTCAATCCGGAACTGCTGTGTAATGGCGGCGAAGGGTTGGCCGAGCTGTTGCTCAAGAGCAGTGTGGAGCTCAGGGATGGAACGAGGGCGGGCAGGGATTTACTCCGGGCGATGAGGTTGAGCGAGGTCGTCGAGGAGGTAGATGCTGCCGATGTAGGTGCTGGCACAGGAGAGACGGGGACAGTGAGGATGGTGGGGCGGAATGGGAGTGGTGCTGGCATTTGAGAGGAGAGCGGGCAAGGCGTTCAAAGCTTAGAGGGATATGTGTGATTTTGGACGGCAATAGTAATCAGTCGATGTGCAAAAATCACATCGAATCTCAAATGCAAATGCAATCAAGTATATTGTATCAACTTTTTTATTGTGCCATGTTTTGTACAGCTGCTACAGAAATCGTCGAGCTAGCCACGTCATGTTGTCCCACCAAATATCATCAAAAGTCATATAACCCGCCCGCAAAAATGTCCAGATCGCTGTTGTATCTCCGACCCAGAGATTGCGCCAGATATATGCCCGCCACCCATAGCGCCAGTTTGCTATGCCGTAGATAAATGCATGACGCCAGAGATCGCGCAAAATGTTAGGAGAAAAGAAAGATCAAACACTCGTCTCGGTACTTCCATCATCCACATCCTCATTGACCATCTCATCCGGCTCCTGGATATCAGAGTCGGAATCGGAATCACTCTCGTCGTCGTCTTCATCATCTTCCTCTTCATCATCATCTCCCTTATCCATACTCATCCCCGGCACCGGTCTCCACGTAACGTAATCCTGCTCGAGCCACCTCTTACTCCGCGGCAGTACATACGGGTCGAAAGGGAAGTACGCATCGAGCAAGAAAGTGTCCTCGCCCTTTTTTGTACTCAGCGCGGTTTCTCTGCCGCCCAGGCCGTGGAGATAGCCGCTCGCCAGACTGCGCGCGAGGCGGACGCGCTTGTTGGTTTCGATGAGCGGGTAGACGTATAGGAAGCGGAGATGGTGCGCGACGCGTGCAAATTGCGCTACGATCGTGGGCGCACAGATTTTAAGAGGGTTGAGTTTGGAGAAGATGTTGCGGCGGATGGTGTCCTGGGTGTTGTTGTACCATGTGAAGTCGCCTTCGTGGTAGATGATGTCTTCGTCCGTTGGGGTGATCATGTCGGGTGTGACGATGAGGTCGCGCCAGCGGAAACAGTATAGGTATAGCAGGGCCTGTGAGATGGCATAGTATGTGCCGTAGCGGCGAACGTCGGGACCTTTGCATGAGGATTCGTTCACGGCGCGTTGGATCTCGAGGTGGTGACAGAGGAGGTCGAAGACGGCGCGGACGGTGTCGGGTCGGACATGGGCGCCACGCGCGATGAAGGAGCCGAGGTATGCGGCGGCGGTGACGCGGAGAATGTGTGGGCGATTTTGATCGAATGCGATATGCGAACATGCGCCAGCGAACTGCTCGGTGCGGTCGGCAGAGGTTTGGCTGAAGTGGAAGAGGAGAAACTGGGTGTGTCGGGAGCGGTAGGTGGGGAGGATGGTGCTTGCAAATTGGGAGAGCAAACTCTCAAAAAGCTCGTCAGCTTCGAAACGGTTTGCAGCGAAAACGCTGTCGTAATGGGTGAAGAGGAGGTCCATGATGGTGTCCAGTTTGCTGACTGCCTGTCGGAGATCCTTCAGACGCTGCTCTTCTGGGTCCAAGCTCTCTTCACTTGAGACCGACTCATTATCGCTGTCATCGTCCTCTGCCTCGTTGATGGCATCTCCCACCAAGCGCTCCTCAATGTCATCTTCCAACTCTTCCATGTCCACTTGGATCTGCACATCAATCTTGACCAGCTTGTCCGTAACAAGAGAGAAGACTTCGCCCTTGAGCTCTGGACAATACTCGGCAATCCTCAGAATGTTCCGAATGTACTGCACATGTGTCTTTGCGTCGTCGTCGGGGTAAGGAAAGTTTGAGGCGAGAGATGGTGCTAGAAACGAGCTGGCCATGGAGTTGTGGCGCAGGATAGATCTGAGGCAATCGTGTATTCGCGATTCCAAACGTACGCGTTCAATGGGCGGATCGTCTCGCTGCCTAGAATTGACAGAAGGCATCTTAAGGAACATGCCATTGAGCGATTGTAGGACTGTCGACATGAAGCCCGACTGTATCGAGAGAAGAGAGTGTAGGAAGGCGCGGTACGAGCGCACGAAGCTCTCATGGCGGGCTACCCAGCTACAGTCGATGATGGCGTGTACCAGCCCCTTGCAGGTGAAGTCGAGCAGGTGGACGTGGTTGGTGAGGGCGACGATATATTTCTGGAGGAGCGCGGTCGACGTTGCGCCTGAAGTCCTTGGGTTTTCTCTAAACAGCCCCTTGATCACATCGTATGCCGCCTTCTCGCCTGCCGCGTGCTTCTCTATCGCACGTCTCACCTCCTCGTGCACCAGCTCCAAGCTCTTCTCATCCTCGTCTCGGAGTATCCGTACATCTACTTCGGGATTGAATGCGACGCGGCGGCGTTTGAGCTCGCTTGAGTTGTTGTTTTCGGCGTCGGACGAGGCGTCAGGGTTCTTGCGCTTTAGGCTGCCGCGGTTGGTCGCGGCGAGAGAAACCATGTTGACAGGAGGGACTTGTCGTGACTGTTACATCTGGCCCGTGGGGAAGAATATCTTTGGCGAGAGCGGGTGCTGTAGGACTCGAGAAAATGACGGTGCGTAGGAGTGAGCGGGGGTTTGCCCAGGTGGTTCGGTTTGCACGCGACTGTGGGTCTTGGCGCCGAACTTTTCAGTGGAGCTCACTTTCACCCAACAACGGTTAGTTAGGTTGACTAGCGAGTTCCCAAGAATGAAGTCTAACGACAGGGTTTGTCACATGTTATTTAGGTACTTCAGAAAGGTTCCGGTATGCTTTCTGGACATGCCCGGTCGCAAATGGCATACTGGTCCGTAGCAACTTCTGTGGGTTGTGCAACCATTGGTTAATTGATCTCTGTGATGATCATGTAGCTTCGGAGAGGATTTGATTTCATTCCTAGCTGCATGCCTCATTGAGTTACTGTTTGGTACCAGCATTGGATGATCGGAGTACTATTTGACTGAAGCATGCGCAATTTCATAGTGGACGTAGCTGTCTGACCAAGCATACACTCTATCGCCCGTCACAACTGATCTGAACTGTCCACTTTGGATCTCTTCCAGACGCGATCATCATGCCACTGCCTGTTGACGACAGGTCGTTTGTGACTATGAGAAAGTACTCAACCTCTGCCGCCTCACACTGCAGGTCTATGCTAACAGGCCATCCTATTCTAAATTGACGTTGTGACCAGTCCCAAGTTTGATTGATCAACTGGACCATGTGCTCACATCTCACCACACTGCGCAATGGCAACGTCCTGCGCCGGCTTGCCTTCGGGATTGGCCACTGTCCTAGTGTTCTCGATCTTGGTGACCACGTCCATGCCTTCAATGACATTGCCGAAGACGACGTGTTTGCCATTCAAGTGGGGTGTGCCGCTTTTGGAGGTAATGATGAAGAATTGACAGCCGTTGGTGTTGGGCCTATTGGATATCAGTGAATGTTGCTGGCTCGACTTCACAGGAGTACACACCCGCTGTTCTGTTGATCGTTAGCAAATCTGACTAGGTTGGATATGACAGCAAAGAGGCACTTACTGCCATTGACAAGAGACCTGGCTTGTCGTGCTTCAGTGTGAAGTTCTCGTCCGCAAACTTGTCGACGCCGTATATGGTTCTTGAGCCGGTGCCATTTCCGTTGATGAAGTCGCCACCCTGGATCATGAAACCTTTGATCTGGGCGTATTAGTGAATGATGGGAGCAAGGTCCCCACATAAGAAACTCACCACGCGATGGAACTTGCAGCCCTTGTAGCCCTGCGGCTGCCCGCGACTGTTCTTGGTCTCGCCAGTGCAGAACTGACGGAAGTTCTCAGCAGTCTTGGGCACTATGTTCTTGTACAGCTCGATCTTGATTCTGCCCAACTTCTCCCCTGTTTGCTTGTGTCAGTCATCCATGTGGTATAGCGGCGGTATCGAGCACGTGACCAAGCTAGAGAGAGCACATGCACACATGCATGTGCACGATGCGGGGAGGAGGGGTTTCCCGCACCACGTGTAGACCAGCCATACCTCCTAGAGTAACGTCAAAAAAGACTATTGGGTTCTCCTCTGTCGCCTCGGCCATGAGTGCGGCTGTGCAGAATCTTGCAGTAGCTGGGATGTCGTGGGTTTTTTGCAAGAGCGGATGACGTTGGTGTTGACGTCGCGCAATGGACAAGGGAATCGTCTATCAGGTTATCCCAGAGCACACAGAAGCTGAAGGGGTGGAGTGCAGCGAGGATCTCACTTGGGTGTGGAAGACGAGTGGTTGCATGGGAAGAATAACCTCGCAGCAAAACGCTTAGCGCTGGGGTAGGATCCACTCGGCCGCAGGGATCGCATTCGCAGACAGCTGATGCACTGTGTAGGAATGCCAGTCTGTGTTCAATGTGCACGCGACACGCATCCCGCGCAAGGCGTGGGCGAAGGCTGCGGAATGCCCGTGAAGGTGAAGCGATGCTGGATTCTTGGTGTTTGCGCGTGAAGCAATATGGGCCGTCACCCCTGCGATATTGGCCCTGTGTGTGCTGGGCCGCGCATCGAGGCGGTTTTGGTGGGTGTTGTGAAACCCCTGACTCCGTGTGGAGGGGAGGCATCACCATTCACAGCGAATGCGCCGTCGTGTGCTGCACCGAATACCTGCTCTCCACGATAGTGCAAGCACTGCAAGCACTGCAAGCACTGCATTGTCCACACGTTCACGGAGCGAGCTGTGGAACGATCAAAGTTGGTAGTAGGCGTGATTCCGGCATAGCGGGAATTTCATGGTTAGCGGACCCCAGCCCGGCGGTTGACGTTGGCTCCTTCCCTTCCAGACTGCGCGGCTTTTATCCTGTCCGGGCGCACCTTCCCTTGAAGGCTTCCCACCTCGACCTCCCGCACCTGCACCCACTGCAAGCATTCACTGCACAGCCTCCTCCCGTGCGACCTCAGTAGGTAGTTGTGCTCGCTGCTCCGGACCGCATGGCCAACGAGGCAATTGTCTTCTTCATTCACCGCTAGCTACCTATTGTGGCCACTGGCATTCACCCATTCACCCACCGTTCTCGGCCTGTCATTGTGCCGGCTGTCCCCTGGTCGCCACGCTCGCAGTCGTTGCCGTCACCACCACTTCGACGAGCCGCTTAGCCACTCGCTCGGGCAAACTCCTCCATCTTCATTGCGCCTCGACAGACGTTACTCGTGGCCATCGTCGTAGTTCCACATCATTGTCAGACACTGTCGCACCCAGCACGGCCTGCTAGTGAAGCCGGCACTGTACCTGAACGGCTCACCTCCGCAAACGGCTGCGTCTCTTCCCAAAACCACCGACATATGGAACTGTAGAGCTCCTCCAACGCCACCATGTCGACTGCATCTGAGCCCCCCTCCGCGTCGAGCCCATCTTCCTCGCCAAGCTCTGGATCAAATGGCAACAACAGCGGGCCTACGAGCTCGCCGCTGCTCTTCTTTGTAGCCCTGGGCTTTGGCGTCGTCTTCACCAATCTCTGGTACGGCAACTCGGACGCCCGCGACCCCGATAATTGCTTTTGCTGACACCCCCTACAGGATCATCGTTGGTGTGAAATACTGCTTCAGATACAACCGCCGTCGCGCAGCACAAGCCGCCGCCGCAGATGGCGAGCCCATTGATCTCACCCAGATGCCGCGACCACACAGGAGGAGGCGAGAGAAGAAGCTGATGACCATGGACGAGGTCAATGAGCGCTTCCCCCTGTCCAAGTACAAGCAATGGAAATCGACGCGAGAGACAGAAGGTCTGCCATCTAGTGGAGGCATTGCAACTGCACCTGCGAGTCGAGCAGGTAGTATGAAGGATGTTGAGGGCGTCATCTCGGCCAAGGACGAAGGCGCACCGAGCCCGACGCGCGACACTGCGCTCTCCATGGCCCGCGACGACGTCACGGCTGCCAACTCTTCATCGCAACCACTGCCGCCCTCACCGAGAATGAGCGAGGACGACAAGGATCTGGAGAAGAGGCCAGTGGGTGATAATGCCGCAACCAGGACGAGTGAGACGGTCGAGGTCGGCAAGACATCACCACAGACCAACGTGCGTGAGGACGACGAATCCGACGACGACGACGACGACGACGACCCGATCCGCACCGCTGCCGCCCCGGAGATGCTTGCTGAGCCCGGCGACACCTGTGCTATTTGCTTAGACACATTGGACGACGACGATGAGGTGCGAGGACTGACCTGCGGTCACGCCTTCCACGCCAGCTGTGTTGATCCATGGTTGACGAGTCGACGCGCCTGCTGCCCGCTCTGCAAGGCCGACTACTACGTCCCCAAGCCG
>Ga0265780_10003400_pt1 | contig 20951 bp, 17 predicted proteins | sample P1T30metagenome_FD_192432 | JGI IMG/M metagenome (GOLD analysis project Ga0265780, IMG submission 192432) | Plant litter microbial communities from East Loma Ridge, Irvine, California - P1 T30 | ecosystem: Environmental > Terrestrial > Plant litter > Unclassified | place: USA: California...
GCAAGCCAGTGGCATAATACAGGTATCATAATGCAATTTTTAAAGGTATTATACCATTTTATAAGCAGGCACTTATGTTGTGTATCCAGTATCAGATTTGATTATGAACAAGGATGCAAAGCATGATTTTTGGAGCTGGGCCTTGTATTCTTCTGCATGTTTAAGCCAGGCGCTCCTTATGTTGTTTAAGGGTATTTAAGTTAAAACATAGTATTACGTATAAGCTGAATGCAACCAGGATTACGCCGAATCCCAGTTGTCCGTAAAATCCGGGCCAGCTCATCCCCCTGAAAATAACTTCGCCCATAAGGGTAAATAAAATACCTGATACCTGCGTGGCTTCAACTGTTGCCCTGGCTATAACATTATGTTTTACGATCTGCATCGCCTTATAAAACATAACCGTGCCGAATACTCCGGAAAAGACTACTGCCGCCAGTGATGTTTCTACTTGCAGAGCCGGGGGGAGTCCTGACCTGGAATAGCCGTATACTGCCAGTATAAGTAATACAGGTAAGCTGCCGAGTGTCATTCCCAGCACGCGCTGTGTGGGGTCAAGGTTGATCTGCTTTTTTTCAAGCGAGCGCATCAGCTCTCTTGATCCTAAGGGCCATAGAAAAGCGGCTATTATAGCTATGAAAATGCTGAGCCATGCGGCACCTGAATTTTGCATGTTTGAAAATTTCTCTCCCTGCATAATGAATACCCCTGCAGAGAGTAAGAATGCCAGAAGGTAGATCTTCCGGGGAATATCTGACCGGCGTTTTTTATAAAGGAAAGATTCCAGCAGCAGTCCGGCAATGATAGTAGTCTGGAAAGAAGCAGACACCAGCCATCCGGGTGCAAGCTGGCAGGCATACACCAGTAACCCGTAGAATATCCCAAAACCGAGGTTGCCCCATATCAGGAAAGTTCCGGCAGCTGCCCTGAATGCTTTTAGCGAGGCAGAAAGTTTGCCGTTAAGCAGTACGATCACCGCGAGTAATGGCATGAGCATAAGGTATCGCAGAGAGGCTGTCCATGCCCAGTTATTCCCTCTGAATGCTGTGACGCTGTTTACAATAAAACCTACAGAAAGAAAAAAGGTGCTTATTATGCCTAAAAGTATAGCAATAAAGATCTGCCTGGAGCTGGTGTTCATTTTTGTCTAATGTTTGGGCAAAGGTAGTCCCGCAGTAAGGCAGGGTAATGGTACTTGGCAGCCAAAACGTTGTACAAATGGGATAGGGGGATGGGGATTGCATCGCTTTTTCTATGCATTAAAAATGCATTTCCCGCGCATCCTCGTTGCAAACGAGGACGATGGGTACTTGGCAGCCAAAACATTGTACAAATGGGATAGGGGATGGGGATTGCATCGCTTTTTCTATGCATTAATAAATGCATTTCCCGCGCATCCTCGTTGCAAACGAGGACGATGGGTAGTTAATGGTACTTGGCAGCCAAAACATTGTACAAATGGGCTAGGGGGATGGGGATTGCATCACTTCTTCTATGCATTAAAAATGCATTTCCCGCACATCCTCGTTACAAACGAGGACGATGGACATTAATGATCAGAATCGCGTTGTTTTTATCGTCCGCATTTGTAATGCGGATGCAGCGGGACAGGCGATTGTATCGCCTCAGTTAACATTGCCTCTTATCTCCCTGTAAACCTGTGGCGTAACGCCCTCATTCTTTTTAAAAAACCTGCCAAAATAAGCGGGGTCCTCAAAACCTAAGGAATAAGCTATTTCCTTTACCGTATAAGTTGTGGAAGTCAACAGCGATTTACTTTCGATAAGCAGCCGGTCTTGCAGCAGCTGATGGAAACTCTTTCCTTCAACAGCCTTTACAATTTCATTTAATTTACGGCTGGTTATTTTCAGCTGATCGCAAAAGAAGCGCGGTTGTTTATGTTTTTTATAATGCTGTTCTATCAGGTCCCTGACTTTCAGGTGCAGGTTCAGCTCTACGGAAAGATTATGTTTAATAGACGGACCGATCTGTCTTTTGAGAGCCAGGAACATGCCGTTCAGAAGGTTTTCTATAATTGCAATGTCGGGAGACAGGTGCCGTGCTTCGATCTGTAAGAAGCTGAATAGGCCCATAAATGTATCACAATGCAGCTGGTTGAGATCAATATAAGGTTTGTTATAAAAAGATCCCCACACGTCAGAATCAAGGCGTAATCCTGCATTTTCCTTGATAAGAATAATTATGCCGTCTTCTGCATACTGGTTAACATAGTGGATCTGGCCCTGGCGCAGCAGGAAAAGTCTCCCCGGAAACATATCGTAGGTCTGGTAGTCGACATCGTGGCTGCCCCGGCCTTTGCTGGCCCACAATATCATATCAAATTTATGCCGGTGAGGAGTTGCAATCGAGTCATTACGCAATTCTTCAAAGGAATATACCTCTACCGTCTTCTCCCTGGGCATTCCCTGATAGGGCAGTGGCGATTTAAATATGTTTGTTTCTGTTAAACCCATTTAAAATGAATCTCTTTTTGTGGAATATGCTTAAAAGATGAACTTGCTTAGCTCAGGAAAGTGAATATGCTCCTTTCTTTACCGAATGGCCAGATTGCACACTGTAAAATTACAAATTTTAATAAATTTATATTGCCTGATCTGAAAATGAGTTGCGGGGTTAAGAAGAAATGATTCTTTTTGCTTTTATTTGGCTTTTTTCAAAACCTGATGGCGTTTGTTTTGTTAGCTAAAGAGTTTTTGAGTCTGGAATTTACAGATATTGCCACTGAATGATCGTATTTTTTGTTCGGGGCTTATTTAACCGCGATAACCTTAGGCTTGAAAGGCATCTTCTTTGCCGGCAATTTTAATGAAATTCAGACGCTTAACATTGTAATAACATTGTAATATCTGACCGGTAGCCATTTAATCTTTTATTAAATAATTTTAAATCTTAATTTTGGACCAAATATTAAAAGTGGTCTATATGTCCGCTTTTATATAGTATGAATGAGAAATGAATATCATTCGCAGATTTTTAAGTTATTACAGATAAATACTTAATAATTTTGGTAACAAAAACTTAATTCTTTGCTCAGATAATAACCAGTATGGTTTTTACAGTAAGACTTTAAACATATTTTCTTTCCGATATTTCACGGAGCTATGGAAGAAAGATGCAGCTAGTTTTAAATAGAGTTATCACAGTAGTTCAATAATACACTTTTGGTCCGTTAATCCAGGTATTCCCATTGCAGCTGCTTTTTTTGCAGCGGTAAATTTAATTAACTCATAAAATACGATTAAATTAAGGATTTCTTAATGTAAAAAAGAGTTTAGATGCAGAAAAAATTACATAATAAGATTGCTTTATTCCAGGACGCGATTGAAATAAAAAAAAGCGGTTTGTATCCCTATTTTCGTGCCATTCAGTCTGAACAGGATTCTGTAGTACAGGTAAACGGCAAGGAAGTTTTAATGTTTGGTTCAAACTCCTACCTGGGTCTCACTAACCATCCAAAGGTTAAAGAAGCTGCAAGAAATGCTATCAGTAAATTTGGAACAGGCTGTGCGGGTTCGCGTTTCCTGAACGGAACACTCGATATTCATCTTGAACTTGAGAGCCGGCTTGCCCGTTTTGTAAACAAAGAATCGGCCGTTATCTTCAGCACAGGTTTTCAGGTTAACCTCGGCGTTCTGTCATGTCTTACCGGGCGCAACGATTACCTCATCCTGGATGAATACGATCATGCTTCCATAATCGACGGAAGCAGGCTGTCCTTTTCCCGTGTAGTAAAATATGCGCATAATAACATGGACGATCTGCGTTCCAGGTTAAGCCTGTTACCCGAGGAAGCTGTAAAGATCATAGTCGTCGATGGTATTTTCAGTATGGAGGGCGACATTGTCAACCTGCCGGGTATTGCAGCACTGGCCGATGAATTTGGTGCAAATATCTTTGTCGACGATGCACATGGTCTGGGGGTTATAGGCGAAAAAGGAGCCGGTACTGCGTCTCATTTTGGTCTGGGAGATAAAGTGGACCTTATCATGGGAACATTTAGTAAATCTCTGGCTTCTATAGGTGGTTTCATAGCCAGCGACGAAGCTACCATCGATTATATTAGGCACCGTGCACGCTCGCTTCTTTTTAGTGCAAGTATGCCTCCGGCATCTGTAGCGAGCGTTCTTGCAGCACTGGATATCATTGAGTCAGATCCGGGTATTATCACCAAATTATGGGATAATACGAATTATGCCAAAAAGCTGCTGCTGGAAGAAGGATTCGATATCGGTGCATCTGAAAGTCCGATTATCCCTATTTATATCAGGGATAACTTAAAGACCTTTAAAATAACTAACCTGCTGCAGGACTATGGTATTTTTGTTAACCCGGTAGTATCTCCTGCCGTCCCTTCAGATGCCTCTCTTATCCGTTTTTCCCTGATGGCCAGTCATACTTTCCCTCAGATAGAACGTGCCGTAGAGATGATAGCAAAGGCATTCAAGGAACTCGACGTAAATCCAATAAGCTCCGATTATGAAACGAATTACAGAGGTTAACAGCAAAAGGGAGCTGGGAGAATTTATAGATTTTCCGCACGAGCTGTATAAGTCGGACCCTAATTATGTGCCCGAGCTGTTCATTGCGCAGAGAGACCTGCTTAGCCCTGGCAAACATCCCTTTCACAAACATTCTAAGATCCGGTTGTTCCTGGTTTATGATAATAACAGGATAACCGGCAGAATTGCTGCGATCCTTAATAACAATCATAACGCATTCAATAATAGTAACGACGGATTTTTTGGCTTCTTCGACTGTATAAATGACCAGGCAACGGCCGATATTCTGCTGGGCGCCGCACGTAACTGGCTTGCCGGTCAAAAAGTAGATATGGTTATAGGGCCTGTTAATTTCTCGACCAATGAAGCCTGCGGGCTGCTTATAGACGGGTTCGACAGTCCGCCGGTAGCCATGATGACCTATAACGCACCTTACTATCAGACTCTTCTCGAAAATGCCGGATTTACTAAAAAGGTAGATCTGTATGCTTACCAGATCATCTACGGCCAGCATAACGACAAATCATTCCGGATGCTGAACGTGCTCGAAGAGCGGTTAAAGAGAAATGATATCACCATCAGGAAGGTGAACGTTAAAAACTTCAAGGAAGAGACGGCCAAGCTGAGAGAGGTATATAACTCGGCATGGAATAAAAATCTCGGTTTTGTCCCAATGACCGAAGAAGAGTTTAACTACCTGGCGAAAGACCTGAAAATGATACTCAGACCTGAGTTTTGTCTGGTAGCAGAACAGAAAGGCAAGCTTGTAGGCTTTGTACTGGGAATTCCGGACATAAATCAGATCCAGATCAAAATAAAACGCGGGCGGCTGTTACCGACCGGCTTATTCAAGCTGCTCACAGGGCTTAAAAAGATAGATGGCTTAAGGATACTTTGCCTTGGGGTGGTTGATGGATACCGTAAAATGGGTATTGAAGCTGCGTTATACGGATACCTGATTAAGAATGCAGAAAATGCAAATATTAAAACGGTAGAATGTTCCTGGATGCTGGAACACAATTACCTGATGAACCACGCAATTGAACAGATCAACGGGGTTCATTATAAAACCTACAGGATTTTCGAACAACCGATATGAAAGGGCGGGTACTCATAACAGGAGCTAGCGGATTTGTGGGATATCACCTGGTGAAGGAGGCTCTTGAACTTGGCCTGGAAGTTTCTGCAGGTATCAGGCCAGCAAGTAACATAAGTCATCTTAAGGATCTGCCTGTAGATTTCATACACTTGAACTTTGAAGATATATACGGCCTTTGCGCCATCCTGCGAAAAAAGAACTTCGACTATGTAATCCATGGTGCCGGCTTAACAAAAGCCAGAACACTTGAAGAATATACCCGGGTTAATTCTGATTATACGCTGAATCTGGCATGCGCCGTTATTGAGTCAGGAATATGGCTGAAGAGATTTGTTTTTATAAGCAGCCTGGCAGCTCTCGGGCCGGTATACGAAGGTGGAAGTATTACGGAGAAAACACAGCCCGCGCCGGTTACAGCGTATGGTAAAAGCAAACTGAGGGCAGAAGAATATCTCAGGAACTTTTCATCGCTCCCTCTCACTATTATTCGCCCTACGGCGGTATACGGCCCCAGGGAGAAGGATATCTTCATCATGATCAGGACGATTGCCAGGGGACTGGAATTATACCTCGGACGCGATAAACAGGACCTGAGCTTTATTTATGTAAAAGACCTTGCTGCTGCGGCCTTAAAAGCACTGGAACGTGAAGACCCGGGCCACGCAGTTTATAATATAGCAGACGGAATAAAGTACGACAAGTATGCACTCGCCAATACCATCAAGTCTATCCTGAAAAAGAAGACTTTCCGGTTTCATCTTCCGCTCTCCTGGGTAAGGATCATTACCTCGGCCCTCGAGTCTGCATACAGATACAGTAAAAATCCGCCAACGCTTAATAAAGAAAAGTTAAATGAGCTTTGCGCCCCAAGCTGGTCCTGTAATATCGACCTGCTGAAATCAGAACTGAAGTTTAGTCCGCAATACGATCTTCAAAAGGGGCTCGAAGAATCGTTGAAGTGGTACAAAGAGAATAAATGGTTATAAATTAATATAAAAATGAAAGAAAAGGTAGAACCGGCCCAGGGTAAGTTAGGAATTCTTATCCCAGGCTTAGGAGCAGTAGCTACAACACTTATTGCAGGTGTAATAGCCAGCAGAAACGGACTGTCGCAGCCCACTGGTTCATTAACACAAACAGGAAATATACGATTGGGAAAAAGGACGGAGAACAGGTATCCGAAAATAAAAGACTTTGTGCCTCTTGCCGATCTTAATGACATCGTTTTCGGAGGCTGGGACGTTTATGACGATAACGTATACCTTGCAGCCACAAAGGCGAGAGTGCTTGAGCAGTCCCTGCTCGATTCTATCCGCCCTGAGCTGGAAGCGCTTTACCCGATGAAAGCAGCTTTTGATCACCGTTATGTTAAAAATCTGACCGGAACCCATATTAAAGAATACGAAAGCAAATGGGATCTGGCAGAGCAGGTAAGAGAAGATATACGCAACTTCAAAGCGAAAAACGACTGTGCCCGCCTGGTAATGGTATGGTGCGGTTCTACAGAGATCTTCCAGGAAGCAAGCGATGTGCATAACAACATTTACTCTTTCGAGGAAGGCCTGCGCAGCAATCATGCCGATATCTCTCCGAGTATGATCTATGCCTATGCTTCTATCAAGGAAGGTGTGCCTTTTGCCAACGGAGCTCCTAACCTTACGGTAGATATTCCTGCACTGATCGAATTGTCTAAAGAAACCGCTACTCCGATTGCCGGTAAAGACTTTAAAACCGGTCAGACCCTGATGAAAACTATTGTGGCTCCTGGCCTGGCAGCAAGATCTCTTGGTGTAAAGGGATGGTTTTCAACAAATATCCTGGGTAACAGGGATGGTTTGGTGCTGGATGATCCTGATAACTTCAAAACAAAAGAAGTATCTAAGCTGAGCGTACTCGAAGAGATCTTTCAGCCCGATGAGCATCCTGAGCTGTATGGCGAATTGTACCATAAGGTAAGGATCAATTATTATCCTCCTCATGGCGACAATAAGGAAAGCTGGGATAATATCGACATCTTCGGATGGCTGGGTTACCCGATGCAGATCAAGATCAATTTCCTTTGCCGCGATTCTATTCTGGCCGCGCCAATTGTATTGGATCTGGCATTATTATTAGACCTTGCTAAACGTGCTTCAATGAGCGGTATCCAGGAATGGTTGTCATTCTACCTGAAATCGCCGCAGACTGCAGAAGGTCTGAAGCCTGAGCACGATATCTTCAAACAATTGATAAAACTTCAGAACACATTAAGGTATATGATGGGCGAAGACCTCATAACACACCTTGGTCTGGACTATTATCAGGATGAAGTCGAATCAGCATAGTTAAAAACATCTGATGTATAAAGTTATTGCTACTTGTCTGGGTATAGGGTACATCCGTAAAGGCGGAGGCACTGCTGCTGCTATTGCATGTGTCCTTTGCCTTTACCTTACCCGGGCAGGCAGCTTTAATCTTAACCTCTTCCCTGCACTGGTTCTCACTTTCCTGCTCTGTGTTTCGGGCATCATAGCAGGCGATAAAGTTGAACCATTCTGGGGGAAAGACAGTTATAAAGTAGTTATTGACGAAGTTGCCGGGATGTGGATCAGTATGTTATTCATCCCATTAAGCGTTTCGTCACTGTTTGCAGGATTAGTGTTGTTCAGGGTTTTTGATATTTTCAAACCATTTTACATTCGTAGAATGGAAAAACTTCCCGGCGGTACAGGAGTAATGATGGACGATATCCTGGCCGGGGTCTATACGAATCTAATATTACAGCTTCTGTTAATCTTTAAATTGCTTTAGTCGTGCGTTTTTTTAAAGCTCAGGTTAGTGCATTTTCGTCTACAGTTGTTGACTTTTCGACTGCTTTAGTCGGTGTGGAATTATTTAATATAAATTACCTGCCAGGTTCGGTGGCTGGCAATATAGCCGGCGGTATCACCAATTTTTATCTGGGCAGGAATTGGGTCTTTGGCAAAGGAGTGAAGAGTACCGGCCACCAGGCTGTAAGGTATCTTCTTATATGGCTGGGGTCCATGCTCCTTAATTCATCCGGCGTATACCTGCTCGTTGAATATGCCGGGTTAAATTATATACTGGGCAAGTGTATTATGTCCTTACTTGTATCGGTTACGTTTAACTATTTCTCTCATAGCTATTTTGTGTTTAAGTAGATAACATTTATCATGTTTAGAAAATATATATACTCTTACATTATTATCGCTCTTCTGCTGTCGGCTGTATCCGCAGTAGCGCAGTCGACACTGGTAAAAGGTGTCGTAACCGACTCAAAGTCGAAAGAGCGTCTTCCTTATGTAAGCATCACAGTAACCGGTACAACTATCGGTACAAGCACCAATATGGACGGACAGTACAGCTTAGTACTTAAAAGCCCTTCGGTATCCCTGAAATTCACTTACGTGGGATATAAGACCATTACAAAAACAATTAAGCCCGGTGAACCGGTAACGCTTAATGTGCAGCTTGTTGAAGAATCTAAAATGCTCTCGGAAGTGGTTGTTAAACCCGGAAGAAAAGCGTCTTATAAAAATAAGAATAACCCTGCTGTAGAACTTATCCAGAAGGTTATCCAGAATAAAGATAAGAACAGTGTAGAAGGTTATGATTATGCGCAGTACGAGCAATACGAAAAGCTCTCGCTTTCGCTGAGCCATCTTTCTGAAAAGTTCATGAACAAAAAGATCTTCCGGAACTATCAGTTTCTGTTTAAACACCAGGATTCTTCAATGATTGCCGGCGACCATATCATGCCTTTATACCTTGAGGAAAAACTGGCCGACAATTATTTCAGGAAAGATCCCCGTAAAACGAAAGAGATTATTAAGGGGAAAAAGACGGTGAACTTCGATAAGAATTTCATCGATCAGGATGGTATCAGCGGGTATATGAACAAGATGTATCAGGATATCGATATCTATCAGAATAATATCTCGGTAATCAGCAACCAGTTCCTCAGCCCCATTTCCAACAATGCACCATCTTTTTATAAATACTTTATAGACGATACGGTTACAGTGAATAATACTAAGCTGGTAGGTCTTTACTTTGCGCCAAGGGGCAAAGCAGATATGCTGTTCCAGGGTAAGCTGTACATAACGCTCGACGGTAATTACGCTGTTCAGAAAGTTTTCCTTACGGTAAACCCGAATATTAACCTGAATTTTGTGCGCACCTTTCAGATCAATCTCGAGTTTGCACAGAATCCCGACGGCCGTTATCATATGAGCAAAAGCACCTCCGGGGTAGACTTTGCCCTCACGAAAAACAATGGTAAGGGTTTTTATGGTGAGAGAACGGTGTCTATTAAAGATTTTAGTGTCAATCAGCCTCCGCCCGATAGTATTTTCCAGGAGAAGAAGAAAGTTATTGCCCTGGCACCGCCGGTAAATGACGATCAGTTCTGGCAGCAGAACCGGCATATGGACCTGTCTTCGTCTGAAGCCAGCATTTACACTGACATTGACAGCCTGCAGACGATTAAGTCTTTCAAAAGGACTATGAACCTGGTAACCTTCCTGCTGGCAGGTTATAAATCGTTTGGGCCTTTCGAGATAGGGCCGGCCAATACGTTCTACAGCTTTAATGATGTAGAAGGTTTCAGAGGGCGCCTTGGCGGACGTACAACGCCCGAATTCAGCAAGAGAATATATTTCGAAACCTACGGAGCTTACGGGTTTAAAGACGAGAAAGCAAAATATTTCCTGAGCAGCACATATTCGCTGAATAATAAATCGATATACAGCTTCCCGCTGAATTATATTATGGCAAGCTTCCAGCACGACACGAAAATTCCGGGACAGGAACTTCAGTTCGTACAGGAAGACAATTTTCTCTTATCCTTTAAAAGAGGAGATAATACCAGGATATTATATAACGACATATTCAGGATCGATTACCTCAGAGAATTCGAAAATCATTTTTCTTACCAGTTCGGACTAAAAGTATGGCAGCATTCTCCGGCGGGCGGACTTACTTACCAGAGAACAGCAGAAAACGGCCCTCTTCTGGAAAATAAAATTAAGACATCTGAGCTCTCATTGCAGTTACGCTGGGCTCCGGGCGAGAAGTTCTACCAGAGTAAAAGTTACCGTTCTCCCATCCCCGGCCCTAATCCGGAATTCCGCTTGAATTACAGCGCAGGCATTAAAGGGCTTATCGGCGGTGAATACAATTATCAAAATCTTTCGGGCAGTGTGAGCAAAAGGTTTTATCTTTCGCAGTTAGGTTATACAACGATATCTCTTGACGGCGGCTATATTTTCGGACAGCTTCCGCTGCCATTGTTATATATACACCGGGCAAATCAAACATACGCCTACCAGATAAATTCGTATAACCTGATGAATTTTATGGAATTTGCAAGCGATCATTATGCCAGCGTGAATGTCGATTATTCGTTCAACGGCTTTTTCTTTAATAAAATTCCGCTGATAAAGCGGTTAAAACTAAGGGAAGCATTTTCATTCAAAGGAGTTTACGGCGGTATCCGCGATGAGAATGATCCTGATCTTCATCCAGAAATGATACAATTCCCGCGTAATACAGATGGGCAGCAAACTTCTTTTTCTCTCAATAAAGAACCTTATATGGAGGGAAGTGTGGGAGTTTCTAATATTTTTAAGATATTAAGGGTAGATCTGGTGAAACGTTTCAACTACCTTGACAATCCGGATGTTTCTGATCTGGGCATCAGGGCAAGATTTAAATTTGATTTCTGACCTTATTTTAATGAATACAAAAGTAGAAAAAAAGGATTTCCGGTCTCTTCTTCAGTCAGGTATCTATTACGTGATAAACCCTGTTGTGCGGTTCCTGATCAGGATCGGGCTTACACCTAACGGCGTTACCACCATAGGTTTCATCCTGAACATAGGTGTAGCTGTTATTTTTATAATGGGAGCAGAGAAAGGGAACAGGCTCGATCTCAGTTATGTAGGATGGGGCGGAGCCCTGGTATTGTTCGCCGGGATATTTGATATGTTAGACGGACAGGTGGCGCGGCTGGGTAATATGAAATCTGAATCAGGAGCTTTATTCGATTCGGTACTCGATCGCTACAGTGAACTGGTTACCTTCCTCGGGATCTGTTACTACCTCGTGTCGCAGCATTATTTCCTGAGTTCGCTGTTCGCATTTATCGCCCTGATAGGTTCTATGATGGTAAGTTATACACGTGCCCGGGCAGAAGGGCTTGGGGTTGAGTGCAAGGGCGGACTGATGCAGCGCCCCGAACGTGTGGTTCTGATCGGTTTAAGCGGAATAGCCTGCGGCATAAGTGCTTCCATTCTGGGAGGCGATTACAAGTTATTCGTCCCGGGTATTCCTTTCCATGTGTTTGAAACAATGTCGGTATTCACCATTCCTATCACAATTATGGCGGTGCTTACTAACATAACTGCATTTAACAGGTTAAGGCAGGCAAAAAAAGCACTCGACCTGCGAGAGTTCGGCCCGGTAGTTAAATCAGGTAAAAAACTGCCCCTTATTGCGTTTATCCTGCTCTCTTCGCTGCTTTTCTTTCCGGGTACCCTGAGTACTTATGCGGGCAGCAGCGCTGCCGGTAAATTTACCCCCGGCCGCTCCGTATCTGCAGTAGTATACCCTGTGCCGTCGGGCATCGGCAATATGTTATTTTATTTACAGCGCGACCCGAATACAAATACCATCATCTGCCAGCTGAATACCAACAGTAAGGGTGAAGTAGATCCTTCGGCCCCTGTAAATGTGTTCTGGATGAGATACGATGAAGGAGGAGAGAAAAAAGAGCTTAACTTAATTCAAAGAAAGTTTGCATATGGAATCAGCTCCAGGAAGATCAGCGCCGACCGTTATGAACTTAACTTTGTTTCCTATAAAAAATACCTGATGTACCTGGTGCGCTCTAAGGATAATAAATACCGTGTATATGCGCCGATAGGAAAAAAACAGGTGATCCTGAAAAAGGTATTTGTGAGGATAGACGGTGGTACTTTCTGGGTGCCCAATGTTAAATATGTAGAACTTACAGGCGTTGATCCGGCTACGGGAGAAGAAGTTTCAGAACGTATCACTGCTTAATGAACGTGTTAGGGAAGTTTTCCTCCCCGGTAATAGTAAAATAACTTGAAGAAGAACGATATACAGGTAGCCGAAATGCCAGACAATGCAGGCCGGATGAGCAGAAATCTGTTAATGAGCAGTATCATTTCGGGCTGTTACATTTTACTTTCTTATTTCCTTATAGGTTTTAAATCAGAGCAGGTGGTGCTGGTTGGCCTGTTCATGACGATGTTCAACCTCTCAGAAGGCACACGCAGGTTTATTTCCGGCTTCTCGATATTCATCGTGTTCTGGGTCATTTTTGACTACATGAAAGCCTTCCCGAATTATCATTACAGGGAAGTCAATATTGAAGGTTTATATAATCTTGAAAAGTCGCTCTTCGGCTTTTTTTTTCAGGGTAAGCTCCTGACGCCGAACGAATATTTCGTGCTTCACGGAAATAGATTCCTGGATGCCCTTAGCGGTATATTTTACCTGACCTGGGTTCCGGTGCCCCTGATGTTTGCTGTTTTCCTGTTCTTTAAGAACCGCACCGAATATTTCTATTTTGCACTTACCTTCCTTTTTATAAATCTTACCGGTTTTGTTGTCTATTATATCTATCCGGCAGCACCACCCTGGTATGTCCAGCTCTATGGATTTGATTTCCGGTTTTCAACGCCTGGAAATACAGCCGGACTGGCACGGTTTGATCATTTATTCGGAGTCGAGATTTTTAAATCGATCTATGCCAAAAGCTCCAATGTGTTTGCGGCAATGCCTTCGCTGCATTCGTCATATCCGGTACTTATTTTTTATTACGCATTGAAGAACCGCTGGAAAAAGCTTGCAGCTGTGTTTTTCGTCATCATGGCCGGCATCTGGTTCTCGGCAGTTTATAACAGCCATCACTATATCCTGGATGTGCTGGCAGGAATAACCACTGCTTTGGTATGTATTTATGTTTTTGACAGTTTTCTTAAACATAAAACATGGCTTAAGAGCCTGATCAGAAAATTGGATAAGGCATCGTTCTGATCACATCGCCCTTTTTTCGTTCTCATTTGCTCTTTAATCGTCCTCGTTTGCTCTTTAATCGTTGTCGTGCTCTTTAATCGTCCTCGTTTGCAACGAGGATGCTCGAGACCGGCGATTGCATCGCCACACTTAAAAAGCAAAATACATCTCTGAAAATTAATGCATACATCCTACCACCCGTTTCTACCAAATTAACGTATTTTTATAAACATGAAACACCTGTCATTTTGCGCCTTACTGTTACTTCTGGGCAGCACGTCTTTTGCTCAGAAAAGGACAGCCCTGGATTTTAAAAAGCTGGAATGGTTATCAGGCAACTGGACCCGAATTAATATGAAACCGGGCCGAACAGGCACAGAAAGCTGGAAAAAAGTTTCTCCGGCAAAACTAACAGGCGAGGGTATAACCATGCGCGGAAAAGATACCATCTTCGTCGAAAAACTATCCCTTGTTCTAAAAGGAAATGATATTTATTACGTTGCCGAGGTTTCCGACGGCAAACCACCCGTCTCGTTCAAATTAACTCATCTCACCGATAGCAGTTTTATCTGTGAAAACCCACAGCACGATTTTCCCACGAAAATAGCATACACCCTGAAAGACGGTAGAATCACCGCAATTGTATCGGGCGGAGATAGAAGTGAAGAATATATCTTCGTCAAATAGCCCTGGCAACCGCTTTGCCGCCGGGCTATAGTTTACGTTGCACCTTACGGTTTACCCATAAGTATGACTCTCATCGTCCTCGTTTGCAACGAGGATGAAGCGAGACGGGCGATTGCATCGCCCTATTCATCCCAATACCCCGTATTGGACCTTCGTTAAACCGTCCGTTATTACCTAACAAACCGCAGGTTAAAGCGATACACAGGATTCTCGCTGCCGCCATAGATCCTTATTATATGCCCGGTCTGGCTGCCGCTTTCCTGTATACTGAAAGTAGAACCGTCGGCTATCCACAATTCGCTGATATCTCCGTCAAGGGGAGCCGAGTCATTAAACATGTATCCGGCAGGCTGTGCATTAAAGCCCGAAATATTATTGCCCGGAATGTTTTTCCAGTTCGTTTTTGAAGCAAGCCTCTTTATTAATTCGGGATTGGTAACCCTGTCATTGCTGAATTGAATCCCCTGAGATGCCATTAGCTTATTATAATCCTCCCTTGTCGGAATTCTCCATCCCTGGGGCACCTGTATGGCGAGTGCTTCGGCATAAGTGTAATACCTGCCATATTCAGGTTTTTCGCCGTTGTTATATATTACCCCTCCATTGCCGTCATAGTTACCGGCCAACCAGGTAAGGTCGCCAATTTTCACCGTGGGGTATTCCTTGCCAGACAGCAGCACTTTCCCGCTTACCGATATTGGATCCGGATCATCAGGCTTTGGATCATGCCGGTCCTTTTTACAGGCGGAGAACATGCTTATTGCAATTAATAGTAGAATGGATAAACTCTTTTTCATTTTCGCAGATATAATACATACCAGACGAAACGAATTGCAAAGTTGCTACAAGATATTTCTGATCTATTTAAGTCCTTTTATAGCCTGGGCAAGATTTATCCCGGTAGCATCTCCGGTTGAGGCATTATTAGTCAGCATTACTACGGCAATATCCCGGTCAAGAACTACACAGACCATAGAACGGTAGCCACCTGTGCCGCCTCCATGCTGCAGGAAGTTTTCATCTCCCTGAAACTGCCAGCCTAGTCCTATTATGTTACTGCCTTTTTTGTAGGTTACCGGGTGTGTTTGTTTAAAGATCTGGCTTAAGGGGCCGGCAGCAGAAGGCAACTGCAGCCGGGCATAGTTAAGCATATCAGCTGCTGTGCTTTTCAGCGCACCGGCAGGAGCCATTGATTCAAATTTCCATACAGGTACGGGCTGTTTTACTTCATTATACCCCTGCGTTACACGCGCCATGTCAGCGGCACTTAAACCTATCTTTGTTTCATTCAGTCCTGCAGGCACAGTGATATACTGTTTAATAAGCTGCTCATACGGTTTGTTATACACCGTTTCCAATATTACCCCGAGCAGTGCCGCACCAAAATTGCTGTATTCATAATCAGCACCGGGTTCCCTTATTTCTTTGAAATGGCGCAGGAAGGAAAACATATCCGCTTTGCTGTAGAACTCATAAGGCTGATTATTATCCTTTACGGTAGGCAGAATGTTCGTGGGCATCCTGGGCAGGCCGGAAGTATGGTTGGCAAGTTGTTTTAAGGTGATCTTTTTTAATGCCGGGTTTCCTGTTAAAGAATCCGGAAGATAATTTGTAATGGGTGCCGAAATACTAACCTTGCCCTGCTTGGCCGCAATAACCAGCAGTGACGAAGTAAACGTCTTGGTTATTGAGCCGATATCATAAAGAGAATGGCTGTTCGGCAAAACCTGTTTATCCAGGCTGGTGCTGCCATAATTGTAAAAATGCTCCCTGCCTTTATAATACACCGCGGCACTTAATCCGGCATTACCTTTGGTTTGTATATAAGGAGTAAGGATCTTGTTGACGAGGCTGTCCAGCTTCGACTTCAAGGGATTATCGGAAGCCGCTTTTTCCGCTTTCACCGCATCTTCCCGGTATGGCTGGAATAATAAAGTGCTGATCTTGTTTTTACTGTCCAGGCCTATCAGGAACTGAAGCTGGTTAACTTTGTATTTGTTAACCCCGTTTTTGCTGCCGATGAATATTGCGTCAGGAAGCGGTATAAGAGGCGAAATGCCCGTCTCAAAAACGCTTTTGAATGTTATCGCGTCCAGCTGGCTCTTAAAAACATCGCCTGCATAACTATATATGCTGTCTGCCTGTTTAGCATTTACGAGCTTCAGGATCTTCCTTGCCAGCAGGTCTGTTTTTCGCTCCGCCTCAGTCATCGCTGTCTGTGTTACCTCTTCCTGGTAAGGCTGCATCATGAATGTGTAGATCCTGCCGGCGGCATCAAGGCCGGCATAGAGTGTAAGGGTTACTTTTCCGGTTAACTTATACCTGTTCACAGAGTCTTTGCTGCCGATGAATTTCATTTCTGTAAAAGGAATCATGGCCGACAGCTGTGTCTTGTATATATTATTCCATAACGCCGGGTTAATCTGTTTCCTGAAGTTCGTCCCGGTAAGCTGATAAGCGCTGTCTGGCAGTCCCTGGTTTAAGTATTCAACCACTTTTCGGGCCAGTACATCAGTCTTTTTTTCAAGGTCGGATGTTTGGGCCCGGGTAATGTTAAGAACGCAGGTTGATAAAAGGAAGGTGATAAATAATCGCGAAAAGTATCTTTTTAGCATAGCTGGTAAGGACTGAACAAGAACGGTAACAAAACGACAAGATATCTAATTTGTTAATATAAAAGCTGCATAATTTAAAGAAATAGCAGGCAGCTCCATAGAAGCTATATGTATGTAGAAATAACTGTGTTCCAGAGTTAAAGGCAGCGTCTATGCAGATAAAACAAAAAGGAGTTTTCAGACTCGCTAAGCGCCCCGCCTAACAACCCTGAAAACTCCTTTTTCAGCTTCAAGCCCCTTGAAGCCTGCAAGTACAGCCTATCCCTCTTTAACCAATTGAATATTCGCAGCCAGCTTAATATTTTCACCCAGTGCAAGCCCGCCTGTTTCTGTAATAGAATTATACGTTAACCCGAACTCCTTCCGGTTAATTACCCCGGTAATCTCAAATCCCATCTTGGTATTTCCGTAAGCATCTTTTTCTGTGCCGCCGAATTCAGCTTCCACTTCCACAGGTTTTGTAACCCCCTTCATTGTCAGGTTGCCTTCCAGTTTATACACATCGCCTTTTACCTTTTTGAAAGAAGTAGAACTAAAACTGATCACAGGGTAGTTCTCCACATCAAAGAAGTCGGCCGACTTAAGATGCCCGTCGCGCTGTTCCTGGTTGGTGTCAACGCTGTTTACGTCAATTTCGAATGTTACGCTGGCATCTTCCAGTTTATCTTCTTCAAAAGAAACGCTGCCCGAAAAGTTCTTAAAAGAACCGGTCACCGTAGAAATAACCAGGTGTTTCACTTTAAATAATACTTCTGAGTGCATTGGGTCAATTGACCATTTGATCTGCTGAGCTGTAGTTGTCATGCTATTTTTTATTAAATGATTTGTCTTTTTTAATTATCAACATTACAAAGTTGCGCTATCCCGCAGAGCTCTGCATTGACCTGGGATAAAAAAGAACATTGACATATGTCAAGAACGGAGGAGACTTATTTTATATGCAGAGTAAATTTTGTTATTTTAGAAGAAATATCTTAACTCTGCGCTGTTTAGCCCGGGCAGGCAGGAGGATCAGTCTACCCGCCTCTAAATACTTGCTTAATGAAAAAAATTATACCTATTATACTAGTGCTGGGCTCGGTATTATGTACCGCAGCTAATGCGCAAGACAGCATCATAGTACAGGCTCATCCATCATATAACGATGTAAATAAGGTACACCATTTATTTTTTGGTAAGAATTACCGCAAAGAATGGGCGCTGCCCTCCAAAGTTCCTGTTTTTAAGATATCTGAAATGAAAGGTGGCTTAACACCCACGCAGCTTGGAGGCGGCCATCAGACCCACTCGCTCCGTCTTAAAGATAAAGAAGGGAGAGAATGGGTGCTTCGCAGTATTGAGAAATACCCTGAAGTGCTTATTCCCGAAGCCCTGCGGAAAACCTTCGCCAAAGACTGGGTAGACGATAATATGTCGGCCCAACATCCCTATAGTGCGCTGGTTGTTCCTATACTGGCAGAAGCGGCCGGAGTGCCGCATACCAACCCCGTTATTGGCTGGGTAGCTCCCGATCCTGCTTTGGGCGAATATGCGAAGACCTTTGAAAATATCCTCTGCCTGTTCGAAGAGCGCGAGCCGGAAGGCAAGTCAGACAATACGCTGAAAATGTTCGGCAACCTTGATGAAGACAATGATAATACGGTAAATGCAGAAGCCTTCCTGAAGGCCAGCCTACTGGATATCGTAATCGGCGACTGGGACCGGCATACAGACCAGTGGCGCTGGCGACCGGAGAAAACGGAAAAAGGTAAAGAGTATTTTGCCATTCCGCGTGATCGCGACCAGGTATTCTACGTAAATCAGGGGCTCTTCCCGAGAATAGCATCGCGCTCATGGCTGCTGCCTTTTCTGCAGGGCTTTGATACCGATATAGAAAACATTAACACGTATCTATGGGAGAGCCGGTTAATGAGCAGCCGCATCCTGAACGAGCTGAGCTACCAGGACTGGATGAGAATAACCAGGGAATTTGTATCGGTAATTCCGGATCCTGTACTCGAAAAAGCACTTAAAAGATTACCCGAGTCTTCATGGCAGGCGGGGCAGGCAGAGCTGCTGCATAAAATGAAACAGCGCAGGGATAATCTGGAGAAAGAAATGGATACTTTTTATCGCTTCCTGAACAAGATCATAGATATCCGGGTCTCTGATAAAAATGAGCAGGTAGTTCTCTCAGACGGTCCCGGCTCTCAGCTCAGGGTTACTATCCATAAGCTCAGCAATAAAGGCAATACGGCACAGCAGCTGTTCTCCAGAGATATCGACCCCGGAGTAACCAGCGAGGTACGTATATTTCTGGCAAAAGGTGCAGATTCCGTACGCATAGACACACGAAATGCTGAAATTAAAATACGGATCATAGGAGGAGAGGGCCCCAAAACCTACCAGGTAGAGAATGCCGGCAGGAAAGTGCTCGTGTACGAAAAGTTAAATTCGGCAACTTTCAGCGACCCCGCAGGCCGGCTAAGGATACACCGCTCAGACGACAGTCTGAATACGGCGATAGTACCCACCAATCGTTATACTATCAATATGCCGCTGGTAGATGCGGGGTTCAACCGCGACGATGGTATTTTGTTCGGCCTGGGTATAAAACATAGTCACCCGGGATTCCGAAAATTTCCCTATGCCAGCATACAGCAGATCACGGCCTCACATTCTTTTTCCACCAGTGCCTTCCGCATAAAATACTCGGGCCAATGGATGAGCATATCGGGCAGGGCCGATCTTATAACCTCCGCGGTGGTATACGGTCCAAATAATACCATGAATTTTTTTGGGAGAGGCAATGAAACGGCATTTAATAAAACCGGCGACTACAAAACGTTTTACCGCACCCGTTATAACCTTTTTCAGTTCGACCCCGCCTTACGCTGGAAAAACAGCAAAGGCTTCAGCTTTACCGCAGGGCCTTCTCTGCAATACTATCACCTCAACAGTAAGGACAACGCCGGTCGTATCACGGCAAACAGCTCCCTGGTCGGCTCGTATGACAGCCTGAGCATCAACCGTCCGAAAGTTCATGCCGGCATCGTGCTCAGCCTGGCTAACGAAACACGGAGCAATAAAGTGCTTCCATCATCAGGTACTTATATGTCGCTTAAACTCCAGGGATATAAAGGCCTTAACGGGGCTTCCCGCTCGTTTGTGCAGCTGATGCCCTCTTTCAGCGTTTACAAAAGCCTTACCCGCGATTCGGCGCTAGTTATTTCAGACCGCATAGGCGGAGGTATAACTGCCGGCAAAACCGCCTTTTATCAATCCATGTTCCTGGGTGGGCACGATAATTTGTTAGGCTACAGGCAATACAGATTTGCCGGCCGCCATATGTTATATAATAACGTAGAACTGCGGCTCAGGGTAGCGGAGCTTGCCAGTTATATATTGCCGGGCGAACTCGGTATATCCGCTTTTTTCGATACCGGCAGGGTTTGGGAAAAGAACGAGAAATCTGAAAAATGGCATACCGGTGCAGGAGGGGGCATTTACCTTGCTCCCGCCAGATACGCTATCATCCAGTATGTTCAGGGGCATTCCGAAGAAGGATGGTATCCTTATATAAAACTGAGCACACGTTTTTAAAATGACCTTATGATAGTGAAATTCTTAAAGCGATCTAGTAAATTTATCAGGTGAATGTTATGAATTATTCCGATCTCTCCGACAAGGTAAAACACTATGTGATTTCCCTTTATAAAAAACATAATACACCTTATCTGCTTTACCATAACCTTAAACATACCAAACGCGTAGTGGAACGGGCCGAGGAGATCAGTGCCTTCTACAGGCTGGAAGATCGCGACCTGTTCATCGTTAAAGCCGCAGCATGGTTTCATGATACCGGTTATCTAAGCGGCAGCCTGAAACATGAAGAAAAAGGCGCCTCTAATGCTGCCGCTTATCTGGAGGCAGAGGGCCTCGATCAGGAAACCATCGGGCAAGTGCAGAAAGTCATCCTGGCTACACAGTTGCCGCAGGTGGCAA
>Ga0265780_10003401_pt1 | contig 20949 bp, 18 predicted proteins | sample P1T30metagenome_FD_192432 | JGI IMG/M metagenome (GOLD analysis project Ga0265780, IMG submission 192432) | Plant litter microbial communities from East Loma Ridge, Irvine, California - P1 T30 | ecosystem: Environmental > Terrestrial > Plant litter > Unclassified | place: USA: California...
AATCCCAGTGTTTTTTGAAACCGAGGTTCCCGAGTTTGAAATATGCACATAGCGGAACTGCTGCGCTGTATGGCGACTGATGAAGTCTTCCACCAGCGTCCTGGTATTGTCCGCAGAACCATCGTCTACAACAATGCACTCCCAATCGGCAAAGGTCTGTGCAGACACGCTTTTTAGGGCCTCAACGATATAGCAGCCGTAATTGTAGGACGGTATGATTACAGATATGCAGGGTGCTTTCATTCTTGGCCCTCCATTTTAGTCTTTATCAGCGCCCATCGGTTTTTCCATTGATGGTGGTTATGCACTTCCAGGTAATTCCGCTCAATCAGTGCAATATACTGCTCATAGTTTTCCAGCACATCCAGCAACTGCGCAGCCGCGTGATCCATATCTAGCTCCACAATGGGCAGGTAAGGAAAAAGTTCTTTCATATCCTGTGGCATCATCCCTACAATCAGCACCTTTGAAGCCATGGCCTGCAGATAACGCAGGGTCATGGTGGAAATGTATTCCGCCCGTTCCGGATGGGTGATGTTAGAGGGGACGCAGATCAGGACTTTCGCATGTGCAAGTCCCCTCACAAAAGCCGGCTTATCCGGGAACAGCAATGCTTCCCCGGCCCTTCTATACACATGATGCCTGCCTGCAGCTTGCAAGGGTTCGCGAATCCGATCATGATACTGTTGGTAGATGCGACCGAACTCCAGCACATCAATATCCTTGCTGCTATATGGTTCAAAGCGGTAGTCGCCCGCGTTTATACCCTCCGGCAGCCACATGCTCCCACATTTGCTTTGCGGGTATTTCCGAAGATGATCTAGAAACACCTGTTTGGAAGAGAAGAAAACAAATTTGATGTTGAAGAAATCCAGGAGCGGAAATATCCAGCGATGGAACCTCGGCCAGGCATCATACATATATACAAAGTTTTGGTTCGAGCGAAATGCATAAGGCAGGAGAAGTTTAAAATCGCCACTGATCATGGAAGCAAAATTGATTATCCGCTCCCCGCCCAGCGTAAAACTAAAACGGTTTGCAAATGGAAACTTACTCAGGACCCGGATCAGCATGTTCTTTAGCCTGCTATATTTAACCACTGTTCTTTCCACCTCAAAGGCAGCATCCTGCGCAATGGTGGCATAGAGTTCATCTACACAATCCAGAAAATACGCTTTCTGCTCTTGTTCCAGCAACCGGATCTTTCTATAATTCATACCCATACGCTTCGATGTGTTTTTTCCAGAATTGAAGATTATATTTCCACCAGGCATGGCAGCCAAAGGGAAGCTTTTGACCATTGATTTCGAACAGTACATCCGGGTTGACTTCAAAACTGAAGGGGATGGATTCGGCCGGTTCGGGCACTTTAAAATTGGGAAATGCTTTTGGCACCACTTCCGACCAGAACAGATCCTCATTGATGATCGGCTGAAATGGATAGCGGGCGTAGTTAAATAACAGACGGTGTTTTAGATAACGGTAGCAACGAATATGGAAAGGAGCTGCAGGACCTTCGAAGCTTCGTTTGTAGTTTAACCAGCGGTAGCTTTTCAGCACATCATAGCAGTGTTGCACATTGCGCAAACAAAATCCACCATTCCCCTGCCCTACAATTGCACTGTCTTGCATTGCAAGATCATGTCCCGCAAACAGTGGTGCGCCGATATGATCAAAGGCTCGGTTACACCAGTATTTTAATTGGTCGCTAAACACAAAGGCATCGAGTTGGTGTATCAGCATAAATTCATAATCCAGGAAAGCCTTGTAGAAAGCCGGCGATTTTAGCAGCCGGTTATAGGCAGGAATATCCTTAAAAAAAGAACTATTAAAGGGCTTAAAGGCAATTGGCTGATCACGCAGATAGGTACTGGCCAACAAGGTACCCATCAAGCTTTCCGGGACCACCAGGAAAATATCATAGCGATGCAGCACTTTGAAACATTGCGAAAGTGAAATCTGTTCATAGGCGCTCAGTTGAGGCTTATAGATTGGAATGACAATACAGGTCCGCTTCATCATGTTAGTTCTTAGCCTTGTTTAAAAAGTCAAAAATAGCAAATCCGGAAAGCGTCTCCAGAACATGTCTGTTCTTCCAAATAAATATCTGGCAAAGCAGGTAGGACAAAGCCGATAAAGCAACGGTGATCAACATCACTACAGCCACACTTTCGGTTAGCTGCAAAATAAAATATCTGATGATAAAGAACAACATGCAGGTCAGTACACTCTGCAGGAACTGCATTATGGGGAAATTAAACTTAAGCGCCTTCCGAGCATAAAAGAAAAGAATCAGCGTCACCACCGCTTCAGTAGCAAGGGAGCTGATTGCGGCACCTACATGCTTAAATAAAGGAATCAGGCTGAAATTAAGTGCCAAGCTTACCACTACCCCCAGGATGGAGGCATACAAGATCATCTTTTCCATGTGCAAGGGAAGCAGGATCTGGTGACTAAAGACCTGGGCAAGCCCTACGAAAAGCACGATAAAACAGGAAACCTGTAAAGACATGACTGCTGGTATATACTGGTGGCCGGCAAAAAGCAGGATGATCTCCTTTGACAAACATAAGGTACCCATCGCGATCGGTACGCTTAAGAAAACAACAAAATTCATGGACTTGTCCAATAGCATACCTGCCTCTTCGAAGTTCTTATTCTTAAAAGCCATGGTGAGCCTCGGCAGTAAAACGGTGGAGAGCGCAGCAATAACAGCTAAAGAAAGTTTACTGATCCGCATGGAAGCTGAATAATAACCCACATATTGATTGCTGCTGAGGAAACCCAGAATGATCGTATCGAACACCAGGTAAATGGTTGTGACCACGCTGTTCGAGAAAATAAGAAACAGCGGTCGGAAATGTCGTTTAAAACTGAGCTGGCGAAAGCTGAGTTTTACCATTTTCCGGATCGCAAACATATTGGTTGCAGCAGAAAGCAGCACTGCGATCAGGTTTAAACCGTAAAAAAGCACTTTATCATCCGGACCACGAACCAATAAGAAAAGCAGGGCTATGGTAAAGATCCGGATGGCAACGGAGCGAATGGCGATGTATTTAAATTGTTCAGTACCCTGGAAAAACCACTCTGCAATGAAAACACTGCCCAGCACCACACTCATTCCGATCTGGTACAAGGCAAAATCCGGACGTAGGCGGCCGATGGAAAAACTAAGTACAAACAAAATTAGCACAGCCAGCAGTGAGGTAGCCAGGTGGATAAAAAGAAGTTCAGAAAAGACCTTTGATAATTGCTGCGGATGATCCTTTACTTTGGCAATTTCCCGGACCCCATACAAAGGGATTCCAAGTGCAGCAAGAAGCAGGAAATATGTCGTAAAGTTATCTGCAAAATTTACGGCACCCATTGCTTCCGGCCCGAGGATCCTGGAGGAATATGGAAAAGTAATCAGTGGGAAAAGGACTTGAGAAACCGATAATAACGTATTGTAGAATAGATTTCTTTTAAAAACCGACATGCTGCCCTAGGTGATGATGGTCTTTATTCCTCTTCTCAACAGCAAAGCAAGGCTGGTTAGCATCACCAGCGACATGCCGCCTATAAACATGGAAGATAACTTTCCTGGTGCGACTCTTTTCAGCGGGAGTATCGGCACATCCAATACCTGGATTAAAGGTGTTTCTTTTAAAAGCGAGATCTTCGCAAGTTCAAGATTCTTGATCAGTTCCACCAGGATCGCTTTGTTTGCTTCCGCATCGATTTGTCTTCTTTGGGAAGGCACCTTCAGGATCTGACGGGCAAGATTGGGATTGGGATTTGCGTCAACGGAAGTGGCGACCGCAGTGATGGCGCCATTTAGCATCCTTCGTACAGAATCTGTCTGGTGTTGCAAAACATCAACATTTCTTGAGGACTTTTTCGTCTTGGTAATGATGTAATAATCGCTCACATTCTGAATGATGCGATCGGTAAAGATTTTCGCAAACAGCTCATCTTTCGACGTAAACTGTACCCTGATCACAGAGGATTTTTTGTCTGGCTTTGCAACCATCAGGTTTTCTGTACTAATCCGGTCTACCACTACGCCGAGCAAACTATCCTGAACCCTGGAAATACCCTGCGCATAGCTTCTGAAGTTTAAACCTTTATCATCCGTCTTGCTGCTAAGGCCCTTATCAAGTCCATTGAAATTCAGATATCTATCTAAAAGAAGGCGCTTCTGACCATCAAAGACGGCCTCAGAAAGTAAGGTTTTCTGGATCATTGAACGGCTTTTATACAATTCCAGGATATTATCGCCCTGGAATATACCACCGCCGCTGCTGCCCAGGTCCAGTCCAATCATTGAGGCAAGCCCTGCGTATTGGCCGATCGATCCGGAGGAGCCGGAGTCTTCAAGGGCGAAAGTAGCTACGGCTTCATAACGCGGCTTTTTAAGCAGTGTATAGGTATAGCCAAGTAAGACACCAACAAAGCCCGCAATCGCAAGTAAAAGCCATTTAGATTTTAGATACTTATACCATTCGTATAATTTCAGTACAAGATCATTCAATGTGATCTCCTGCACATCCGGGTTGCCCATATTTTTGCTGAAAGCGTTAGATGATTGCTTGGGTTAATAAGCTGATATGGAGGCAAAGATAAGGTTTTATTGATTGGCAGGGAATTGGATTTTATTTTTAACTTGCGGCCAATCATCCAAACGTTCCCCGCATTCAATGAAATTTAAATTCTTTTTTAGCGCGCTCCTGCCATTTACGGCCCTTTGCAGCAGCCTTTCTGCACAAACACTCCCAGTAGGCATATTAGAAAATGTAGAAGATTCATACCGGCGACAGCAGTTGCTTGGAAATGACAAAACCAACAGCTCTTACATGATCAGGCCCATGCAACTCTCGAATGTACAGGAGTTGACCTTAGATGAGGGTGAAAAAAGCTACAGTCTGAATGATTTCAGGAAACCTATTTTTTTAAACCAAAAATTTAAAACGGAAGTATACCTTTTGCCGGCTGTGGTACAGCAACAAATCAATTCGCATCACCCCTATGGAATGAATGATGGATCGATGGTACAAGCCAAAGGCTACCAGACACAGCTTTCAACAGGTGTCTTCGCTAAAGTTGGGCCGCTGAGCATTCAGTTAAGGCCGGAATATGTTTATGCCGCGAATCAGGACTTCCAGGAACTCAGTGAGGCACCAAATGGTGTCTTCTGGAATACACCCATTGCAAAACACTATAATACCATTGACCTGCCTGATCGTTTCGGCAATGGCGATTACAGCAAAGTAAGCTGGGGACAAAGCAGCATCCGTTTGACAGTAGGCCCTGTTTCCGCAGGCTACTCGAATGAAAACCTGTGGTGGGGACCGGGAATAAAAAGTTCTTTGTTGATGAGTAACAATGCCTCCGGATTTAAGCATTTTACCCTGAATACTGTCCGTCCCATTAAAACCTATATCGGATCCTTTGAAGCACAAATCATCGGGGGTAGGTTAAACCAATCGGGCATCGAAACTCCTGAGGGATTTGAATATAGACCAAGGCCAAAGGATTGGCGTTACATTTCCGGTATGGTGCTGACCTATCAACCAAAGTGGGTGCCTAACCTGTTTTTAGGCTTTGACAGAACCTTTATAGTCAACCGTCGTGATATGGGCAGGAAGTTTGGCGACTACTTTCCAATATTTGCCTCTGTCCAAAAGCGAGCTTATGTCGCAGAAGATGGCAGCAACCGTGACGACGCAGCAAGGCGAGATCAGTATATTTCATTTTTCACGCGGTATGTACTACCAGAAAGTAAGGCGGAAGTTTATTTCGAATTTGGCAGGAACGATCACTCCTATGATATTCGAGATGCTATTATTGAACCTGAACATACCCGAGCCTATGTTGTAGGTTTTAGAAAGCTAATCCCTTTAAACAGAGTAAACGAGTACATTCAACTAGGAGTAGAACTTACTCAGTTGGAGAAATCCAAAACACGCGATCTCCGGGCAAGCGAAACCTGGTACAACCATTATCAAGTAAGGGACGGTTATACGAACAAAGGACAGGTACTCGGCGCGGGTATTGGACCAGGAAGTAACCTCCAGTCATTGGATGTAAGCTGGGTAAAAGGACTAAAAAGACTAGGCATTCAATTCGAAAGATTAGTAAACAATAATGACCTTTTCTTTAATTTTGCTTATGCATCTCTGGACAAGAATCTTTACATCAATCGCCATTGGGTTGACCTATCTTTAGCCGGCAAATTTGCGTGGAACTATAAAAACTTTGTGTTGAACTCACAATTTACTTTTATCAGGTCACTAAACTACCAATACCAGTGGGAAGAAGGCCCAAGAGATTATTGGGAATGGTATAAAAAAGACGTTAATAACTTGCAGTTTAAATTGGGTATAATGTACGTTTGGTAAGGCTGCAAAGCCACTATTAACAGCTATGTTGGCCATTGCCATTAAAATGTGCAATAACTAGCTTGCTCTGCTTGAAAGCTACTCCATCTGTCGCAATGCACAAAGCCCATGGCCTAACGAAGTAATGTACGTTAGGCCATGGGCTTTGTAAGTTTCTCAAGCTACTATTCGGGCTACATAATCCACCTGAGGATCGAGCGAATCATTAATTGTTTTTCCACCTCCACCATTTTTTCTTCTCTGAAGTATTTTCTTCGCTAGCATATCCGTAGCCATAACCATAGCCATAACCGTAACCACTTCCAGTCTTCAAGTTTGCGTCATTCATGACTAGCATCAAGTTTCTGATTTTCCTATTATTTCGTATGTCCTCAACGATTTTAAGTTGTTCTTTAAAAGTGTAATTATATCTAACGACATAGACACATCCATCTATAAAGGGATCAAACGTGAAAGCATCTGCCACCTGCCCGATTGGCGAACTATCAATTAGAATAACATCAAAGTTTTCCTTTAGTACACTAAATAAATCTCCAATTCGAGGATTCATAAGCAACTCCGCAGGATTTGGCGGCACAGGACCGGCACCTATAACATACAACCCATTAACTCCCGGAACTTGGTCCCACAACTCTTCTGGTCGAACATTTTTGTCAATGACATATTTTGTTATACCCGGTTTTGTAGCGGGAAGTCCTAATCCGAGAAGTAACTTTGGTCTTCGAATATCAAATTCTAAGATAACAACTCTTTTGCCTGATAAGGCCAAACTAGCGCCCAAATTTGTTGTTATAAAGGTTTTCCCTTCACCGCTCATACTAGATGTGACTAGTAGAGTTTGCTTGGCACTCCCCTGACTAGCAAAAGTTAAATTCGACCTTATCAAGCGAAATAGTTCGGCTATTGGTGATCTTGTATTTCCGGTGACTACCAAACGCTCATTTGTTGAGTCATGAACAAGCTCTCCTAAAACTGTGATAGGCTGAACATACTTTAAATCATCCTGGTTTTGTACTTTATCATTGAGTATATCTTCAACGTAAATTATGGCTATTGGTAGCACAATTCCAGCAAAAATTGCAAAAAGCAATACAAGTATTTTCTTTGGACTAACAGGCTCATCATTCACTAATGCAGGATCAATGATACGGGAGTTTGCTACGCTTGAAGCCAGAGAAATTGCAGATTCCTCACGCTTTTGCAAAAGGTAACCGTATAGTGTTTCTTTTATGGCCTGCTGTCGTTGAATTTCAAGTAGATCTCGTTCTATCGTAGGAACTTGCTGGATCTTTGATTTAAAACGACTTCCGCTAGCCTGAACATTATTTCTTGCTATGATTACACCCTGTTTAATATTGTTCAAATTTTCTAGAATATTTGACCTTAAGTTCGCCAACTGATCCTTCAAACCAAGAACAAGAGGGTTCTTACCCTCAGCTGTTCTCAACAGTCGTTTCTGTTCCATTTGTAGCTCATTGAACCTATTAATAAGGCTCAGTAAAGTTGGGTCTTGAATACCTAAGGTGCTTGGAACTATTTCATTTGCATTTGCATTCAAATAATTTTCCAAGGATTGAAGAACATCGATTTGCGTTTCGAACTCTCCCAGTTTCCGGGTATATTCGGCTGACTCTGCTAAGTACTGTTCTGCCTGCCCGCTAATACTCGATATCTGGTTTGCCTTCTTGTATGTCTCTACGTTTTTCTCAACCTTCGAAAGTTCAGTAACCAAAAGTGCCATGCGTTCATCTAGAAACTGTAATGTTTTCATAGCTAAAAGGTTTTTGTCTTCAACTGCTTCTTGATTATAGTATTTAACCAAATTGTTCAGTATGTCGACCCCTTTCGCAGGCGTTTTAGTCTCCATAGTTAAAGATATCACACTAGCATCTTTGTTTACAGTAGAAATTTCGATGTTCTGACTATAGGAAGCAACGAGCTTGTTTAAACTGTTAAAGCCTATCGATATAGGAAAGTCAAACGGACGTTTTTGGACTACTGTGAAAGTACCATATGGCTTAACGATCTTCTTTCCATATTCATAAACCCCTTCTGTTTCTCCATCATCTAAGGTATAATGGTTTCCATCCTTGTGCAGTATTGCTACTTTCTGTTCATATGCCGCTTCCTTAAGTTGCTGTGGTATAATTCTAATTGGAAGTTCGTCACCGTAAATTTCTTTTTTTGTAAGAAAGTTCCCGACAGAATAGTTTATTTCCAATTCTAATGATTTCAGAACATTTCTTAACAAAGTTCTTCCTCCAAGAACTTCGATCTCATTATTCACGTTCTGGTTCGCATTGAATATATCTAAACCTGCTAAAGCCGACATATCACCACCTATTGTAGGAGCCTTTTTATCATCTTTGATCAGTAAAGTACTACTCACCACGTACTTTGGATTAGCGAACTTAATGTATACTACCGCAAGTAAAATACTGGTGAATAAGAATATCAGAAAGAGTTTCCAATTTTTTAGATATTTTGATATCTGTCCCTTAAAGTCAAAGACCTCCTGGTGTATAGTGTTGTTATTATTATCTATCATAATTATAAAAGTCGAGAGATCGCGACAACTAAAACGGTCGTGAAGCTCGCTAGTAGTGAAATTGTTTTAACATTGGTGCTGGCCTGTACTTCTTTCATCTTATCAGGCTCCACATAAACTACATCATTTTGCTGTAGCATAAAATAAGACGAATTGATTGAGGAGCTGTTATTTAGATTAACCCGGACTAGCGTTCTCTCACCATTATTCTCTCTAATTAATAGAACATTTTCTCGCCTTCCATACATCGTCATGTCCCCGGCTAAGCCTAAAGCCTCCAAGATCGTTATATGATCATTTGGAATAGTAAACGTCGACGGCCTATTAACTTCTCCTAATACGGTAACTCTGAAGTTCAAGAAATTAATATTGACAATGGGGTCTTTTACGTGCTCAGATAGAATTTTGGTGAATTTGGCAGCAGCCTCCTCCCGAGTTAAACCTTCTAATTGGACCTTACCAAGTACAGGGAAATTTATTTCTCCTTTAGAATCAACTTCATAACCTTCAGGAGTAGCTCTATCATTAACATTTAACGCAGAAGCTCCAGAAGTCCTTCCAAGAGTAGCATTTCTACTATCGATTTGTGAGATAGTACCACCATTGAACAACACATTTGATTCTGGATTTAAGGTACTTATTTGAACCGAAAGGAGGTCTCCTTTCTTAATCTTGGCTACCATCAAGTTCTTTATTGCAGAAGATACTGCAGTCGAATCTTTTATATCACTAAAGTACACCAGGTTTCGAGGTGATCTACAGGAACACAACAGAAACAAAACGGAGATAATATATAGAACGTTAATCTTTCTCATAGGTCTTTGATTGTTTTGGATGAAAATTAGAATTCAGTAATTTTGTTCACAACAGCTTTTGGCTTTAAACTGCGATCAAACAGATATGGGTAGTTTTTGACTTTTATTTTTGTTGTAAGAGAGTTATCCCAATCAGCAGGTGCCCACATGGTTAAGCCTGTGATTAGCGCCTTGTTTTCTCTACAAACGCGGAATACCATTTCATAGATATCGGCCTGTTTTTTTAAGTTTTCAGCGGTATTGGCATTAGCCATTCTTTTAACCGAGTTCGCTTTTATGCCAACTGGATACATCGACACGTCTAATTCCGTAATCTGAACTTCAAGCCCTAGTCCAGCAAATTCCTTAATGGTTTTAGTAAATTCTACTTCGGACAGCCCCTCAATGCTAGTATGACATTGAATACCAATGCCATCAATCGGCACTCCTCTCTTCTTCAACTTGCTTATTAAATCATAAATATGCTTGCGCTTGCCAGGATCCTCAAATTTGTTATCATTATAGAACAGCTTAGCATTTGGCGCAGCTTTTCTGGCAAATTCAAAAGCTTTGGCGATGTACTCCTCTCCTAAAATCTGGTATAATGTGTCGTTATATTTAAATGGGTGTCTTTTATAATTCTGAGCTACAGCTTCATTCACTACATCCCAACAGTATACATCTTTTTCATATTTTTTAACAACCGTTTTTATATGATCTTCAATCCTTTGTAAAAGCAATTCCTTTGAAGCTAATTTATTGCCATCATGATAGAACCAAGCCGGCATATCTGACCCAGCGATAAGATAATGGCCCCTCACTTTCATTTGGTGATTTCTGGCAAATAAAACAAGTTTATCCATCTTACTCCAGCTGAAAGTTTTTTCTTCAGCATGTATTCTTTTAGGCTTAAGCTGATTCGCGGGAGTCAAACTTGAATACTGGGTAGCCAGAAACTTGGAATAACTATCGTCATCTAAAAACACGCCGTCATCAACTGCTGCTCCTATAGGAAAAAAGCTTCTGTATGCGTCTTTCAATGGTAGTCGTTGTGGTCTATCTGTGCTTTCAGTTGCCATTGAAGCTGATTGACTTGCTCCTTGTGAAATCGCTTTGTCAATAGTCGGTGTAGACTTACATGCATAATAGGTAAATAGACTTAGCGCTGATATACCTACAGTTAATGTCAAGCTTTTTAAAAGTTTCATAAGTTTTCAGAATTATCTGGAGAAACAATGTAATTCGATAAAGATTTTAATAGTTCGTCAGAAGCAAAGTTACTTATAGGCTTAAAATTTGTATGATTGTTGCCATTTAACATTGCTACTATAGCTTCTTTCATTTCTTTGGAATCATTTACAACACGTCCAAAATTCATATGTGCTAATTTCTTAACAGTAGCTAGCTGATGATCATTTCTATGCTCACGCAGCGAGGCCAGTCTGGGCATTACAATTAGGGGCTTCGCAGCTGACATAGCTGAAAGCACAGTGCCCATTCCTGCATGAGCAATTATAAGTTTTGCATTATTGAAGTGCTCAAAAAAATCTGCAGGTGACATCAAATCGACAGTAGTCATATGATTTGGCACGTACGAAGATTGACAAGTTTGTGCAACTACCTCCTCTCCGTTCAAAAAAGGAATACTCTCGTCTACTGCCTGGATAAGACGATCAAAAGGGGCTTGGGTTCCAGTGGTTACGAATATCATTAAATCACACTTCCTTTAAACAGTATCTTTTCATTTGATAGCTCCGGCCATTGTGTATAAACACGATTTGCTATTTTTGCAGCAAATTTACCACTTAATGATAACTTTTCCGCGTTAGCAATGCTATCAATCCATATAGTTCTAGCTCCTATCCCTCTGCCAATTAATAGGGCTAGTAAGCCGGGAGCTGCACCAGTCGAAATTATAACATTAGGCTTCTCCCTGGAAATAAGCGAAAACAGCATAAAAAATGTTGAAAATAGCTTGGATTTCTGCCATCTATTTGAATCACTAACCGCATAAAATGGGCACCCCTCTACCATGGCGGCATATTCTTCATTTGTAGACACATAGATTACTTCATGCCCTTTGAATGCAGGTCTCAGCCGCAGCAACTGTATCCAATGCCCTCCTGCAGAGGCAACTGCAAATATTTTCATACTATTTAATTAAAGTCCTCTCAACTATCCAATTTCTAATTTGCTCGGCCCGGTTACGAACTGTAAGTGATTTGATTCGCTCCAAGGTTTTTTGCCTTTTTTGTTCCAGTAGAGCGGAATCATTTTTTAAGATTTCTATAGCGCTTCTGATTTCTTCGATGTTCTTGGGATCAATAAGCATCGCATTTCCATTGTCGAGGATATCTCGATTGAAATCTAAGTCGGAAGATACAACAGGTAGGCCACAGGCCATTGCCTCGACGATTGCATTACTACACCCTTCATTTAAAGTCGGTAACACGAAAATGTCAGATGCACTTAGAAAATCCGGAATATCTGTTGGTGCAATGGCTTTCTTGAAGATGCAGTTTTCATTTTCCGGCACAAGATCTCCCTTACCCGCGAAGGCAACCTTTACATCTTTAAGGCCATTTGCTGCTGCTGCCAACCGCATTACTCCTTTCCTTTCATTAAACTGCCCTACGAAAGATACAATAAACGCATCCCGATCAAACCCAAACTTATTGCGCGCATCAACTTTATTCCTTGGATAAAAAATCTCTTCTTGAAAGCCATTTGGAAACACGCTGATCTTTTCACATGGAATCACATCTAATTCAATTAAGGTTCTTTTATTCGCAGATGATACCGAAACAACTCCTGCTAAGGTGCACAAGTCCTTTTTTATTCGAGATACCCCAATATTTAAAATCGACCATGGGGTGCTTTCTCCATATGCTGCAAATGCCGGAATGCCAAACATTCGACCAATACGTGCCGCACATATTCCGGCCGGCGAAAAAAAATGACCGTACACAGTTTCTGGTTTAATGACCAATTTTTTAAACACCCGTTTCACAGCACTTGTAAACATGCTTGTGGTAAGATTAGCTGTATTAAACCATAAAACTTTCCTTTGTCCCGCAGATACATATCTTGGAAAGTATAACTTAATGGTAGATCCATTTGGTGTCGTCTCTACGGACTCGACCGGCAGCTTGTAGAAATTGAAGTATTGGTTAATCGGTATTGGACAAATAACCGTACATTCCACACCCAAATCAGCCATTGCCCAGACTAGTTTTTGCACAAAGACCTGTCTGGTTGGAGTTAAAACGTTAGGATATCTATTTGATATAATACAGATACTTTTCATTTTATTTGAATGGAAATGCATCAAAGATCAACTTCTGCTTATCTTCGATCATTTTAGGAGTAAAGTTGTATTGATCAACGATTTCATTAAGTGTCGGAATTGTGTCATTAGTAACCTTTAAAGGATTAGCCTTTAAATCAAATGCGGAATAGTAGTCATCAAACTTAAACCCATCGCCTTTTAAATTCTCTGTGACAACTACCCACTGGTTGGGAATGTTAAAACTATCGGCCACAATTAAGCCATGAAGGCTGCTTGAAATTATAAAGTCACATGCGGCAATTTGTTCAATTACTTGCATCGGATCATCTCGCAGATCAATCATGATCGAATTATCATAACTAGCTTTTAATTTTAAGAAAATAGGTTCTTGTTGTTCCTTAAAATGAGCTATAATTCCAACTTTGTATTTTTTAGCAATTGGTTTTTTAAAGAGGTATGGAGTTATTAAGCCACCATCCCCAGTCGGTATATCTAATTGCTTTCCTATCAACTTTTCAACACGAGCCTTTGTAAGTTTACCACGAACTGAATTGAAACTCATTTCGCGTATAAAGCTAGTATCATTACGTTCTCTGAAGATGAAACCGGTACACCAAACTTCAACCGGATAAGAAGAAAACTTCGACCTTAGCTCAGAATACAAAGAGTAATATTTAGGATAGATGTAAGAATCCTTCAAAAAACAATCCATGCCACTTCCAATGACACTTAACTCACATGAAGAAACAGGATGACGTTTTAGATCCTGACCAAAGACGTCACGAATCAGTAATTCATTTAATAAGTCACCCATGTTCGGTAGTTGGGCATAATAAGTTCTAATTACTCTTTTCATTTTAAGGTTTGTTATTATACAATTGAAGCTATCGTTTAATTGGCTTTTTTCTAATTTGAAGTGGGTGCAAATTCCAAGAATCAGTGTTTGTCATCCATCAACTTCTCACGAGGAAAGGCTTTGTCTTTTTGTCAATACATCCCAGTATTCTGTCTCTGTAGTTGCCGGTTCCAAGATCTCTTTCAGTAATAAAAGACTCGAGTGCTCGGCTTTTATATTCATGAAAGGATCCAATAATGCGCGCAGGATTACCACCCACAATTGTATTATCAGGCACTGACTTAGTGACCACCGCACCAGCACCAATAATGACGTTGTTCCCAATGACAACCCCTGGAAGAATCAAAGAGTTCATACCAATAAAAACATCATTACCAATATACACTCGCTGATATTGATAACGTCTTCCACGTTTGTCCTTTATAAGACATGCACTCCCATTATGCGTCATAATTCTGACTTTTGATGCAATGGTCACATTATCACCTACTTTGACTAAGAATGGCTCAGAGCCAAAATCAGTACCATATATCCTACAATTTTCCCCAATCTCCACACCTAAGGCTCGTGCATATACCTCTTCCGTGGTAAACATCATGTAAATGCGTCTTTTAAAAAATTTCAGTATGCGCTTTAATTTTCTTTTCATGCAGTTGGTGTTACTAGTTAGCAGTAAGATTTAAATAACTTGCAAATATATCTTCTTTAGACATGTTCAACTTAGGTCGATTCTGTTGAGCTGTAGACGAGTTATTCATGTAGGAAGATATCAACAAGATAATCTTCTGAACATCGTGTACAGGTTTTACAAAATGTACATTGGAGGCTTCTTTACTGATTAACTCCGAGTAACCGGAGGAAATATCACTTAATATCATTGGAATACCTGAGTTATAAGCCTCTAAAACGCTATTACCAAGTCCCTCCCAATGGGGAATATGAACAAATAAATTCATATGCTTCATGTAACTATAATACGAAACATTAAAACCGTGCAATGTAATTAATGGGGTATTATAATTCTGTTTCAATAACAAAAGCTTTTCTTTTTCATCGCCATCACCAAAAAAGTGAAAATGTACCTCCAAGTTATTCTTCAAGAAGTATTCAATTACTTCGCAAATCGTTGTAATATTTTTTTGTACTGTAAGCCTAGAAACAAAACAAACATTAAATTCACGAAGATTTAATTGAGGATGTTCAATATTGTCAACAATGAAAATTGGATTGTAAATAACCTCGATATCCTTCAAATTACAATTTGTAAATTCTACCAAGTCTTTTTGAACATGGTTTGATATTGCAATACATTTGAAGGCGTACTTGTAAAGATATTGAGAAAGGAAAAGTGAAAATTTTACTGATAACTTTACAGCCTTACGTCTAGCCTCTTTGAGAGTATTAGCTTCCCTGATAATCGCCTTAGTCGGCAAAAACAAACATGCGACTATTGATATCAAATTTGCTTTCATTAATGTAGAATAAACAAATTCAAAATTTTCCTGCCTCAGAAAACGATAAAGATCAAATACTGCAAAAAATACCTTATTATGATTTAGGGCATGTATTCGAATACGGCTGTCAACCAAAGATTTATAAGGTCCGCGATCGTTGGCGACAACTATCGTCACAGAACATCCTTGAAGGTCTACCAGATAATTGGCAAACATGATCATAATCTTTTCGGCACCTCCACCGCTAAACTGGGGCATAAATATAGCTAACTTCATATCAACCCCCCAGCCTTAGTTAGTTCGTTCGTAAATATTAACCCTGAAAAAAGACGATAGGCTACAAATAGACATATAGCATTTGTTAGCACCGTTGAATAAACAATACCGTAAAGTCCAAAATAGTACATCAAAGTCAGGTTTAGCACAACATTTAGGCTTAGTCGTACCACAGATAACTTGACTAATAAGTTTGTTCCTTTAAATGCAATGATGCCTCGATTAATCACTTGTGTGCCGCTGTTAAATATCAAACCTGCCATATTTAAGACCAATAGAAAACCTATTTTTTGTTGTTCGATTGGATCTAATTTTGGATATAGCATATGTATCACGGGATTTCTTAAAAAATAGATCACGATAAAAGCTAAAACGCTCAAACCAAGGATTACACCAAGTGTTCTTTTAAAGTCCGAGAACCTAAAGTGCCCTTTCGAAATTTCCCCTGACCATTTAGATAATATTATTGTAAGAAATGAATTCAATACAACTGTAAATATCATGAATAATCGGGCACCATAGTCCAAAATTGAAATCGATCCAACAATTAGAAACGACGCAAAGATTTTATCAAACAATGGTGACGAAGCGGAAATTGCGGCAGAAAGGGTCTGGTATCCGCCTGTTTTTACGAAGTCTCCGATTTCAACGAACTGATTACCTTTAAAAGTTAGTTTTATATCATTCTTCACTCTTATCACATATGTAAGGTGTAAGAACTTACCGAACTCACCAAGGTTGTAGCCTAGGATCGCCGAATATATTCCCAGCTCCTTATTAAAAAGAAATATACAAACGAAGATGATTATTGCCCTGGAAAATGGAGATATAGCCGCCCACGTAAACTTATCTATGGAATTCAGTATACCATAGTAAAAGGCATTTACAACGCTGAAAAAGAATATCGGTGAAGATATCGCTAGATAAAGATAAAGCACTGTTCCTGTAAATTGATAAACCAGAAGTGAACCAGCAAAACATAAAAGACAAAGCAGGCCGATATACTTACATATAAACCAGAACACACTAGAAGCGAAGGAAATGAAGACCCTTTTATCCGTTAGCCTTTCTTTCAGATAGGGTACGCAAACAGCACTCAATGAACCTGCAAAAATCACCCCAATGAAATTGATGACACTATAGCTAAGCAAAAAGTCATCGGTGGTTTTAGTGACCCCGTAAATGTTTGCTATGTATATCGGGACGAAAAAGCCCAATAGGTTTGCAAAAATGGTAATACCGGTTAGCTTTGCTGTCTTTTTGAGTAACTTTTGAGATAACAAACCCTCAATCAAAATCATAACTTTCCCAATCATCGTGAATGTAATTGCTTTGTTTCAATCGATGTAATACTTAAAAAAGAGTATGAACATATTACGAAAACAGATATGGCAACGGTCGTACTTGCTAAGGAAATATTTGTTGATGCAATCAACAAAAACATCCCGATTAGATACCATTTGTGGAACTTACTATACTCAGACAAAAGGTGTTTTAAAAAAGCGATTAAAAAATATGTAAGCGCAATTGTAAAAAATATACCATACCTTAAAATCCAGATTAACCAAAAGTTTTCAATGATGTTAACGCCAGCGCTAGATTTAACATTATCTATAAAGGAGTCCGATGAGCCCCACAGTAGATCTCGCGGTGTCACATAATTAAACATACTGAAAACCTGAATTCTCACATCTGCCCCCTCATCAAAAAAACCTTTACTAACGAGTCTCTCGCCGAAAGCAGTTGATGTGATTAGAAAATAGATTGCACCCAATACCAACAGGAAAGAAATTGGTAAAAAGACTCTTATAAACTTCGAATATAGATCCTTTGGCTTGATAAAAAGTTTTCTCGATTCATAAATAAATAGCAATAAAAGCGCTCCCATTAAAGAACTTCTTGATCCAAAACATAGAATACTTAAAATTCCCAATGAAAAAAGAAGATACTTCTTTTTATTACCCAGATCAGATATAAGAATAAAGGAAAGTATAACGGTGGTCAACAATGCATTATTTAAGGGATGATTTTGCAAGGCTGTGGACCTGAAGCCGTAATTATCTAAATTCTTTTCAATTGCGGGATAAAAGAAATGTAAGCTTAGGAATCTTTCAGTTATAGCAAGCGAGGCATTTATTACCAAGAACCAAATGATCAATTTTCTTACTTTGCTCAAGGCTAAATGATTGCTGCTCTTCAGCAAAATGGACAAAAGCACAGGTAGTACAATGGTGTTAGGTAGAAACGAGCCGATTCCAGATAACTTTTTAAAATATATAAAAATTATAAATATTGAAATAAAACCTAAAAAGCGAAACTCTACTTTTCTATGCAGATAAAATCGGCCTCTATCCACAACACAAAGGATATAAGCAAGCACTAGCAATAAGGCACCATAAAAGGATGGTAAGATTTTTTGCAGTCCCGCACCTTCGTCTCCCCCAATGGCGTAACCTAGGTTGGTAAGCACATTGATCCCAAAGAACATCGTTACGAAAATAATCAAGAGAATAATAAAATCTGCTGATTTGTTAGAGCTAAAATGCATATAAGCTTCGGACAATATTATAACTTTTATAATTGTTCATGCACAACTTCAGAATGATAACTTTTAAACCAGCTTACAAACTTAGCAAGCCCCTCTTCTATAGAAGTATCCGGTTTGTAGTTGAACATTTCGATCAATTCATCCACGTCTGCCCAAGTTGCAAGTACATCTCCAGGTTGCATATCCAACATGATCATTCTTGGGGTTTTCAACATGACATCAGCAATCGTTTGTATGAAATCTAGCAGTTCAACTGGCTTATTATTCCCAATATTGTAGATGCGATATGGAGCTTTTGAACGTGAAATATCAGGTTGTGTAGCATCCCACTCATTGTCTCGCAAAGCTGGCTTGTCGGCAACATTGATAATGCCCTTAACAACATCATCAATATATGTGAAATCACGCTTTAGTTTTCCATTGTTGAAAACCTTAATAGGCTCATCATTTTTTATCGCCTGTGCAAACAAGTAGTAAGCCATGTCGGGCCTTCCCCACGGTCCATACACAGTAAAAAAGCGGAGTGAACTGGTAGGAATTTGGTAGAGGTGACTGTAAGAATGAGCCATTAACTCATTTGATTTTTTCGTGGCCGCGTATAGTGATACAGGATGATCTACGTTGTGCTTAACCGAAAATGGAATGGCCTCATTTAGCCCATAAACACTGGAGCTACTCGCGTAAACCAAATGCTTGATTTTGCAATGTCGACAAGCCTCCAAAACATTCAAAAACCCCACCACATTCGACTGAATATACGCATCAGGATTCTCGATTGAATATCTAACACCAGCCTGCGCTGCCAAGTTCACGATAACATCAAAGTTTTCAGACTTACACAATGTAAGCAACGCATGCTTATCTTCAAGATTCATTTTTATAAATCGGTAGTCCTGAAATTTCTCACTTACAACCTGATGGTTCCATTCTATCTTGCTTTTATCAATACCACATTCTGCTAGCCTGGCATATTTTAAATTTACATCATAGTAATCATTGATATTATCTAAACCAACAACAATATCACCTCTACTTATTAGCGCATTAACTAAATGAAAACCGATAAATCCTGCGGAGCCAGTTACTAGTATCTTTTTGGACATCTTCTATACTTTAATTTTGAGTAAACAATCGAGAGTTTCTATGTCTAAGAATAATATCCATGACTACACCTATTAGCTGTTGACATGAAGCTTCACCGTTATTAGGTTGAAAGTGTTGTTTTAAGTTCTTGACAGAACTATAAAGACTAATTTTTTTGCGTTCAGTATTTTTTACTAAGCAGCTATTGACATATTCACCTGGAAAAAAACGGTAGATGTTTGACTTTGTACCACAAAGTCGTTCGGCCCGCTCCTGAATGCAACTACCCAAATTAAAAAGGGTTCCATTAAGCATTGGCCCAAGTTGAGGAATCGAACTCTCCTTTACGAGCATAAATCCCCGCTGGATCACAAGCAAGAAGAATTGAAATAGATTAAACAAAAGATCCGCGAAACTGAATTTTAACATTGTGATAATCTAAACCCCAACTCGGCTTTCGCAAATGGAACGCATTAAGGTTGATACACTTATATTGGATGAATTACCACAAACATAAGCTTTTATCACATGTTTTTCGAGAAATTTCGAGAAAACTTTACATTTTTGTATAGCCCGCAAGGTTATATAGCATAGGTACTTAGGAAAGACCGCAAATGATAGCAGATTGAAACGGCTTCAATTTTGCAAGTCACGCTTTGTGCTAGACGTTACTACTCGACAGTGACAGACTTTGCCAAATTCCTTGGTTGATCGACATTGCAACCTCTAAGTACTGCAATGTGATAAGAAAGCAACTGCAAAGGAATTGTTGCAAGCAATGGCAGAAAAGCCTCACTCGCGTCGGGGATTTCGATTACATAATCTGCCATTGATTTCACTGTAACATCCCCCTCGGTAACAATCGCTAGTACTATACCCTTTCTGGCCTTAACCTCCTGAATATTGCTAATGACCTTCTCATAAGAGGAGTTTTTCGTCGCAATAACTACAACAGGCATTTCCTCATCTATTAATGCGATCGGACCATGTTTCATTTCCGCGGCGGGGTATCCCTCCGCATGAATATATGATATTTCTTTAAGCTTCAGTGCGCCTTCGAGGGCTACCGGGAAGCCACTACCACGTCCTAGAAACAAGCAATTTCGCGAATCCTTAAATTTAGCAGCAATTTCCTGGATCATGGCGTCAGCTGCCAAAGCCTGCTGTACTTTTTCGGGAATAAGGTCTAACTCTGTTAAGAGTTCTACCAGCTTCGAGTTATTTACGGTACCTCTTTGCTGCGCCATAAAGAAGGCCATCAACGTAAGTACAGTAACCTGTGCTGTAAAAGCTTTTGTAGAAGCCACACCGATCTCTGGACCAGCATGCGTGTATGCACCAGCATGGGTAATTCTCGGAATGGATGCACCAACCACATTACAAACACCAAAAATGGTGGCGCCTTTTTCTTTCGCCATTTCAATAGCTGCCATTGTATCGGCAGTCTCTCCCGATTGTGAGATCGCAATTACAATATCCTTTTCCGTAATGATCGGATTACGGTACCTGAATTCGGAAGCATACTCTACTTCAACGGGAATTCTTGCGTATTCCTCAATCAAATATTCTCCGACTAAGCCTGCATGCCATGAAGTTCCACAAGCAATAATGATGATACGGTCAATGTTCTTGAACTTTTCAGCGTATTCTTGTAAACCACCAAGCTGTACCCGGCCCTCATTTGGATATATACGCCCGCGCAGACAGTCGCGAATGGATCG